>Ga0008109_10000330_pt1 | contig 32729 bp, 24 predicted proteins | sample HigsolmetaGSP18D_FD_59306 | JGI IMG/M metagenome (GOLD analysis project Ga0008109, IMG submission 59306) | High solid enriched microbial communities from the Joint BioEnergy Institute, USA - SP1-8-D | ecosystem: Engineered > Bioreactor > SSF (Solid state fermentation) > Aerobic > Biomass ...
GATGCATATTTGTAGTCAACTGCGTTGCTTCCTTCCAGAAGCGACTTCCCGCTAGTAGCGTGTATGGGGTACATGCATAGATACCTAATGTAGTATTTGAATGCAAAGAATCTAGCAGGAGTAGTTATAATTGTTATGTCATTATGGATTCACTCTCATGCTCCTGTTCACCAAAAATACCTAGGCGGAATAGTAGTACTAACGGTTTGGCTCGATGTGGGAAGTATGAGGTAAGGCAGAGGATAGCTGACAGGATTAATATAATACGTCAATCACTCCGCTTCCATCACGGAAGACAAATCATTCCGACTTCTTTTTATCAAATGTTTTTTTGTTTGCTCTGATAGCTCAAATACCACCAGCCTGTCTCGAGCAAGGAGCAATACAACCCATTTAACAGCATTACTCAAATTGTTCTACTTCCACCTGTCCACATGAAATTTTTCGAAAAAAAATCGAGGCTGCTCTTCAAAAAAAGAGATTGATATGACTTGGCAACTCGCCTCCGTCGCTTTGAGATGCATTTTGTGAGCGGTAATTCAAAAAGGATGCAGATCAAATGGCGGCAACAGCGCTATGATGAAAGCAGAAAGGGATTTTCGATTTTGCAACGTGAGGTCTTCTTAAAAGAGGATGTGGAAGCGCGCCTAAAGCTCTCTAGAACCCAACAACTCACCGATGAGCAGGCTAAGGAGCTTAGGGATTGGCAGAAAGAGCTAGAGACATTTGATCAGAAGTACTGGCTTCATAGGAGAGCATTGTACAAATTGATTCTTGAAAAACCGAAAGGCCCTTGGGTGAGAAAGTGGGATGCGTGTTCCAGAAGAGAAGCAGTCTTGTCTCAAAAGCAACGCATGTTGTGCGCTGCAAGGGGAGGCTGCTGCGAACGTGAATGCGGATGCTGTGAGAGGCCACTCAAAACACACCGTGCAAATATCAAGTATGGGCATTGTACCATGGAATGTGGCTGTTGCATTCGAAACCGCGGGTTTTACAAACCCGAATTTGAAAGGCTAGGTACTGGACAGAAACGCGAGTACAACCAGGCGCTCACTTGGCGTCTACGATATTAGGTTTGAATTACTATGCAAGGAGATTTCACCAGTGTGGAGGGTGTTATTACTGAAGCTGTGATTATCTCACTCATCTGAACGTTGCTACATTGGTGTATTGTCGTCCCGGTAGATGATGGTATATGATTATGTATTCTGGCACCATAAAATTATCCAAATCCTTAGCCAGACAGACCACTTGCCTTCTCACGTACAATATATACTCTCTTTCCGAATTACGGACGTTGAAATGACATGTAGAACAGAAAGGCAGATGTTCCTTTCAAGTAGTGACGTATAAAAACCTACCTAGGTAGTTTCAACGTAAATGTTTTGACCGGTGAAGGTTGTTAGTTACCTTAGGTAGGTAGATACCTATGCAGATCATATGGTAGTAAGATTATTCTAACTGCCAGATCGTAACCATGAACTGTCCTGCTAAGGAAATAGGGAGTGGTTGACAATTGCGCTACCCAAGAGGGTGATCTAAGAATGAGTCGGTGACTGGACCAGACGGATGATCTCACGTCCATGACGGAATCAAAGCTTCCTCGGCGGTCATCGGACGTTTGTACAGAGACTAGATGGTTTCGATAGGTTGCCTCGTCGTAGGTTCTAATTCTCGATATCACCACTATGTATGTATACTCCTATGATGGCAGATGAGGGACTAATAACTTATTTTGAGGTCAGAACAAGTTGTGATACACACATAATTGTATCGTAATGTCGCCCCCCTAGATTGTAGAAGGAAAAAAAATCCCTACCTGGAAGAACAAGGTGAGAAAAGCGTCTGATTCAAACAAGCGGCTCCATTAAAGCAGCCCTTCCTTCTTTATGAACGCCATGCACAAAATGGTATCAGATGCAACTATCAGAGAGTTCTAGTCTCTCACGAAGTCATCAGTAAGACTGGCCAATATTATTGCGAAGAGAAGTTTTTTAAAGCCGCCCCTTGATTCCAAGAGGATCTGTGAGATTAGAAAAGGATACTACTTAGGTAGAGTTTTAAAAAGTCATCCCAGTTGCCATAAACCAGATTACAATATTAAACTCTCGCTCCAACTCCTGCCATAAACGGGGGAGAGCGATCAAAATGTAAATTAAGAATAGTAAGCAGGCTATATTCTTACATACAGGATGTTGCAAGGACATCCAACGGCGGCTACATCCTTCATATTCATGAAACCTTGCTCAAAAGCGGATCTGACATGGTCGTAGCCACGATGACAACCAAGGTTTTGGAAGAAGCAGCCCTCGATGTTGCTACAGACAGTGATTCTTTCGTATTGCGCCAATATTTTCCCTTGATCCATCCGTCTCAATCTCATGATCTCAGTCACGCTTCACAATATACCGGCTGAGTCATAAGAATCAAATGGTGGATTCCTTGGAAATATAAATTAAGACATGTATCTTTCCTAGATTATGGGGTGTTAGATGTGCATAGAACAAGAAGCATGAGAACGTCTGAGCTTGTAAATTGACTGGTGTTTTCGGAGCTCAAATTTCACGATAAGCATTTATGAATACCAGCTGCAATAGTTTTCCGGGGCTCCGTTGATCATCTAAACCTCTCTGTATGTTTTGTTGGAATGATACAGCAAGTAGCACTCTTCCTCAAGATAACTCCGGAAAGGCGCGTAGTCTTGGTTTTCACAATCTGTTATACATTGCCACCTGCATTGTGATGTCTGGAGGCCGGAGAGCAAGCGCAGCGCTGGGTATCCATGGGTCTCTGTGGACATGCCAGATCAGCCCTACAGACATTGGCGCTCGGCTGATAGTAGGCCCGTGCACGTCTTCCTCGCGAAGCGCGCGGCTATGGCCACTCCACTTCCAGCAGCGGAGGCTTGCAACAGTGCGGCGTGAGCCTTTGTCTCCAGAGCTTCTGAGCAGCGACTTCCCTCCTCTTATACCCCCTCGATATCGACCTGTGAACCCTTCCTCCTTCTCTGCTAAGCTCCAGAGCGCCTTCTGACAGGCCGCTGAGGCTGCTTTCCCATAATGAACAGGCCAGGTTTGTTGGTTCTCTTTGTCACGATGTCAAGCTGTTTGCCGTTGCGGCTATGTCATGGCTATTTCTGCGCAGACGATATTTGGGTGGATGCATCCTATTCCATTACATTTTGCAGCTATTAGATGTGTGGGAGAGCTCTCATGCTTCAATCGCCAATGCTTGCTGGAAATGGCTCCCCCCATACCACCGTCTGACAGCTACCGCGAGTCTGCGCCGAAGCCTGTGACATGGGCCAAAGTGGTCGCAACATCCACAGAAGACTCCAGTTCAGAAAGGAAAGCTGACCAGTCGAGCGATGGTACAGGACCAGGCCCGCAGCCTCTGAGAGGCATGTCCGGATTCCCCGCCCAACAACAAGCCCAGGCTCGAAATGCGGCGCTAGCCTCCACGCGCCTACCTAACGGCAAAATTGGTGCGACTGCTCCCTTTGCAATACAAGATATATATATATATATATATCGGTAACCAGAAGGCTAACAGACATGGGGGTAAACAGGCGGTGGCGCCAACTGGAATTTCGGGTTACCCATGGGCGGTGCTCCAGGTCTGCAGAACAATCAGCAGCGCAACATGGGAACAATGGGGAATTTTGCACAGAGCATGGGAGGATCACAACCCGCAACACCTTTGGATCTCTCGTGAGTGCAAGTTCTATCGGCTGAGTGCTTTCGTCGCACAGGCGACCTAGCCTTGTCTTAGCGCCGAGTACTGATAGGCTTCTTTGTCAAAGGGAATTCCCCTCGTTATCAGGAGCGCCGCAACAATCACAATCGCAGAACCCTGCCCAGGCAGTGTGGGCGAACGCAAGTCAACGTGCCGCGCAGCAGACTTCTGTACAGAGACAACAGCCTCAAACATCACAGGCGCCTTCCCGAGTGTCCCAAACACAATCGCATCATTCTCAACAACAAACTCAACCGTCACACGAAGACCTTTTCCCTTCTGGAGCCCAGTTTGCAAACCGCCTGGACGACTTCAGGAACGGAAGTCAAGGGATTAGTGGTCAGCTCGGATCTAGTGGCCAACCTCAGACTGGCAACATTGAAGATTTTCCACCTCTCGGACGAAACGTTCACGGTGAGATGAATCAAGAGCGGAGAGGATCCATACTTCAGAACACAGGGTTTGGAAACTATGGGACTGGCATGGCATTCTCGGGAGTGAATCAGACCCAGTCTTCTCAAAGTCGCAACATGATGGCAACATCTTTGAATGGACAAGAAACAGCCAGAATCATGTCACCAGCAGCCGCAGGTTCTGGTGGTAAGCTGATCTGCTAAACTTTGAGAACGGAACCTAGAAGTATTGACATTGCTCAGGCATCTCGACATCAAGATCGCCCCTCAACCAAGGGCCAAATGGAGTCATAGGCCAAGAAAAAGAGGTAAAATACTGTGTTTCATACTTGTCATATCTACGTGCTGACCATCTCGCTAGGATCTGCGTGGTTTGCGCCCTGACGGCTATACAGAGCAACAGCAAAACCAGGCGCAAATACAGCAGATGCAGCAACGGCAGCAGCAAACCGGCGGCGTTTCTGGAGACGCGCAAGAATCTTCCGGGACAAGCCAGAGCACTGACCAACCACCGCTATCTCAGATGAGCGAGCTTGACAGGTTCGGACTAGCTGGCTTGCTTAGGATGATCCATAGCGAAAGTCCAGATGTTGCAAGCCTTGCAGTGGGTCAGGATTTGATGACACTCGGTCTGGATCTGAACTCACCTGAGTATGAATCTTGGGCGCCTTTTGAATACGTCATTGGAATCCTACTGACTATTACCAACAGGCCCCTTCACCCCTCTTTCGCCTCCCCTTTCGTTTCATCAATGTCGGCCGTGCCTCTAGAGCAGGACTTTTCACTACCTTCTTGCTATAACGTTGCAAATATCCAACCTCTCCAATCCCGTATTCCAAGTTTCAGTGACGAAACTCTTTTCTACATATTTTACAGCATGCCTCGAGATATCATGCAGGAGTTGGCAGCGGAGGAGCTTATGGGGCGCAAGTGGAGATATCATAAGGTGGAGAGATGTTGGCTAACGCGAGATGAGACTTACCCTGGGCCTGTCGATGTAGAAAGGGGTGTGAGCGAGCGAGGTGTCTATCTATTGTGGGATCCAACCAGCTGGAAGAAAGTTCGGGTATGTAATAGTTACCTATCTCTGCACTTCTCTTCGATCTTAATGGGTACTAACATTTTTGAATGAACAGCGCGAGTTCATTCTCAGATATGAAGATTTGGACAACAGGTGGGACCCCAGCAGGAGTCTCACACGCGCAGTCGGGTTCCCGCCTCACGCTTCATGAGAATCTGGATAGCGACATGGGGTAATCGATCAGTAACGACATTGGTTGACTGCCGGTATATGTAATATTCTTCGGGTATCGCGAATAGTTGTGGTACCACCAGACGGACCGCTTTTATAGAGTAGTTGTCTGGGAACTCAGGATATCACCTTCTGACTTAATGGTCAATGATCATTTTCCTGCCCTCCATCTGCTTAGGTCGTAATTCTTGTGTCAATCGCCTGAAATGGCAGCTTTCCCCGTGATTAGTATCATGCATATGTCCTTTTCACTTCATTATTCCGGCTTCCGGGAAGCCGCCAGTTGATTTTGGGGGATACTCGGCTTTGTTGCAGATAGACAAACAAATCGTGAATTCGGGCTAGGCTTATGCATGGATGCCATTACTATATGGTATACAAAGAAGCATAAACAGGTTTCCGAGCTGTTGCAGTTATTGCAACCCAATCCGTCGCGATCGGCTTGTCCTTCCCGTATGCTCTTTCCAAGTACCTCAGCAGTGTAAGTGGCATATCATCTACATACTGTTCTCTTTGTTCTTCAGTCCAAAAGAAGGAGGTGACGAGACGTAGGTTGTTTGAGAAGAAGGTTACGAACTCGTGTGGACTGTCGACCGATATCATCTCCGGGACGACGCTGACTTGGATGTCTTCGAAGCCGTGCTGTTCGAGCTGCGATTTTACCCAGGACTCATCGTGCCACTGCCCTTTGCCAACAGCTGCGAAGAGTTCTTGTCGAGGAACGGGAGATTCCCGGGCATGGTTGCGATGGCGGCACTAACATCGCGCATCCATCCGGCTATTGCCCAGGCGAGCATGGATTAGCTCGAGAGTTTACAAACGTCAATATTACTTCAGGTTGAGAGAGACTTACGTTCTTTCCAAGTGGAAAGGGCAATTGTACCGCCTGGTTTCAGCATTCGGAAGCATTCTGTTGGCGGGCTACTTGTTAGTCAGGAGGACTCCCCGGACCCCGGAACAATTATGAACGGTTAGATAGGTAGGCACTTGCCATTAAGAGCGGCCTCCGAATCTGGAAATGCGAATATAGCTAGAGAAAAAAGAGATCCGGTATCAGTTCTTTCGCATCATCCACACGCCTGGAGAACTCCGAATTCTTCACTTACCCATGCCTATGAAGATATGAGTGTAATGTGTACTCGGCAAGCCAGTCTGCTGAGCATCCACAACCTTTGCCTCAGCGTTGTTCCATCCCTCCTCTTCAATCCTGTCCTTTGTGATGCTGACCATCGCCTCTGATGAATCTCCGCAAGTCAGTTCCCAATTGCTTCTCGTGTCTTCGTCCAGGATCCTGTGCAGCAAGCTTGAGATGACGCCCGTTCCGCAGGCATTGTCAAGGACAACGAGAGGCCTAACAATTCTGGCTTTGGTATGGCTTCAGAGCGCGTGAGGAGTGTAAGGCCCCCGGACATGGACATCGCGTACTAGGCGTATTCATGACGAATATTGTAGTCCTTTGGCCCAGCAAAAGAGGTCCAACTGTGCTAATGCTGGTGATAGTGCTCTTCTAGATTGGAGTGCCTGCAGTATGTGTACTGTAGACTTCAGAGCCCAATATAGTTAAGCGAGCGTAGATCCTGATATCTTATCCTTCTATGAGTTCTGTGCCATACTTCAATGTTACATGCTAGATTCAGTGGATTAGCTGCATCTCCTTGACCAGGTGCCTGTCATTCATAGATCCCAAGTCATCACAAAACTTGCCTAATAGTATTCAGATATTCTAAACTGGGGTCGAAAGTCACATTTCAAGAAGTACTCCTGGTACCTAGTTGGGCGGGTGCGCATCTATTAGTTGATGTCCAACCAACTTCCAAATCTGTGGCGGCTGGGTAAGTTGAAAAAATACAGGCAACATCTTTATTAATGTATATTTTTTGAGGGGAAAAAGAAAATCAATGCTACTTCGTAGCTGGATAATATGAACTACAACTCCAGCGTCGATCAGGATGATTCGGAGGATTTTGGAGAAGATAACTAACTAGGCTGCTTCCGCTTATGTCATCCCCCACATGGCGCGAAGCCCAACAGGGCAAACCATAAACACCGCCCGCTCCGGGGCTTAACCCAGCGGAGCAAAACACCGTGGCCCGCGTCAACACTTAACGGAAAACTGACGGCGAGCTCGAACGAGATCCAGCGCCTTCTGTCGCTGCTTGTCACTTCGCCCTTCTGGCCCATGCGCTCCCACAGCTGACTTAGGAAGACTCAACGGGATCGCAGCCATGAGGATTGTCGAAATCATCATCGACGTGAGCCGCATCTGCCCAACTCTGCGCAGTCCGCACTGGAAGCTGACGACTTGAATTCAGGGCTTTAAATCATACGCCGTCAGAACGGTCATCTCAGGATGGTATGCGCGTTTAGTTTCCTGCTTTTGACACCTTCTGTCCCTCTCACCAAGCGGTCTCGCGCATCGTGGCTCGCTTTTTTTCCGGCAACGGCAGCGCATTCTGCTAACCTGTCGACCAGGGACGAATCCTTCAATGCGATCACTGGCCTGAACGGCAGTGGAAAGTCCAACATTCTCGATGCCATTTGCTTCGTTCTCGGTATCACGAACATGAGCACTGTCCGAGCTCAGAACCTACAAGACCTTATCTATAAGCGTGGTCAGGCGGGCGTCACCAAGGCCAGCGTGACAATCGTTTTCGACAATCGCGATAAGTCAAAGTCGCCCATTGGTTTCGAAGAATACGCCACTATCTCCGTCACGCGGCAGATCGTCCTGGGCGGAACGAGCAAGTACTTGATCAATGGGCACCGCGCGCAGCAACAAACAGTGCAGAACTTGTTTCAGAGCGTTCAATTGAACATTAACAATCCAAATTTCTTGATTATGCAAGGGCGAATTACGAAGGTTCTGAATTTGAAGCCTGTGGAGATACTGGCTATGATTGAAGAAGCGGCTGGTACGCGAATGTTCGAAGACAGGAAAGAAAAGGCGCAAAAGACAATGGCAAAGAAGGAGATGAAGGTCCGGGAAATCGAAGCCCTGCTCAAGGAAGAGATTGAGCCGAAGCTTGACAAACTGAGGAGTGAGAAGCGAGCTTTCCTGGATTACCAACAGACGCAGAGCGACCTTGAGCGCTTGACACGGCTAGTCGTTGCTCATGATTACTTGAAGAGTAAGGAGCGACTGCAATTAGCAGGCGAGGAATATGAAGCCAAGAAAGCCAAAATACAAGAGCTCGAGGATCACGTCAACAAGCTGAGGGGCGAAATAGCGCATTTGGAGGAGGATGTAAAAAGAGTTAAGGCTGCGAGAGAGAAGGAGTTACGAAAAGGAGGCAGATTTCAGGCTCTCGAAGAGCAGGTCAAAGCGCATTCTCACGAATTGGTCCGATTAGCGACTGTCATTGATCTCAAAAACTCAAGCATGGCCGAGGAGAAAGAGAAGCGGAAAGCAGTGCAGAAGACTGTCGCTGAACTTCAAAAACAACTACAAGAGAAGAAGAAGGTTTACGATAAGCTGCAAGCCCAGTACGACGCTGCAAAGGCAGAGCTTGACGCCCAGACTGCGGAAGTCGAACAGAAGGAGGAATTGCTCCAGACACTGCAGACAGGTATTGCATCCAAGGAAGGTCAGGAAAGTGGATATCAGGCACAACTACAAGACGCTAGAAACCGTGCCAGCGCGGCTGCCACTGAACAGGAGCAGGCCAAGCTTAAGATCGCTCACCTGGAGAAAAGGGTTAAAGAGGAGGAGCCTCGAGCGAAGAAAGCAAGAGAGCAAAATGCTGGCCTTCTGAAGGATCTGGAGGGCCTCAAGGCCCAAGCGAGAAAGCTCGAGGCTGAGCTGGGAAAGCTAGGATTCGAGCCAGGCAAGGAGGAGCAGATGCACCAGGAAGAATCAAACCTGCAAAAGAGCATCCGAGAACTTCGCGAGGAGGCCGACGCAATGAAGCGAAAGGTGGCGAATATTGATTTCAATTACACGGATCCGCATCCCAATTTCGACAGGTCAAAGGTCAAAGGTCTGGTTGCTCAGCTATTCACATTGGACAAAGACAAGCTCCAAGCCGCTACCGCGCTCGAGGTTTGCGCTGGTGGTCGTCTTTACAATGTCGTTGTTGATACTGCTGAAACTGGTACCCAACTGCTTCAGCATGGCAAACTTCGCAAGCGCGTTACAATTATTCCCCTAAACAAGATCGCGGCTTTCAAGGCCTCTGCAGAGAAGATCGGTGCCGCGCAAAAACTTGCCCCTGGGAAGGTGGATCTCGCTTTGTCGTTGATAGGATACGACGAGGAAGTCTCCGCCGCGATGGAATACGTCTTCGGCAACACACTCATCTGTGCGGACGCAGAGACGGCGAAGAGAGTCACCTTCGACCCCTCTGTGCGGATGAAAAGCGTCACCCTTGAGGGTGACGTCTATGATCCTTCGGGGACCCTGTCTGGTGGTAGCTCGCCAAATTCCAGCGGCGTACTTGTCATTTTGCAGAAGCTGAATGAGATTACCAAGGAGCTGAAGAGTAAAGAGCATCAGCTAGCTACTCTGCAGGAGACAATGCGGAGAGAGAAGAAGAGGCTTGATGCTGCACGAGCTATCAAGCAGGAGCTGGACCTGAAATTACATGAGATCAAGCTTACCGAAGAGCAAATCAACAGCAATTCGTCTTCATCTGTGAGTTCCCATTGCCGCATGACCAGCTATTTAGTGAACCGACTGCTAACTGTAGAAGATTATCCATGCTGTGGAAGAAATGAAAGCGAACATCGAGACCCTGAAGAAGGAAATCAGCGATGCAAAGGCTCGCCAGGCCGAGGCAACCAAGGACATCAAGCGAATAGAGAAAGACATAAACGAATTTAACAATAACAAGGACAGCAAGCTGGCAGAGTTGCAAACATCTCTCGATTCTCTGAAAAAGAGTCTCAGCAAGAACTCCGCTTCGGTTAAGACTCTGCAGAAGGAGCTGCAGGCTTCAAGGCTCGACTCGGAACAAGTTGGTAGCGATCTTTCAGCCGCTGAAGAGCAGCTTGCCGAAGCCGATGCCACCCTGAAGGCTCAGATGGAAGAGGCGGAATCTCTCAAGAGAGAGCAAGCAAGGATTAAGGTAAGAAGAAAGCAGACAAGTTTGTGTTTTTATATTGCGCACTGACATGTCAAGGATGCTCATGACATTGCTCAAGCCCAACTTGAAGAGGAGCGAGCCAAACTTACCGGCTTTGACGACGAACTGCGGGATCTCGAGGAAGCCATACGATCGAAGAATGCACGGATTACCGAAGAGGGTCTGGAAATGCAGAAGCTGGGGCATCTGCTTGAGAAATTGCACAAAGACCAGCAAACTGCATCTCAGGCGGTTGCCAATATGGAGAAGGAGTATGAATGGATCGCCGACGAGAAGGACAATTTCGGTCGCCCGAATACCCCATACGACTTCAAGGGGCAGAACATCGCGGAATGCAAGGCAACCCTACGCAACTTAACGGAGCGGTTCCAAGGAATGAAGAAGAAGATCAATCCGAAGGTCATGAACATGATCGACAGCGTGGAGAAGAAGGAAGCCTCGCTGAAGAACATGATGAGGACCGTCATCAAAGATAAACGCAAGATCGAAGAAACAATTGTCAACTTAAATAAATACAAAAAGGAAGCTCTGCACAAGACGTGGACGAAAGTTAACAACGACTTCGGGCAAATTTTCGCAGAGCTTCTGCCGGGTAGCTTTGCTAAGCTGGATCCGCCCGAAGGCAAGGATATTACCGAAGGCTTGGAGGTCAAGGTATCCTTGGGCAAGGTCTGGAAACAGAGCTTGGCCGAACTGAGTGGTGGACAACGGTATGTCATTTTCTGTCACCAGGTAGAAATGTTTAAGAGAAACTCGACTAACGGTCTTGATTTTTGTATAGGTCACTCATCGCTCTGTCACTCATCATGGCACTTCTGCAGTTCAAGCCGGCACCCATGTACATCCTCGACGAAGTTGACGCTGCCCTTGACCTGTCGCACACGCAGAACATCGGCCGGCTGATCAAGACGCGCTTCAAGGGATCGCAGTTCATCGTCGTCTCCCTGAAGGACGGCATGTTCCAAAACGCCAACCGGATCTTCCGGACAAGATTCAGCGAAGGAACAAGTGTCGTCCAGGCCCTGACTCCAGCTGATATGAAGTAATGAAATAGGTCTGGCTATGTTGGAATTCTCGTCATTTTCTATACTTGCTTTTTGGAGATTAGACGTTTGGAATGGGATGAGTGGAATGGGCAGTCTGCCGTATGAATGTTATAACCATCGGCTGGCTGGTTATGGATGGATGGCGGTGCTCTGTGGGTCGTTTCGCGGTATATGTCGGTTGTTTGCTGGTTTCGAATGGGTATGAGTCTCTGTGATAATATATGCGTGATGAAGTCTTTTTATGGTTCCTCTCCTTTAGGATACGAAATCCGATTCTCTGCATGGATGAGAACTATGTGCAGCCTACTAGGTACTGTACGACCCTCATGTACATATCATTGAGATGGGCGAACCCCCAAGGCATGAGCATGATACGAAATGATGTCTCGACTAAAACTCATATGGATATGGTCGTAACAAATAGGGAGACGATAGATGGGACTATTTCTAGCCCCTGAAAAAGTATCCGACTTGATCCGCGCAAAAAGTATATACAGAGAATACAAGATAACTGTTCCGAGCGGCGGCTTGTCATCGAAAGCAAACAACAGCCCGGAGGCCCCTGGATGAGGTTATCACTGACATCCCCGATGTCCTTTTTTTGCATCCAACTCAGGAGTAGCCAAGTCGTGAAAAACAATACAGCGGGACATCTTTGTGTCCACTCCTGCTCGTCCTGCAATCGGCAGAGTTCATTCATTCCTTGACATCACCAGTAATTCTGTCGTATGCTTCCTGGTACTTCTGTGCAGTGCTCGAGACCACCTCCTCGCTCATCCGCACCCCCTCTTTGCCCTTCAAGCCCTCCTTGACCAACCAATCCCGCAGAAACTGCTTGTCGAAACTCTCCTGGGCCCGCCCGACCTCGTACTTGTCTTTCGGCCAGAACCGCGACGAATCGGGCGTCAAGATCTCATCGGCCAGCACAACCTCGTTCGTCTCAGGGTCGAGCCCAAACTCGAACTTCGTGTCGGCGATGATGACGCCCCGGGCGAGGGCGTAGTCGTGGGCGACCTTGTAGAGCTGGAGGGAGAGCGAGGCGATGGTCGAGGCGTAGGGTTCCCCGACCAGAGCGGCCGCCTGGTCCGGATGGATGTTCTCATCGTGCTTGCCGAGCTCCGCCTTCGTGCTGGGGGTGTAGATGGGCCCGTCGGGGAAAGCCTCGCTCTCCCTCAGTCCGGCGGGGACCTTGATGCCGTGCACGGTGCCCGATTGCTGGTACTCCTTCCACGCCGATCCGGTGATGTACCCGCGCACGATGCTCTCGATCGGGAACATCTTCAGCTTGCGCACCTGCATGCTGCGGTTCTGCAGCGCCGGGCGGAGGGACGGGGGGATCTGGGGCGGGAGGTCGAGCGTCAGGAGGTGGGTGCGGAGGGAGGGGATCGCGTCCGTGAGGATCTTCAGCCAGGCCTTGGTGCAGAGGGTGAGCAGGACGCCCTTGTTGGGGATGCCGTTCTCCATGACCACGTCGTACGCGGATATGCGGTCGGACGCGACGAAGAGGAGCGTCTTGTCGTCCACCTCGTACAGGTCGCGCACCTTGCCCCGCGCGATGAGGGGCAACGCGCCCTGGAGGTCTATCGTCGTGAGTGTGCCGGTCATGGATGTGGAAATTTTTCAGCAATTGGCCGGCAGGAAGGTGGATTGGAGTCGGAGACGATAGGTGTCCAGGGAATTGAGGTGTGATCTTCTCCCTGGGGATGCGAACTGGTGTTATTGTTATTTCTTTGCCATTGATCGCATCGGAGCATTCCAGAAAAGTTGATGTTACTGGCAATGCGGGTTGCTTAGTAAGGATACGGTATTTGGTAGGTGACTCTTATCACATGACCATGCAGTCAGTCGCAGTTGAGAGATATTAAAGGAACTCGTATATTCTACCGTAGAGAGGCGGCAGGATCTGCAATTGGAGGACATGCTCTGGAGCTTCATGGCATCTCTAAAAACAACATAACGGAGGCTTCTGCTGTTCACCATCTTCATGCGAGAACAATCATAGCACTGGAGAACTCCCCGTCTGCTTAAGGAAATTCCGCACCCGACCCGAGCCTCCGCTTTGGCCAACTGGACTCTAGACAGGCAACCCCGTCTCTCCTGCGCCGACCAACAGCATCAAACATCTTATCCTTATGCACTATTTGTGCTAACCGACAAACCAGTGTTGCATTACCTGAGAAGCGCCGTTATTGCTGTACATATGCCCCCTCATTAGTGTGTGGGATTGACTTGTTAACACGATCTCATCGGGGTTACGACCGCCCGCCACATCCATCACTACTGCCCTTCTTCAACCTGCACACGTCGCGATTGATCGGACCGCCTCAGAACTCGATAATCGTCCTGTGCTCATACTCTCGCCGTCGATATCGCGATAAGAAAGCAGTCTGGGAGACCTCCCTAGTACCATTCACGCGTCACTCTCGGGTGGGCAGAATACCTCCGTACAGACCGTCATTCCAACATGCCGGATGAAGAACCTTCTCTCAATATTCCATCGCTCCTCACCCTCGCGGTCGTTTCGTTCTTTGTGATTCGATGGTTCCTGAACCGAGATAGCGGCTCGGACGGGAACAGACCAGGGGAAGCAACAGGCCGCGGGCGTGGGAGAGTCGTCGACCCGGCGCAGGTGGAGCAGATAGCACAGATGTTTCCGCAGCTGGACAGGCGCGACATCATGTGGGACCTCCAGAGGAATGGAGGCAGTGTCGCGGCGACGACTGAGAGGATATTGTCGGGGAGGGGTTTGGAGGTGGTGAGTTCTTCTTGCCTTCTTTCTGCTCTCCTCTCCACGGGTTAGCATGCTACCCGATATTGCCGGAGAGTGTCGAACCCATATTGTCCGAAGATGTCCACGATCACTAACATTCTCTTCGCATCTAGCCACCACCATCCTTCCAGCCGCAGATTCCTCCTCCCACTACTAATACCGCAACGACTCAGCCCTCGACATCCCGGGCCTCTCCGAAACCACAAGGTGAGGACCTCATCTCGCGCTACAATCTCGCCTCCAGGATCGCAGAGGAAGAAGGCGCCGATTCCACGGAGCCATCCCCTTCTGTGACGGAGAGCGCATGGTCGCAGAGCCGGAGTGAGCGACAGCGATTGCTGCAGAAGCGGAGGGACGATATGATCCTGGCCGCGCGGAGGAGATTGCTGCAGAAGGATCGGGAAGCTGCTGCGGCTGCGGCACCGAAATCGTCTTCCTGATGATGTTCGTTTCTTGTTTCTGTCCATTTCGAGTCTAGTCTAGCCGTTGGGATTTGTCCAGCGGGACATTGGAAGTACAGAGAATCAGCACGAGTAGATCCTACGGGAACGGTCTTCCCTCATTATCTTCCTTTCCTGTGTTCACTCATCTGTTCTTATGGCATGGAGCGTGGCATCCTGCACGGCGTTTTCTGTGGGATTGGACTTTCGTTTTCTAGGTGGTATGGAGTATAGGGTATATACACATACAACGTTCATCGTAAAGGGCTCGTAGACCACATCGTATCGTCCTTTTGTAACTTCGGAAGATCGAGATAAATAGAAAGAAACGCCTAGAACTCCATGTCGTCTTCGTAATCTTGGGTGCCGTCGTATCCTCTGTTCTCCCGCTCTTCGGCCAGCTGTTCTCTCCGCGCTTGCTCTTTGGATGCTCCGATTTTCCTGTCGTAAACCCAACATGTCAGCAACGTAATCTCCTAACAAGCAACCCTTTCCGGAGAGGACACAAAGGTTAGACATGAGAAAAGAGACGTACCTCAACCCCTCCACCACCCCAGCCACGAAACCCCTCCCCTCTCCGATCTCCATCGCCCCGACTCCGGTCATCGCAACTCCTCCTCCCCCGGTTATAGTCGCTGCCGCATCCAGTACATCCACTCCCTTCCTCATCTTCGCCATCCGCACCTCCCTCAGATCCTTCAGCAGCCGTCGTATCTGGTCCGGATCCACGAGATCATCGCTCGCGGCGTCGAGCAGCATAGTCCCCACCTCCAGCCAGTGATATGGCAGAGCAGGGGGATCACCCGAGCGCTCCGTCGCCTCCGCGGAGGACATGGCCACGTTCTGCGGCAGGAACGGCGGCGTGGGGAAGTACTGCTGCCCGTCGAGCGTGCGGCGGGGGACGGGCTTCGGTTTTGCGCCTGCGCTGAGCTCGTACACGCTCGGTTGCCCCGGAAGCCGGGGCGGCGGGGAGAAGGCGTCCTTGTAGTCTTGGTGTTTGGTCTCGATCTCGAGGATCAGGGAGAGCGCTTCGGGGTGCAGCCAGGAGGGTGGGAGGATGTTTGCGCGGCGCTGGCGCTTGAGGAGGAGGGCGAGCCAGAGCGGGAGGGAGGCGCGGCGCGGGGGTTGGAGAGGTTCGGTTGGGCCCTTGAAATTAGTCAGCATCAATTGGATCATATATACGAGGCTTTAGTGCAGAATATATTGAGTCTTTGGGATCTATAGTGGTCCAGTGCTTTTATCGTTCGGAGGATTTGGACGGCGGGGAAAAAGATCAACTTACACCAAGAAGCTCGAGACCCTCTAACCGCTGACGCGGAATAACAGTGACCATCTCCATCTCCGCCAAAAATGCTATTTCCGGGGGCGTAATGCCCCGCGGAAGAGGGAAAGCCATTGCCCGGCTTGATTGTTATTCCCACGCGGGGAACTGTGACGATTCGGAGGCCGTCTGCTGAGTCCTGGGGATTATCTCTGTTGGTTCTGCCGTGAAACTTGAGACGACTGCCTTATAATATCATTTTGAGAAATTTTAGACAAACACAGAAAATGGACAATTCATGGAAATTCGTAATCTCGAGGTCTCCTGCGAAATAATACTTTCTTCATGGACGCATGTCATGAAACGGATGCGATGTTTGGCCTGTTTGCACTCGGACACAGCGGCGGACTGTTCGGCATCCCGGCCAAAGCTCCGCCCGCAATCTTGCATTTACTATTCTCTTCTTTTCGTGAAAACAAGAGAAAAAAGAAGGGGATTCTGCCATATCCGGAGGTCAGGGCATCATGAATAGTTCAGCGCAGCTCGAGTCCGGCCTGACTCGGGCTGCACGCTACCTCGTCCCATTCGTCCTGCTTCTGATCCCCTTCTGGCGGACGAAGGTAAACGACACGGTTCCCGAACCGTATATGGACGAGGCCTTCCATGTCCGACAGGCACAGGCGTACTGGGCTCACAACTGGACACAATGGGATCCCAAGATAACGACCCCGCCCGGTCTGTACCTCTGGTCGTATTTTCTGTGTGCCTGCCTCCGCTTCCTCCGCGGTGAGCCAACCGAGCTCAGCACGCTTGACTTGCGAGCCACGAATGTTGCCGCAATGGCCATTATCCTGCCCTGGAGGCTTCAGACTCTCCTGGATCATCTGCGGAAGGAACGGAACACACGACCTGCTGGGGCGTGGTTGAGCCATACAGTGTTGAATATCTGTCTCTTTCCGCCGTTGTTCTTCATTTCGGGACTGTATTATACCGACGTCCTTGCTCTTCTCGTTGTCATTGAAGCCTACATCTGGGACATTAGACGGTCCTCCGACGGTGGGAGATCTTTGCTTGGAACTCCGGTGTTCCTTGCGTTTGGATTGGCTGCTTTGGCTTTCCGGCAGACGAATATCTTTTGGGTCTCTGTCTTCTTCGGTGGATTGCACGCCGTCCGGAGGCTTCGTGAGGTTTGCAGACAGTGCAAGTCTTCGGAGTTTTCAGAGATAGCGAAGAAGAGCTCACAGGGTGAGCTATATGACCCCTTAGTGGGCGAAGCTTCTATTTCAGGTGCGTCTGATCTCATCCTATACGGTGTCAACCCTGACATTATCACTGACAACCTGGATCATAGACTACTTTAAAACCTGCGTATCACTAGTTATTACCGGTTTGAGCAATTTGCCCCGTCTGATCGTCTCCCTCATTCCCTACTTTATCATCTTAACAGCTTTCGGCGGATTTGTGCTGTGGAACGGCGGCGTCGTCCTGGGTAAGCTCTCCTATCTATCTACGTTCACTGTTGGAAATAAGCGAATAATACTAATGTATGCTTGATCAGGCCACAAGGAGTTCCACACTGTTGGGTTGCATCTGCCGCAGATGTTCTACATCTGGCCATACTTCGTGTTCTTCTCCTGGCCTACTCTCATGATTCCTGTGATCAACTTGGTCGTGCCCAACGCTTATATCCCTAAGTTCTTGAATTACGACTTCTCCGAGAAGAAGAAGGGCTTTCCAGCGCTATTGACGGCTCTCGCCATCATCCCTCTTATGCTCGCCATTGTCCATTTCAACACTGTTGTCCACCCTTTCACCCTGGCCGATAACCGCCATTACACTTTCTATGCCTTCCGACTCCTGTTGAGATATCACCCGGCGGTCAAATATGCCGCGGTGATTATCTATTTCCTCTGTGCATGGGTTGTCCTAGCTGCCTTCGGCTTCTCGACGCCTCCGCCGCAGCCTCAATACGTCCAGATTCCTCCGTCACCCGCTTCTTCCCAGAAGCCTGCCTTGACGAAGAAGCAGGAGAAGCAGGAAAACAAGAAGAGAGCCAAAGCTGCTCAGAAGGCAGCAGCCTCATCATCATCTAAACAGGCCAAGGCCACACAACAGTCACCACCGATCTCGCCGGAAGCCCTCGCCAAAGTCCGAGAACACATAATCCAGCGACAACTGCAGCAGCGGCAACCGATCCGAGTGAGCTTCGTGATCATCTGGCTCGCCGTTACCGCCCTTTCCCTCATCACCGCACCCCTCGTCGAACCACGCTACTTCATCATCCCCTGGGTGATGTGGAGGTTGCATATGCCGCCGCAGCCGACTCCGTCGGTATACCGACAGCAGCAGCGCGATGGAAAGGGCTTGTTCAAGGCGAAACTGATCACTAACTTCCCCTTGGTCTTGGAGACTGTGTGGTACATTGCGATTAATGCGGTCACGGGTTATCTTTTCCTGTATAGAGGGTTTGAGTGGCCACAGGAGCCGGGTAAGGTGCAGAGGTTCATGTGGTGATTGATCTATCGATCGAGATTCTTGGGCTGTTCATTTAATGTTCAGAAGACCGATGTAGGATCGACAGCGGTCTTTATTTGATCTACTGGAGTCGTGGATATCGCCTTTTATTTTCAACATGTACTGTACGATAATCATGGGAGACGAGATTGAATGTAGCATTTACTGCAGCTAAGCTTCCATCTAACTTGCCGACGAATTGCATGTACTCCTCCAGAAGCTGTTGGTTGAGACATGATAGAAGGCATCCCATCGACCTACCACCAGGGATGGTAGGATTGTGGTGATGGAACAGTTAATGAGCAAGTAAACAGGTGAATACACTAATTGGACATTCAGAAGAACATACCAAAGGGAATTCACATACTTGGAATCATAATGCGACTGTAACTGAACTGACTGCACTGAGGTCGCTAAGTGACTGTAGGTCTAGGTAGGTTGCCGAATTGGCGGTCTGGGACCACTGAAAGACCTCCCTCCTGCATAATACCTACCGGTATACGCCATCTACATCAGATACTTGATGAAGGAGCTACCCGTTTCTTTATACGTCTATTTTATTTAAAGCTCTCATGAAACATTGTGGCCTCTATGTTGATGGGATAGATCCGCCAAGGCTCCCGGAAGATTCCATCAATAGCCATCAAAGAGGCACAATCACTTATACGCCTATATGAATGATGGCCAGATTCCCTTGCAAGATGACTTCCTTCACCACTTCTGTATCCATACCTTCTGCAATAGATTATATAATATAAATCAATCTATCTAAACACCTACGTCACTTCCGGAATTACTACAGTTCAACTCTCTCGCATTCAATTCTTCATGCGTACCTACCTACCCAAGGTATTTTGTCCCCAAAGAGGAAGGACCATACCTTACCTAGGTAGTTACCTCCTATACAAATATATACCTTCCTGTCAGACTATGTTACATATACATCGGACGGGCCTCTTCACCTATTTTATACTCCCGAAAGTCGTCAAGGCTCAAATTCAACCTGTCCCAGACGAAACCAGTGGTTTGGTCGGAGATGAGCGGGTCTTCGGTGAAATAGACTATGTTGCATCTTTTACTGTCTTCTGGAAAAGATCAAGACGTTCCATGTTCCCCGATACGGCGAATATCTCAATCTGAGTCGTTGTCGCTCACAGGATACAACAAAAATGGAAGATTGAAACATTGAAATTCCTCGCTCAATGCAAGGAATATGACGACACATATAATACATGGTATTAAGCTGATGATCTTCAGAATGCAAAGAAACTGCTGCAGTAAGCGTTGCATCGAGATATAAACCACAGACACCTGGTTGAACCAGACATGTCTGCGGATGGTTGCAAGTATTAGGATATTTGTTGGACTGGTTAAACTCATTCGCTTCAAAATTCGCCTCAGATAACTATATGGTTTGACCGGCAGGTCGGACACCTTCAAACCTTCAACCCACTTATTATTACATCCTATCCGTACACAGGTACTATCCTTTGTTTATACCCACACCATGCCGCCCAAGAAGGAGGAGCCAAAAGTCTCCCTACGCCTATCACAGCCACGCCAGCCAGCAAAACCACTGGAACCGGAATGAGATCAGAAAAGCAAACCGGGACTACCAGAAATACGCCGAAGTCACAGATGGCGGAGAAGCCGAAGAAGATCTCTCACGGACGAACAATCTCTCGGACGCTGGAATGGAGCAGACCGTCAAAGATCAGGCCGAGGAACTTGCTTTCTTAAAAAAAAGGAAGTTAGATGAACTCGTAAGTCAGATTGCGGACCTGAAGAATACAGCAACACCAATGATACCGAAACCAAATCAGATGCGAACGAGAATGATCCTTCGGCAACGAAGAAGATACGCTGGGGAGAGGACGACTTACATGAGACAATTGTGGAATCACCAACTGTTCGCGTAACGCGTGCAAGTGCACGAAAAGCTGCTCAGATCGGGTCTAAGGATAGTGAGAAATACTCGGAAGAGGTTGCGCCTGATCAAGATGACGACTCCCACTCGGATAACGATTTTGAAGAAACTGAGGACACAGACAGCGCGGATGATGAATATATATATATATGTGTGTGTGTAGCGAGGACGAGTCAGGGCTGGAAGAGCTTATGGAAGAAATTAAGAACACGGGCGAAACTCCTTCTAAAAGCCATTTTACATGAAGACAGCACGTACACAAACTTGGAGAGATAAAAGACGGCAAGCTCTTCAGGAAATGGCTTAGAATAGATGGGGAGCTGATGGTATACCAGATGAATACCCTGATGGATATGCTTCAAAGTGTACCTGAAGGGGTTCACGTTACACTTCCCAGATGTAGGTGGGATACTCCCCGCGGCGATATTGATGAATATACTTCAGCCAAAGAAAAGGAAGACTTGATGTCGACCCTCGCGCGGTGTTAAAGTATGTAAGTATCTTATCCAACTCCGCCTCCTGTTCATTAACAGGAACATCAGTGGCAACAGCCAAAATATGCACAGGATGTAGATAGCAGAATTAGGATAGCCGTGGCTATTTTAGAGAAAGAAAGTAGCACATCAAGAAACCAGTGATCTATTTACAATGCGGAGTAAAGTACCTTCGAACCAGTATTTATTAAACCGCACGAGTGAGTGATCAAGTGTTGCGTTTGTCATTAGGGCCCTTAGAGCTGTTTTCCTCATGAATGGAATGCAGGCGGCAACTCACAACAACTAATCCGTCTCCGTGGCGCAATCGGTTAGCGCGTCTGACTGTTACTCGGGGTTACTCGAGGAAATCAGGAGGTTGGCAGTTCGAGCCTGCCCGGGGACGATAACTTTTTCTCCCTTGATCACCCCTTTGCTATAGGCAGATGAGCAGTGAAAGCCATTTTGTCTCAGTGGCAAAATAGGCAGCTAACAGCTTCAGATCACCTTGTGAAGCTGTTACTCTAATTCTTTTAACGGCTGAGTGACTTCACTAAGAAAAGAAATTTCCTATGAATAGGAGGTTCAGGTGCATGTCTTACAATCAAAAAGAATACTCCAAGTTCCCGACGTCGCTAAACTTCCCGAATTCAGTAATTCCACAAGCTGTGGAACCAACGGTAAAAATAATGCAAAAACCCCGTATTGGGAACGACCGCGACGCGACTCGAACGCGCAACCTTCAGAGCCGAAATCTGACGCCCTACCATTGGGCTACGCGGCCTCGTCGAACAACTGGCGCCGTATTGTGGCCTAAGAAAAAAAAATTTCCTTTCGAGGTATCGTTCATGTTGGAGGTGGGAGGGAGTTGGGACGAATGAGCGCTGGGTTGTCACTTGTCAGGAAAAGCCTGAAGAGAGATGAAAAAGACAGGAAAGAAAGAAGAAAGGAAGAAGAAAAAAAATTTTAACTTTGTGCGGTGTGCGACTTTGTTTTTTTATGCCAGGCGTCATGTAAAACAAAGGGCTGTCGACGGCGACTTCCGTCAATTTCATCCAGCGAACTGGACGGAAGTTGATTGTCTAATTTCTGTTTTTTATTGCCTTTTTGATCGATGGTAGCTCGGGAATTAGCTATTTTAAATAATCGAGACAATGTATTTCTATTTCTTTTTTTTGAAAGCTGAAGATCTTACTACTACTACCTACCTGACCTATTATTATTTAACCAGGTTGTACAGTACGTGAACTCGCACCGCACAAGGACTATCATCATACCATATTCATATATAATCTATTGTAAATCCATCATGCCACAGAGATGATTGACCACTTTCCAGTGGGCGAGACCTGAATGGTTTGAAGACTTTCAGATAGCACAGACATGGCAATGGATCTAAATTTTGGTGATTATTAGCTATTATTATGGTAGTGATCACCCCTGTCCAACTTGTCCGAGAGTCGGCGACTGCCGACTTAGTACATTAGAGTAACTCTATGTCCTGCGATTTTTTTTTTCGTCATACATCGTCAAGCAAGAAATATAAATATCGCAATTATATGCAAGTCTCTTAGTTTGGAACTTGGGTCAAGCCGTTCCCAGGCTCTCTTCGACCTCCCTGACGACCTTGCGGACGCCTTCGAGCTCGTGTGCGAACCTGCCCAGGAACATGCCGTCCACCGCCTTGCCCAGGCCGCCCGCTCCCCACAGCCCCGGGCCCGCACTCCCGCCGTAGAGAACCCTAACGTCGCCCTCGCGCTTCCCAATGACGGCGCGGATCCCGTCGACGACGGCGGAGATGTGGTCGACGCCGGCGGGCGCGGGCTTCCCGATCGCCCACACGGGCTCGTAGGCGAAGATGACGGGCGCGTCAGCGGGGATGGCGTCGAGCACGGCGCGGACCTGGACCTCGCACTGGCGGACGGCGAGGGCGACGGCCTCGGAGGCGACAGGGCCGGGAGGGGTGACCTCGCCGACGCAGACGAGGGGGACCATGCCCTGCGCGCACACGGCGGCGGCCTTGCGGCCCGTCTGCTCGTCCGTCTCGCCGAAGATGGCGCGGCGCTCTGCGTGGCCCAGCTCGACGATCGACGCGCCCACGGAGCGGAGGCAGAGCGGGGAGACTTCGCCGGTGTACGCGCCGAGATTCTCCCAGAAGCAGTCCTGAGCGCCTAGGAGGAACGGTGGAGGGAGAGGAGCGGACGACGGGTCGTCGGACTTGGGGAGCGTGGACTCGTACTCCCGGATGATCTCTGCGCAGGGATAGACGGTGAGGAAGTCGGGGATCAGGGCGAGCAGGAGCTTGGACCGGTTCTGCGGGCGGACGATCTCGTTCTTGGGCTCCAGCAGGCCGCGGAGGTAGTTGAGGGTGCGGTCGGGCGTGAAGTACATCTTGAGGGAGATGATGAGGAGCTTCTGAGGGAGGATCGGGTACGTCTGCCTCGTGGCCACCATCTTTGCACGGTTATCTCGAGAAGCCCTTGCCCTTCGTCTGCTGCAATATGATCATCAGCCTCCTATGTCAGGATGCAGGCCGCTGTGCTGTTCTCTCCTCGAAGGGACCGGGTCCCCTGAGAATTGCGCAGGAGATGGATTTAGAAGGAGGCCGCAGATATAGCTGTTCAGGGTCAATTGGCGGAAAGCAATATGGCGCTGAGAGACGAAGACTATGCACCAGGGCTCCCGGCTGGTGATGTCACGGATCCGCGGTGAAGAGGTGGCCGATGCGACGATCAAGAGAAATACCGCGGCGATGCCGAGCAAGAGGGGGAGCTAGACGGGGCAGCCCCGGGCGGGGAGACGCGGGCGGGGCGGGGCTTATCGACAAGGCAGTCCCGTGATGGCCGGCGTGTCCCTGGACGGGAGGACGGAGTTATTCCGAGCCGCCGCCGAGGCGCCGCGGGACGCGGGCCTCCTACCATGGCTGCGAGCGCACATCACAACTCCCGGGATACCAAAAGCGGAGATCCGGTGGAGCGCCGCAGCCTCTCCTGCAGGCACGGCGGAGCTCCGAGCCGCTCTCCTCCGCGGCAGAGCGGACAGCAGAAACTCTCTCTGGGCAACGAGGCGTTGTCACCGCGTTACCGGTGTGTCTCCGCTGCGCTGGCATCTGCTGGAGTGCTGTGGTAGCAAACTCTGCCGAGCTCGAAAGCCGCTTTGGGCATCCCGCGGAACGGCGGACATGGTCAAGGCCTGGAGGAATCCCGACGCTCTGGATCGGGGTGCAGGACGCTGCCAACTCAGCAGCCATGCAAGATGCTTGATGTATTTCGCGCTGATGGTCTGTACGAGGTATACATGGCGTGCCTGGATACGGATAGACGGCCTGTAGCAGTCGAAGTACTCTCGGAGCATCTCCCGATAGGCAACTCGTCGCAAATCCGCGGACGACAGAGCCCCGAACAAATCAGCACGGATGGATCAGCGGGCTTCCTTGTAGTTTTAATAATCCTGAACAGATCTCAGGTCCTAAAAGTCCCGAGCGGTGGGGAGGAGCGCTGCGAGGGTTCCTCTCTATGACGTCGCGGACCCAGAGCTCATATAAGCACTCCATCTTATTCACTGGCACAAAACAGGGCCATGTCGATAACCTCACGGCGGTGGAGATGCACAGGAAATGACGCGCGCCGAGGACACCGGAGGGACGCCTGCGATTCCCTTGATTGGGATTACCTGCTGCGTTGCATCCACGGCTCTGCGCCTCCACAGGTCGGAGGCATGAGAGGGCGGGGGAAGGGTGCAGGGGGGAGTGATATAAGGCCTCATCTTTCCCCCTCCTCAATCCCTCGTTCAAAACCTCGTCTGATTCATTGGAGTATTGCTTCTCTGCTACCGGAAAAATTCCATCTGACAGACCGTCACCACTTTCTACGAGAACGACCTCCATCAGACACACAACCCCATCCACCATGTCCGCCGACCTGCAGCCCCTCCGCATCGTCGTTGCCTGCGACGACGCCGGCCACTCGTACAAGGAGACGCTCAAGGCCCTGCTCGAGAAGAGCCCGCTCGTCACGTCCGTCACCGACGTCGGCGTCAACTCCACGTCCGACAAGACCGCCTACCCGCACCCCGCCGTCGAGGGCGCCAAGCTCATCGCCGAGGGCAAGGCGGACCGCGGCCTGTTCATCTGCGGCACGGGGCTGGGCGTCGCCATCTCCGCCAACAAGGTGCCCGGCATCCGCGCCGTCACCGCCCACGACTCCTTCTCCGTCGAGCGCTCCGTGCTGAGCAACAACGCCCAGGTGCTCTGCCTGGGCCAGCGCGTCATCGGCATCGAGCTCGCCAAGAAGCTCGTCTCCGAGTGGCTCACCTACCGCTTCGACCCCAGCAGCGCCTCCGCCGCAAAGGTCCAGGCTATCTGCGACTACGAGAAGCAGTTTGCCGCCGTCCAGTAAATAGATAACCCATTAATTAATGCCTTTGCCAGCCCGTCGAGAAGGGCTACCTACCTCCTTTTTGCCGCTTGCTGAGGGAAGACGGGGGATGGTTCTTTTCCTTTTTACGACCGCGAAGAAAGTCATTTAGCGAATCGCCCGATTTGGTGCTTTTGATCGATTTTGATTTATACCCCGGATTGAATTCATCTCAAGCGGAATGAGATACCATTGCAGTTGAAAGCGTGGCAGATGAATGGGAAGCTACATCGTCTAGTTTTCCTCTCTTTTATTTTCTACTGGTTAGAAATTGGAGAGGGGTTTCAGACCCGAATGGAGATAGACCAAAAATAGAGGTCAAGGTTGGATTGCACATTTCTTCCCCATTCAATCATCATCCTTGTAGTTCAAAGGATGCGTTTCGATCCAGCTTTGAAAACTGTAACATCGGAAATGCTACATGGGGATCTGCGGAGTCGAGCTACTCAGATACAGCACCGCATTGTGAACTGGAGAACCGTAGAAGTAAATTCTGTCACGATTCCTATTTATTGGGCATTTTCCATGAAAAGAAAAGGCAAAGGTATCCCCTTCTATGTTGGCCAGTAGAACTCCACTTCGCAAGTAATGTATCGTTCGAGCTATGTCCTGCGCTCAGCACCCTGAACTGGCAGTCTAAGCACCTACCTGACCATCCAAAGAGCATAAACTGAAACAATGTATGCAGTAGTGAACGCCCTGTTGTCCTGCATTGCCATGCAGCCCAAAAATAACAAAGCTCCGCGAATGTCTCGTTGATGTCATACTCCCCGAGTCAACATCACTATGCTTAGTCATCCGGCCGCTCTCAGGAACAAGCGTAGCTCCCTCGAGGATTCCGTGGGGATCGACGTCTTTCGATCCGATCGGGGCTTGATGGTGGCGGCTGGCCACACTAACACTATGTGTTTGATGCAAGCAAAGGAGAAACACCCCTTTTGTGGTTGTGCGCGGCGAGAAGATCTAGATTCCTAGGGATCTAATGATAGTATCCTACTGTTAAGGAGTGCTGTTGCTCTCTTTTCCCGTTTTGTGAAAGCAAGCGAAAGGGGTCGGGAGCGTGTTCCCAAGTCTTAGGTGCCTGCTTACCACTCCGAGGGCTACCTCCCTGCCTGTGTACCCGCCAACCCACGATACCGCACTGTGCCGTGGTGTGTGTCTCCAGCCCATGGATCGAGGCTCCAGGTAGCGTCGGGGTCTTTTCACAAATCGCGTCATTATCTTATTTAGGGAATCGGATCACACGCCGGATTTCTGTCGTTGTTCCTCTTCCCTCGCGTGATATCCTACCGGCCCAGGTACCTAGATACAGTACTGATCCAGACCTCCCGGTCCGTGCACTCCCTTGTGTGCACTACTTCTTGACTTGACACAGCGCTGCTGAAAGAAGAGAGCTGCTCTCTTCTTCTTGCTGCTGCTGCTGCTGCTGCTTCTCCTGCTGCTGCCGACCTTGTGCGACAATCAATACGTCCCAAGGGGAAAAAGTGTGAGAGGGTGCGCCATCAAGCAACCCCCAAGACCGGCCCTTCAAACTACTTAAGAGGAATGTCGTACGAGCTGAAGGAGAAAGGCAATCAGCTCTTCAAGGAGGGCGACTACGCCGGCGCAGAAGAACTCTATTCTCAAGCGTGAGTTTTCTCTCGTTCATCGATTGTGGCTCGCTGGCGCACATCATCATCGTCTTGTTCGCAGGGAAAGTTTTGCAATGGAGATCAAATCAAGTTAACAGAGGGGAGGTGGCCGGTGGTGAACCGGCCGCGTTTTTGTCTATCTAGGATCCAGAAGAACTCTCGCGAACCGACCTTCTTCACGAACCGTGCCCTCGCCCGCATCAAGCAGGAGTCCTGGGCTGGAGCCGAGCACGATGCGCGCGCCGCGATCAACCTCTACGGTCCCAAGAACGTCGCCAGCCTGAAGAGCTGCTACTACCTGGCCCAGGCGCTGCTGGGCCTGCAACGCCCGCAGGAAGCGTATGAGGTCGCCATCGACGCCTACCGCGCGGCCCTGGCGGCCAAGAGCCCGCAGACGGAGAACCTGTCGAGGACGGTGCTGCGCGCGAAGCAGCAGATATGGGCGCAGAAGGAGACGGCCCGGCTGAGGGAGATGAATGAGACGCTGGCGAGCGTCGAGCAGCTGATCGAGGCGGAGCTGAACAGGGAGCTGGCCGAGCTCCAGGCCAAGCTGGACAGGGGGGAGATCGGGCAGATCGGGTTCGCGGAGGACCAGAGGGCGCTGCGAGAAGAGGCGCAGAAGAAGATCCATCACGTGCGGGAGGCGTTCCGCATCGCGTCCAACGGGGAGATCCAGGAGAGGGTACGATTCCATCGATACATCCCTTTCTAAGGCCCACGAGCTGACGTGTTGCTTCCAGGTGGTCCCCGACTACCTCATCGACGGCATCTCCTTCGAGATCATGCACGATCCGGTCGTCACGCCCTCCGGGCACAGCTTCGACCGCATAGGCATCACCAAGCACGTCGAGCAAGCGGGCGTCGACCCGATCACTCGCGTGCCCATGACCGTCAACGACCTACGACCCAACTACGCGCTGAAAGCCGCATGCGACGACTTTCTCAGCAAGAACGGATGGGCCGTGGATTGGTGAGGGAAATAGATGGGAACTCGACGAGTCCTTATTCCTTCTTGGCTTCCCTTCTTTGATTTGGGGATCAATTTTGGTTCTATTCTCCCTGTCTATATTGTGTAATACCCGTTTCTTTTTCAAAGCGTTGCATTGGGTCGGCGTCATCCACGGTCCATTGACTGTTTCTGCGGTTGTGTACATACATGCATAGCGAGATGGAACGAGCCAGAAGGGCCGAAACTGGCCGTTGTTTTTTGGAGCTGTTGGCGTCTCTGAAAGAGATTTTTTCCATTGTCATTACATATGTTTTCATCTCTGAGGGTCCTTCTCATATCATGTCTGCTTAGAAGAATCTGTATATTTTTTATCCTCTCGAGAGCGTGAGACCTCGGCATCGGCGCCTATCACGCCGCTGCACCTCCCCCGCCGTTCACAGGCTCGTTGCGTCGTTGAGCACCCACCTACATGACCTCTGCGTCCGTCGTCGTTGATCACCACCTCCTCCTATATCTAACGACGAATCGACTTCCCTGAAGCATCAAGGGAAGCCTTGGCTTGAGACAAAGAACAGAGGAAAACAGGTATGGTAGCCGGCGGAAAACCCCATCCCCGCCCCAACAGTTTGATCCGTTTGCACAGGCAGAACACCTAACCCCGCCATCCCACCCGCGCCGTTTGTTGGTGGATTGATTCAGATTCCTTCCCGACCCCTCTCCATCTACATACTCACCTACCACTTGAGAAGAGGAAAATCGCAACAACCACCACAATGGCCGACTCCGTCACTGCCGTGGCCGCCGACCTCGCGGCCGCCATCACCGACGCCGCCGCCGCCCAGGAGCAGGGCAAGTCGCTCTCGGAGCTGCAGAAGGCCGTGCTGGCCGCGAAGGCGGCGCTGGGCACCGACGATGTGAGCGAGATCACCAAGAAGCTGGGCGAGGCCGTCGCGGCCGCGCTGGCCATCCCGGACATCCAGCCCGACCAGGACAAGATCGGCTCCAAGGACCTCGACCTCTCCGAGAGCAGGTTCCCGCTGCCGGACTCCGTCTCGCAGGACCAGGCGACCATCGTCTTCGCCGCGTTCAAGGTCGCGTACGACCAGATCATGAAGCTCAAGCAGGAGCCGGATAACAATGAGATGCTTGAGGTGCGTGGGGTTCTCCTTTCTTTCATTCTTTCTCCGCTTGCCTTGCCTTGCTTTGCGCTGCTGCTATTCGAATAAAAATAACCGTTCCTGCTGACATCCGATTTCTACACAGGTCTACGCCCTCGGCAAGCAGGGTCTCCGGACGCCTCCAGAGAAGCCCGGTGTGTTCAACATCAAGGTATGTATTTCTGCCCATTCACAAGCTCACCCGCCTCTTTTCCCTGCCTGCTCTCGTCTCCATTATTCTCTCTCCGTCAAACAGACACCGTCTAATGTCCTTCGACAGGGCACCTACAAGTTCAACGCCTGGGCCAAGATCGTCAACACCCACCCCGTCAAGGCGCAGGCCCAGTACGTCCAGGTGTTCGACAGGCTCGTCAACAAGTACGGGAAGCAGTGAGCTGCTTTTTGTTTGTTGCTGATATGATATCATATGGATATGGATGTGGATATGGATGTGATATGATGGGAAGTATAGTAGTACCGTATCTACCTAGGTGACCTACCTACCTACCTACCTTACTTATATTACATTACATTTACGTCGAATATCTCTTCGATGTACTGCCTTTTTTGGACCGTATTGCTTTTTCTTTCCAAGTACGGAGAGGGAAGTTTCTCCTTTTCTTTTGAGTGTGCTTGATTGAGATTACTCGACTCGACTTGCTTTGCTTTGCTTTTAGGTATGATAATGATATGATATGATATGACGAGAGTAATTGAACCATTGATTGAATCATTTTTAAGAAGGTGGTGGAATTGCATTCCATAGCTATACCCACCTACTTATTTAGCTAAAGAAGAAGAACAACAACGAACTACGTGTTGTACATACACACACTCATTGCAGTACCCTAAGGTGGTCTGCGCTAGGTTCTCGGGCATAGAATAACCAGTCATACATCATAGCTTCTTTCCAGTCCAGCTGGAAATTTCCTCAGTCGAGTTCGTGGCTTAAGGGATAGATAATAATTCATGACACTTCAATCACTCCCCCTCCCACGTCTGGCCCAACCAGTCAGGCTCCGTATGTCTCGCCGTCGCGCACCAGGGGACGTCGTCGGCCGCGTAGGGGGTCAGCGGCAGATCGTACGGCATCCGGAAGCCAACGATGGTAGAAGGGGCAGAAGGAGGTTCTTCTTCTGCTACTTCGTCCGAGCGAGACGTTGCAGTTGCGGTTGCAGTTGCAACCGAAGGACGTGTAGGAGGAGGAGGAGGAGGAGGAGGATGAGAGGGAAGATCCCGCTTAAAGCAAGGGACCATTTCGATCCTCCTTTTCCTCCTCCTTTCACCGTCTGCGTTTGCGTCTGCGTCCGCTGATGCTTCCGCCTCACCTTGATTTTCAGGGGCGAACAGGTCCGGCCACACCACGACCCCGATCTCCCAGCTGCAGATGCGGACCTCGCCGCTGGCGTTTGCGGCCGCGCCCCACGCCTGCGTGGACAGGTTCGCCGACGTCACCATCGCCCAGTCGATGCGGTCCATGGTCTCCGCGTCCGCGAAGCGGATGTACGTCTTGATGTGCGGGGCGGCGCGGCGGCGGCCTGCTTCCCGTTTGGCTCTACCTTCTCCTTCTCCTCCCGCTACACTGCCACCAGGGGAGGAAGAGGTGGAGGTGGTGGTGGTAGTCGGATCTTCTCTATCGCCCGCCCACTGGCACAGATACGGCCGCATGTACTGCAGCTGCTTCTGCTGCGCCGCGCTCTGCAGCTTCATGTGGATCGAGCCGCCGGAGCCGTAGCCGTTGAGGGATCGCCGGATCTCGTCCGGTGTGGGGAATATGATGGAGTATTTGGGGCGGCTGGCGGCGGTAGCCGCTGAGGAAAGGACCGAGGATGACGGGCAGAGGGACTCGAAGATGACTTCTTTGAGCCATTTGTCTGTCTGGCCGAGGGAGGCGATGGAGGATATCTATGTCTGTATATTAGCTATTGGGCGGTCACGGAAGGCAGGATATTCTCCTGAAGGGGGACTATCTGCTGACCTGTATGACAATATGAGGTCGATTAGGCCTTCCGGAGGCTTTCTTGTCTCGATGCACCGGGACATGCCGCATTATATCCCTCAGCGCCGGCCATCCCCATAACGTAGCCCTTTTCGAGTCCGTGATATTACTGACCTTCTGCTTGGAAGGCACGCTCGCGATCAACGCCGCACGGACGCCGCTGAAGTCGTACTTCTCGAGCTGCTTGACCAGCTCTCCTGTCTTCTTATTGCCGTAGGCGTCGAGATAGGCGAGAAGGTCTCTCTTAAACCTGGCACCGGTGCCGATTGCGCCGACAGTGGGTGATCTCTTTGTGGATTCGGTAGATGTCGATAGGGAAAGCAGTGGAGATCGCCAGACGGCCTGGCACATGTTTGCCCAGTCTCCGGGGATCATGTTTGCGGTGTGGATCACCACTCTATTGATTTTGTTAGTGACTGGCAGGTGACTGATATGGATCAGATAGCTTGGAACTGGCGTACTGTGCGAGATCATCGTGTCTGAGTAGGATCATCATCTTCGAGTGGTGCGTCCCGAACGGTTCTGGCATGTAGGCTGTTATGGCCTCCACGTTGCGATAGCGCGAACATGCTTCCTAGTAATGGTGATGAGATTTAGCTATCTGGCGGTTAATTTTCACTTAGTAGTGTTGGTAGCCCTCGAACGCCAGTACTATAAAACCTTGTTCTAAGTGAAGGAACAAGGCATATATACACACAAGAATATATTAAAGAATATATGCATATGTACGAATAGTAATTGAAAACAATTGTAATTCCCAAAGCAGAATACAGGATCAACCGCGAAAGCAGCCCTTCTGTGCAGATTCTCCAAAAATGGAACAGGGTTTTGTCTGCTTACATCGATCCGGATGCGGTTCGGGGCATCCTTCTTCCACGATCCATGTACAACCTTGACCTGCACCAAATCCCTGATATCCTCGTCGAACTGGCTCATCAAGAAGTCGACATCAAACAGGTAATTGAATTGCCAGCATTCGCGGATCATGGGATCCCCCAGGATATCCCGCAACTTGACCGTGTCGACATTGTTGCCCGAAGACTCAGGCAGGTCACGGATATTAGTGAGCTGGATAGGCGACGGGATGAGTCTGGGACCACCATTTTTATGGTTATTTTCGTGTTTTCTGTAAAGAGATGCATCATTAGCGTCAGCGTCAGCCTTCAGGACTGACTGAGATTTCAGGCGAGAACGAGATTGTGGCGGGGGTGTTATGGATCTGGTAAGTGATGCCAGGGGACTGTCGTTCCCGGATCGATGTGGTTGGTTAGAATCCTCGAGGCTCACTAACCCAGGGCTCGCCACCACATTCTCCAAGGGACCTCCAGGTGAGATCTTGGGCCTCTTGCGAGGTCGATCTTCATTGTTCGAGGCCATAGTCCGGGCATGAGATCAGGATGCAGCCGTTGAGTAGGGTGACGATGGTTGTAATTTCCAGGGTTGTTTGTCAAGTATGCATACTGCGAGCAGGCTGCCGTAGGTCACGGGACGGAACTAAGCCCAAAAAAATTGCTCGGCCACACCCTTGTAGATATCCAACACTCAAAAAAAGTGAGGCCTCATACAGAGCTGTAGCATCGTGAGCTGCACAAAGAAAAAGTTTTTTGATGGTCCCGCAGGGGCTCGAACCCTGGACCTCGGCGTGTACCGATTCTGATATCAGCAC
>Ga0008109_10000332_pt1 | contig 32426 bp, 32 predicted proteins | sample HigsolmetaGSP18D_FD_59306 | JGI IMG/M metagenome (GOLD analysis project Ga0008109, IMG submission 59306) | High solid enriched microbial communities from the Joint BioEnergy Institute, USA - SP1-8-D | ecosystem: Engineered > Bioreactor > SSF (Solid state fermentation) > Aerobic > Biomass ...
TCCCGCCCTTATCCTGCTTCTGATGGAACTCCGATTCGGTTCACGTACGAGAAGTCAGCCAGAGATGCATCTCTGTCTAACTGACTGGCCAAGTAGTGATCCGCGTAGGAACGCAAAAGGCCATGTTTAAGCGAGCTTAAGAGTAGGGAAGATGCAGTCCATCCGGGGTCCAGCAACATGAGCGAGAACAAAGTCTCGACTCAACGATGCCATCAGCTCTACCGGTCTCTGTTTCGCACCTCCTTCGCTCCTTGTGGTTTCCAATCTGGTCTGGGTGGCAGGTGAAGCCGAAGTGTATCGTATTATCAGATAACGTAATCGGACACCGAGCCGGACAGCAAACCCACTCATCAACGCCAATATATTGAAAAACTAGATATCTAACAGCACTGCCCAAAATCGAAGCTATATTAGGACAGACAGATGTATCTGCATGTCTCTGGCAGAAAACAGGATCCATCTATACATGCAGGATCTGTCAGTGACGACACTACATCTTATTCCCCAAATTTTCCCAGGGCAACTTGCAAATCTCCTTAGCTATGTATGTATGTATGTATCTATCTATCTATGTCATGTGCTTGATTACGTACTACTACGCCAAGCATCGAGCGAAATAATAACCCTCAGGTATCAATACATCTCATTCAAAGAAACTACTACCTATGTAGCTGCCCCGTTACAAAAGCCCACGCCGCCGTTGGAACGAAGCCGCCAATTTCGTTAGTGGTAAAATATCAGTCTAATAATAAGCAGGAGGCATACGTCTCGAGGACAAGACGAGGTGACAAAGGGGTGTCCTGTTTGGAGATTCAACCGGTATGGACGCCGCGGAGATGAAATAATAGAGACGTGAATAAATCAAGTATGGAGAGAAAAAGGGGAAAAAAAAACCATCTGCAGCAAAGGGAAAAAAAAGGAAAAAAAATAGGGAGATCGTTACAAACCCTTACACCAAACTGCTTTTATCTGTGGCTGTGAGTAAATCCGCATCGTGCCGTTCTGAGAAATGCGATATCAGATAAAAAGGACAAGTTGTACAGAGGGGAAAAAGTCCGAAAGGTAAGATCTGGGCTTCGGCAAAGCCCGACTCGGCCAGCGTCTGCGCCTACCATTCGAATTCTCCCTGACCTTTGTGGAAGACATACCTGTGAGAGTCAGCAGGAGTAACGCCAAAATGAAGCAAAACATACTCTTTGCCTCCGGTGGTCAGGATCCCATCTTTCAGCGTGCACTTCCACTTGTTCTTCACCCTCTGCACTTTGTCATACGTGCAGAGCATGACCTGTCCGACTGCATCTTCGCCTTCATGCTCTTCAGCAACAAGGTCATCTGGATCATCAAGGTCAGAGTTAATAGCATCCTCATCGTCTTCCACTCTCTCGTCATCGTCATCCGGCCCGTCATACTGGGACCGTGGCGGTCCAGAGATCGATAACGAGTTTAGTGCCGGAGTCAACGGCGAGACAGAATCTTCAGAAGCGGAAGCTTTAGTCCGGGAAACGAGCCTGCGCTTAGCCTTCTTCGATGACGGGTAATGTTCCTCAAGAGGCAGCAAGAGACCGCCACCCTCCAACTGCAGGCTCTGTAGTCTCACCTGCTCACGCAGAAATCTGTCGCCCTCGCCGTTTAGGCGCGCAGCTGCTGCCCTCCTTCGAGCCACCTCCGCCTTCCACTCCAAGAGCGCATCGCTTGCGCCGTCAGTCTGCGCATTGCTGACGGGAGGCCTCTGAGGCTGCGGCGGATTTTGGTAGCCCTGCTGCGGCTTCACATCCTGGCCTTGGCCATTTGAAACCTGAGTAGTCTGAGGGCGCTGCTGCCCTGGAAGCGACAGGGCTGCTTGAGACTGGGCCTGAAGCTGGCTCACGGAGTTGGCTGCCGCTGCACCGTACCTCTGATGCAGTGCATTGGCAGCACGTTCGCGTGCGGACTGCGGGTTTGCAGTTGGAGGCAGCGGGTTCATGGTGGGCAAGCCGGACTGGCCATTGACACCAGGCTCAGTCTTGATGCGCGGGGCTTGGCCATTGAGATTGGGCGCTGCAGGAGGGACCTGACCAGCAATGGGGGCCTGCACCGGCGGCATAGAGCCAGGCAGTGACTGTGGCAGCGGCTGCGACAGCGCTTGCTGTGGGGGAGGCGTTGGCCTGGGCGCATTGGAAGGCACTGTTGCAGTAGGCGGGAGGATAGGGGGGTTCTGGGGTTGAGGCGGAGCCGGCTGCGGTTGGGGGTCCCAGGGGAACTGCGCGACACCCAGAGACGAGAGCTTCTTCTGCCAGCTCTGTGGAAGGCTGTTAGTAGAGGCAAGAAAGAAAAAAGGAAAATAAAATCAAAAAGAAAGGACAACATGACGGGGACAGGCGTATCGTCGACGGTGTCCCAAGGGGCCGCGCAGCGATTGGCCGCGCGGCGGAGGGGGCCGGGGCGGGTAAAAGCGGCAGGGCGCATAAGTTGTGCGTGGGTATAAAACGGCTGTCCGTCAGCGCCCTTAAGGAGCGTCGCTCCCCCCGACCTTGGAACCCCGCCCTGGCCACCCGACGGCGACCTCCCCGGCTGACGGCGACGACGACGGCCGCCTCCCTCGCATCTCGTCCATCTCGCGGTGCTCTCGACCGGCGACGCAGCAGCAGAACAGGCGCAGACGCAGCAAAGAAACACAGCGGAGCCTCCACTCACCTTCCTCATGTCCTCCAGCGTCTGCTGGTCGACACCACCCTCCTCAAAGTCGACCTGCGAGGCCTCGCACACCTCCTGGATGACACGGTCGAAGACCATGCCCTGTTCATCTAATATAAGCCAAAGCCATCACACAAAAAACAGAGGGAGTCTGGGGAAGGACGGGGAAAAGCAGACAAGGGATGGGGGCCGTGCACGGGAGGCTGGACAGCTGAGGCAGGGCTGCTCGACAAGCACTCACCACCTGCTGATTCGACATGGTGCTCAGCGCCCTGCGATGGGGACGTAGGGGAGAGTCGACAACGGAGACCCGACAGGACTCAGGATGTGCGGGATGCTCGGGGGCGCAGAGCTGCTGCTTGTCGCAAAGTCAAGGTCGGGTGCTCTCGTGGTTGCGACAACTCGGGGACGACCCCAGCCTCACTGCTTCCAGAGCCCAGTTCTCCGTAGACTATCTCTGCTGCGCTGCGTTCCACCCTAAGCTTCTATCTGAGGACCCTGTAAGCTGTAGACCCGCAAGGAATCGGTCGTGGTAGGACCTGGGCGGTTCGGGCTGATGTTTTGGTGAGGTGAAAGTCGATATGCCTGGGCGAAATCTATCATGCTCCCGGCTGCTTAGTCACCCACTCACCTCCGTCGCCCAGCACCTGGAACTGCTTTCGTCCACTGCACAAAGGAGGATGAGATGCCCATAAAAAAAAGGCCCTGTCCTCGATCAGAAGAAATTTATGCCTGCGGATCTGATGTGCAAATTATTACGAGGGTGGACAAGGGAAGGATTATTCCTCCCTGTTACCATCACAGGCTGACTGCAGCGTCCGAGGCCTAGCTGCCTTGTTCCTAACAGGAAGCATTCACATCTGAATGATGTCAAAGATCTGCCCTTCCTAGTCTGTTTTGATACCTTATTCTGGGGTCAATGTTGTAATCGCCCGAGGCCTTGAGCTATCCTCAAGCGTTAATAGCTCTAGGTCTCCTCATGTACCTTTGCTCTTCCATTGACTACTCCAGACCGAAGATGACCTCCGGTAAGCTCAAAGAATAACTCTCCTACTGTCTTGTTTTGAGGATCCCTGCACCAAAGTCCATTCATGGCAGTGGCATCCATTAGCAGGTAGGTGAGAACAAAAAGAAATAATGGCTGATGTCTTCCCGGACCCATGCTTAGGCACTTTCCTCGGTATTTCTAGGTAAGAGACAAAAATTTCTATTCTGCAGGATGCGAATCCGATGCCGCCGATTGAAACTATGTTCCATTTACGCCTGGCAGTCCTGTCGATGGGCCCTTAACTTCTATGATGCAGAACGCTAATTATCATTGATGTATACAAGGCGACGAGGTTCAGATCACAGCGGGTATAATCCATTGCATCTGCCTGCAAGCAGAATAAAAACACCAATAACAATACAACGAGGCAACCCAAAAATGACAACGAAGAAACCAAAAATCACAATAACCCCGAGACCCAATATATGTAGACCGTTCCAGTGAACCCCCGGAAGACTTGACGGATCGCTTGAACCCAAACAAGAACGCCGGTAATGCCACCTTGAGAACCAAAAGTTCAAAGTCATGACGTATATATGCCGTCCAAATTTATCTGCAACGAACGACAAAAAGATGTTTATCGAATAGTCATGGACTTTGTCATCTGGGCTTTGCTGCCAACACCACCTTCCCGAGATGCTGAGGCGCTGGTGCCGGGCTTGCGCTCGAAGATCTTCCAGAATTTCAGACTCTCGTCGGCAGCTAAACAGAATATGTTAGCAAACGAACATGATTCAGGCATTGCGGAAACAGAATGAAGACATACCGGCAGTGGCAAGTATCTGGCCATCAGGGCTCAGGCAGCTGTGCAGGACACGAGTTTCGTGGGCTGGAATCTCCACATTGCGGACCAGAGTGGGGTAGCTCCAGATGCTGAGAGAGTTGTCTGGGAAGCCGCTGGAACTGACGATCTCGCGGTAGTGGTTGCTCCATTTCAGGCTGGTGACCTGAGAACCAGTGTCGATGCTGTTGGTGCGGGCCCCGGTGGTAGTGTTCCAGAAGTGGATGTGGCGGTCGTAAGAGCCTCCACCAGTAGCGAGGAGGTTCAATTGCCAGGGACACCAGCTGAGGGCCTTGACCGCAGCGCGGTGGTTGGTCTTGGTGAATTTGGGAGCACTGAGAGATCTCGCGTCCCAGATGTTGACCAGGTTGTCGTTACCGCCGGTAGCGAGCTGGGCTCCGTCCGATCTCCATTCAAGTCCGCAGACTTCGGAGGTGTGGGAGACAAGCTCAGCAACCTTGTGCTGAGCGATACGGACGTCGTGGTTAAAGACGAGACCGCTGCGCGCACCAGTAGACAACGTGTGCTTGTACCAGCCCATGACACCAACGCGGGTGTCATGGCCGTACATGCTTCGAAGCTTGGTACCTTCTTCAACATCCCAGATCTGGACTTCACCGGTGCCGAGTCCGACGCTAACATAGGCGCCATCACCGCTCCATTTAACGCTGCTGACATAGGTGTCAGGAGAGGTCTCCAGAAGACAGTTGACAGCCCCTGTGTCCGCAGACCAAATGTAGACGTTACGCTCGAGACCGATGGCAATTTGGTTGCCAGAGCTCCAGTCCAGAAGGTTCAGATAATAGTCATCAAGCAGCCCAGGAGCATCCAGGACACGCTCTGGTGCGGTCTGGACTCTCCTCCGGAACTGAGCAGACTGGGCATTGGCGGGCTTGAGCGGGCGGTTGTATTGAGCGCGGAGGTCAATGGGCTTGGACGACTCCGGTGCCGGGGGCTTGAAAGCGAGAATGCGAGTGTTCAGGTTCACGCCGCAGGCGTTAGCCAACGACGACTCGTAAGCAACAGCATCGGGAGCAGGTCGAGTGTAGGAGGAGCTGGAGGACTCGTCGTCGTCCAGACCAAGGTTCTCGAGAGCGGCCGTGATCTCCTCTTCCGATCCCCGGCCGCCGATGTCAAAGGCACTGGCAGCGTTCGCGAGCACCGCAGAACCATCGTTGCCACTGGTCTTAGGCCGTGAGTTCTCCTCCGGCTTAGCGGAGCCGGCAGTAGCCAGACCCTCGCTGGCCACGCGGTTGGGAATGAATCGGTCCCCTGCGTTATGGGGGATGCGGACGGTGGTCTTTCCCGCTCTGGTGCGAGTCGTTCCCTCTCTCCTTGCACGCTCCTTTGACTTCTCCTTTGACTTTGTTGGGGTCTGGCTCGGTGCGGGGCCAGTTCCAGTCAAGGTCCAGTCCGAAACTCCCAGCTCAAGGTGCTTGGGAGAGTTACGACCCCGCGCAATGTTTGACTTTGGGGAGTCGCGGTGGGCACGAGACGATTTGGAGACAGCTTTAGCGAAGTGTGCCGTCAGGTTACCACCATAGACGGACTTCGACGGTGCGCGGGGCGCATCAGAGGACTGACGAGGAGGAGTGAACGGAGAGGGGCTGGGGGAGGCATTGGTGGCCAAACTGGAGGTTCTTGTGCGGGGAGAAGGGGTGAGGGGCATACGGCCTCCGGCAGTCTTGCTGGAGAAGATGCCGTGCTGTTTCTTCAAGGGTGTTGATACTGATGCGGTGGCCATTGTGATATATGGTGTACAAATGCAGGTCGAATGGACAACTGACTGTTCCAATCACTGTCCAGTATGTTGAAGGCGGCGAAAGCCTCTGGCTGGTAAATTCCTGGTCGGTTCTTCAACGGAGACTTGTCGTGTAAGTCTAAGTTGGCAGTCACGGCCTATCCAGTGATTATCCAAAGATACTCAGCTGAATATCGGTTCGTCGGTCGTCTGATATCCGGAGAATGCTGAAAATCGAATACGACCTCTCGAGAGCCGGCAATTGCAATCGCGGGGTCTATCGATTCGAGGGTATAGTTCAAGATGATCTAGTGGACTGGAAAGCTATGCTCTTGCAAAGATCTGGTATTTGTATGCAGGTATGGAGAGGATAGAGAAATATAGGATGCAGAGGTAGCGGATAAAGAGTAGAAGGAGGTGATTGTGAAGGGGGAGAGGAGGAAAAGGTCCTCCAGTATCGAAATACAAGGAATAAATAATGGCCCTGAGACGTAGCGTTGCTGTCTACCATAGCAACGGGCGCGGCCCGCCCTTAGCCCGATGCAGCCAAGCGCCCATGTGACATGCGGCTCTGCCGGCGTCCGCAGGCGCCGGCTCAGCCCTGAGCACGCCCGGCGGCCTTGGCGCCCCGGCGACTTCGTTGCCAGATCTGCAGCGTTCAGAGACCTCCTTGTCCATCCTTTCACGCCGTTCTCTGTCAAACTGCCATCATGGCTGCTGAGGAGAGTATATGAGAATGCCAATGGCCCTGTCCAGCGTTCTTTGATGGTATCTGCCGCAGTTCTCTTTTTGCTCTGGCCATAAGCTCTGCTCCTCTCCACAGCTCTCCCCGGCCCGTCCTGATGGCACGGCAACCGTCCTCCACACCTAACAACGTTACCGGGGCGTCAGCGTCGGTCTTCTCGCAGTTCCAGGAGGGTGGGTCCTCCTGGAACAACGTGTCTGGATCCCACCGAGGCTCAAATCCGATCGCCTCTCCTTCCCCTCAAAAGAACCAGAACACATACCTAATGCCGACCAGCCCAGCCAAAGGTCGCCGTGGCAGCACCGACTACCGTCCTACAGTTAAGAAGGCCCTGGGACATGTCCCAGCGTGCCTCGTCAATGCGTCGGTTACCTACTGTGGTAACGATCAAATCTATGCCTTTGGAGGCTTTGACCAGTATACCGACGAAGGTCCGTTGCCTCTCATTGGCTGTTTCACCCGATCTCCTTGTGCTTAGTCGACCGGGGTCGCTAACTGGTGATAGTGTATAACCATGTTCTCAGGCTGAACCTGAATACGCTTAGGTGGGAGCTGGTGGATAACTATGGAGACATCCCAGGTGTTCGCATGGGTTGCTTTCCCTGTCACCGCTCCAGTCCTTTCGATGAAAGCTGACAAAGGCCATCTAAGGACATACCGCCTCCCTCTACCAAGGCGACAAGCTCATCGTGTTCGGTGGTGAAAATGAGCATCGGGAATACTTATCCGATATCGTGATATTGCATATCCCTACCTCGACATGGACCCAACCGGACGTGCGTGGACCGATCCCGCGAGGGAGAGCACGCCATGCTGCAGTTATCTACGAAGACAAGTTGTTCATAATTGGAGGCGTAACGGGGGAGAACAACATTATCCTGGATGATTTATGCTATTTGGACCTGAAAACATGGACCTGGTCGCGGACATGGAGCTTTACCGCCCGCTTCGATCACACGGCCTGGGTTTGGGGCGGTCGACTGTGGATTTTCGGCGGCCTCGGCCCGGACATGGAGCGTACGACTGATATATGGTGGTTGGACCTGAAAGGCAGCCCGTCCCTTGGAATCTCATCCTCACAAGGTACCGTGGAATCCCCAGGAGTGGTCAACAGGATGACTCATAGCCCAGGAACTCCATTTAGTCCGTCCCAACAACTGCCGGGTCGGTCAGGCGGTTACGCAGCGAATTCCGCAAGCGTGCAGGTTCGATCCTTTGGCAGACGAAAGCCAATCGCTCCAGGAGCTATCTCGTCCCTCAGATTCCATTCCGGACCTCATGTTCCAGCCCTGCTCTCCGGGACCCATTTTCACGTATACTCTTCAGGAGTGCTGCTTGATCTGATCACGCCTTCAGAAACAGTGCGGCCTTATGAGTGCAACCTATCGTCGCTGGAGCTTGACTCGTTACGTTGGCAAAGGCTTGCTGATGGCCAGGAAGTTTTTAACCCAGCATATCGATGGCACTATTGCACTATCAACGAAAATGGGACGAAACTTTGGCTCCTTGGGTCTGACATCGCGAATGCCCAAGGGTCCAGTGACGATAATCACTTAAGTGAAGTCATGTTCATCGACCTGGAGAAGTATGGGCTTCTTGGCAATGACCTGGCAGCTGAAACATCCGAACAAAGTAGGATCCTTGCATCTGAGCGGCAGGGATTGCCGCAGCACTCGGGGCTAGGTCGCGACCTCGCCGCTGTTTTCGACCAGCCGCCAGAGACGGGAAGCGGAACTGATTTTATTATCACCGCGAACCGTGATGACCAGGAATACCCGGAAGAAGTGTCGGAGCCGTCTTCTCCGTCACCGTCGCAGCCTGCGTTTCTTCCGCCAAATGCTGCTACTTCTCCCCCCATCCATGTCCACCGGATCATCCTACAGGTTCGGTGGCCCCACTTCAAGCGCCTGTACGCGGCACAGATGGCGGAGTACCACACGAAAAGGATGCATATTCCTGAGCCGTACTCTGTAGTCCGTGCGTTCCTCTACTACTTGTACACAGACAGCATTTCTGGTCATCCCGAGTACTGCCCGAGCATCATTGACGTGGCAGGGATGCTGGTGATGGCTAACCTCTACGACATGCCGAAGTTGCGCCTCCTGTGTGTTAACCGCCTCAGCCGTGAGCTTGACGTTGAGAATGCGGCCATCGTCTGGGAGAGAGCCGGACGAACCAACGAGGAATGGCTGAGGCGCCGTGCAGCCCAGTTCTGCATGACACACTGGGGACGGGTCGTTCGCACTGAAGGCTTCAAGTCGCTCAGCAGACAAAGCTTGATAGAGCTCTGCGAGGTGGTTGACATGGAAGGACGGGTCGTTGCCGGGCCTGAGCTGGAGATGGCCGGAGCATTCGGGTCAGACGGTCTTGGCCTCAGCAGGGATTCGAAGCGGCCTCGTCTTGCCATTGTCGGCGGCAATGCAGCAGACGATGTGGATGATCTTGAAGGCGATGAAGATGATGGAATGGAGCTATCCTAAACGGACGATACATTCGAAATGACTAACTCTTTTGCAGACCTAAATCTGGGTTTTCAAGGGATGCATGGGACGGCGCGGGTTTTCGGTTCTCTGTGAGGGCGTTGCCAACGGTTTGATAGGAAAAGAAAATTCATGGGTGTAGAGTTCTTAATGATCTTAATGATGATAGTCACGAAGAATGCCAGTCCTGATGGTCTCACCCCGACATGCTACATGCGCCACAGTCATCATGCAACGAACCAGTCGAATCGGATGCCCAGTAGGAGGCCCCGAGCATATCGTGGGCATGCCGGACGTCATCCGCGATGCTTCGTAGGGCGAGCCATGGCGGCGCGGCACGTGGTCCCCGTTCGGCTCGCGGCCCGGCCCTCCGCCGCCGTCTCCGCCTCGCGATTCCGCCGTCCTCAGCCTCATTACTAACGATACAAGGAATTTATCCGGGATGCTCTTTATGACGCATTGGATGCGGGTAATCTTCGGGGAAGCCGAGATATTCTTCCCCAGAACGCCCTGTTTCCTTTGCGGAGCTGTCGCTTTCTGCTTTGCCATGGCGGATCCTGATCCGCTATTGCGATTCCTTCTCCACCTCGCCCCGACATCCTTGCGGGACAAGCTGCGCGAGCTGATGTGCGGATACCTGGTATTTATATAACCCGTCAAGTCCCCTCCAAGCAATCAATCGTGATTTCGTCTACTTTGTAGCTTTGAGGATCACTGCAAAACTTCTGCCACATCCTTAATTGCTGAGAGGCAGCCATGACCACTTCCACCCTTCCTTCTGATTTCCTCTGGGGCTTTGCAACCGCAAGGTAAGCTCCATTGCCATGGATATGAATCTTCCAGAAGTAGCTAATCTGACTCCTTTTTCTCTTCGAACAGCTACCAGATCGAAGGGGCAGTTAACGAGGACGGACGGGGTCCTTCGATCTGGGATACATTCTGCCAGATCCCTGGCAAAATCGCCGACGGGAGCTCTGGAGAGGTTGCTTGTGACTCCTACCATCGCACGGCTGACGATATTGAGCTGTTGAAGATATGCGGTGCTAAGGCGTACCGCTTCTCACTTTCCTGGTGCGTTGGATTGGATCCCCCCTGTCATAACTTCTTCTATATTGATAACTGACGTTGCCAGGTCACGTATCATTCCACTTGGCGGACGAAATGATCCCATCAACGAGAAGGGCCTGCAGTTCTATCTCAAGTTTGTGGACGACTTGCTCGCAGCGGGTATCACGCCTCTAGTCACGCTTTTCCACTGGGACCTTCCCGATGAGCTGCAAAAGCGGTATGGGGGCATGCTCAACAAGGAAGAGTTTGTAGCGGACTACACGAATTATGCCCGTGTAGTCTTTAAGGCCTTTGGCTCCAAGGTGAAGCATTGGATCACCTTCAACGAGCCATGGTGCAGCGCCATCCTGGGGTTCAACACCGGTCTGTTTGCGCCCGGCAGGACCAGTGACCGTACGAAGAGCCCAGAGGGAGACAGCAGTCGCGAGTGCTGGATTGTCGGTCACAATATTCTCGTGGCCCACGGAGCGGCGGTGAAGATTTACCGGGAGGAATTCAAGGAGAGAGATGGTGGAGAGATCGGTATCACTCTCAATGGTGAGTCTGCTTCGCCTGAGATACATTGTTACCTATAGGTAGGCAGGTAGGTAGGTATCTGACGGAAGTAACAAGGTGACTGGGCCGAGCCATGGGACCCAGACAACCCAGCGGACGTCGAAGCCTGTGAGAGGAAGATCGAGTTCTCCATCTCCTGGTTCGCCGACCCCATCTACCACGGCAAGTACCCCGACAGCATGGTGAAGCAACTCGGCGACCGCCTCCCGAAATGGACCCCGGAAGACATCGCCCTCGTCCACGGGAGCAACGACTTCTACGGCATGAACCACTACTGCGCCAACTACATCAAGGCCAAGACGACGGAACCGGACCCCAACGATTTTGCGGGCAACCTCGAGATCCTGATGGAGGACAAGAACGGAAACAGCATCGGCCCGGAGACGCAGTCCCGCTGGCTGCGCCCCTACCCGATCGGGTTCCGCAAGCTGCTGAAGTGGCTGAGCGACCGCTACGGCCGGCCCAAGATCTACGTCACCGAGAACGGGACGAGTCTAAAGGGCGAGAACGACCTGCCCCTGGACCAGCTGCTCGATGATGAGTTTCGGGTGCAGTACTTCAGGGGCTACATAGCTGCCATGGCGGACGCCTACACCCTGGATGGGGTCAACGTCAGAGCGTATATGGCTTGGAGCCTCATGGAGTAAGCGTTTTTTTTTTCACCTGAAATTATTATCCCCGTTCCAAGCTCCCTTTTTCAGTCTCGATAGCTCCTGCTGACAAGCGTCTTTCCTCATCTGTATAGTAACTTCGAGTGGGCCGAAGGCTACGAGACGAGATTCGGCGTGACCTACGTCGACTACAAGGGCAACCAGAAGAGAATACCCAAGAAGAGCGCCAGAGCCATCAAGGAGATCTTTGACAAGTGCATTAAGAAGGACTGAGTGAGACAACGGACTGTACATTTACCCAGCACACTTGCAGGAGCCCAGGACTGCGGAGGACGAAATGCTACCAGTAAGTAACTAATACTTTGGGATGATAACAGATCGGGTTGAACCAGTGACGAAGTGTAGTGATATTAATTTACATAACTGGTTGCTTTTTTAATTAGGTGATTAATATCTATGGCATATGCATAAAAAATTTGTTTCCATCCGTCCATTGTAGAAACCGCAACTGGTCCCTGTGACCTTGACCTTGATCGACGTCTAAAACATAGGGTATATAATATATTCTGCATAGCTTGTGTTCCTCCTGACACATGCGGTTGTTTAAAGAAAAGGGTGAAAAAGTTCCTTGGACGCATATCACGACAGGTTCCCTCTTTCCACTGATAGACGCTCGCCATCTTTCTCTCAGCGTCTTTGTTGGACTTATCGTCTTGCACGTAGGGCCACCCGTGGCTGACGCTCATTAAAGAAAACGGATGTCTGTTTCGTCGAGTTCTTGGACTCAGGAATCGTAGAGTCGATTCCGTTATGATTTATGTTCAAGTTGGTAAGGCAGAGGCAGGTTTTCTCCATTTGGTACTTAAAAGGCTGGGTATCCTAAGTGGTATCTTAAGATCCATTAGCAACAGGCTCATTCTTCTCGTTTCTATCGTAGTGAGGAGGGAGGGGAATCAGTCATACTAGGCAACCTGTGTGAATCGTTGAGTAACTCTCATTAGGCGTGTTATATAGCTTTTCGTAATTGTGAACTAGGTACCGGACCTAGGTAGGTATCACCTTGTTTGCCTACCATGAGAACACTTCCACTTTGACCCCTTTAAGCCGGAGTATTCGCACAATTTCGGTATGTATGTGAAACGGACGCCGTTCTCTCGGTCTCAGTCCCGGATCCATCGCTGGTTGACTTTATCGAACCCGATCAGGTCGAGATCGATGTTCAGGAACTTGAGCATCATATCCATTGTGAAGGACTACATGTCAAGACCATTAGCCCGTAATCAGACACAAGCACCATCTCAAAGAAAGTAAAGATAAAAATCCTACCTCATCGTCTGCTCCCTCCTCATAATCATCCCCCTTCCTCTTCTTCACCTTCTCCTCATCGAACTCAACCTGATCCAACATCTCCGCCCTCCTCCTCTCCAACTCCTCCTCGTCGACATCACTCCCTCCACCACATTCCTCCGCAGCCACCTCCTCATCATCCCACTTCTCCCTCCCGCGTCTCATACGCTCCCTCCACGCCCCGACCCCTCCCATCCGGTGCACCCTCTCCCTTGCCCCCGCGAACACTTCCTCCGCGGCGTCCTGGCTGATGGCTCTCCACTTCTTTATCAGCGCCTCGAGCTCTTCGTCCTTTGCGGAGGACTCGATCCGGAGCGCCTGCTGCGCGGTGTCCAGCTCGGAGCGGAGCGCGGAGAGGCGCCTTTGCAGGGCGGAGTGTTGTTTCTGGAGGGCGGAGAGGACGGGGTCGGAGGTGGGGATTGATGGAGATGAGGATAAAGGTGAGGCGAGGGACTTGCGTTTGCGTAAGGTTGGTAGGGGGGTCTTGTAGACCGGCGTCGTTGCGCCGGTGGTGGTTGAGTTGGAGATGGTTGTGCCAGAGCTAGGCTTCAAGGGTGTCGAGATTACCGCGTCTGCGCCGGCGTTGTCGACGCCAGGTTTCTTCTCTTCAGGCTGGGGTCCTGACGGATCCGTGTTCTTCTGTAGAGTACTATCATTCTTGTTCCGGAGCGGATCTGCAGGGGAATTGTTCTCTTTCTCGTCAGGTTTCTTCAGCGGCGTGCGCAGAGGAGACCTGAACGGCTTGGAGAGCGTCAAAGCCGCTTGGTCGAGGCGACGCCGTTTCGGGTTGTGGACGAGATGAGCCATTGGACTGTGGCTCATAGTTTCAGTCACATATTTTAATGGCACGGATGGTCGATGATAGTTCTTATTCTAAATCAAATGGCAAGGACATGGCAGTTCGCAACTTCGCGCGAGCTTGGTTCAAACGCGGGTTACGGGAGTCGCGAGGTTCCTCCGCGGATATCTTATCGATAAGACCCCAGACCCAGATTGTCACGTGTCTTCCATATACAGCGAAAGCGTACATACCGAACTCCCTCAAATCAATAATAATGAAAAATGATAAGATAATCGAAAAAGCTCGCGCCATGGGGCGCTACGAAAACCCCACCTATGTTTTTGGCGGGCAGGGTTTTTACAGCCACGTTCATCTGATCTGTTAGCTGGATGTTGGTAATTACCGCACCGCTTCACCCATCGCGCAGCCCTGGACTCGAACCCAGGCCCCCCTAGTACACAATGCTCAAGTGTGTCCGCAGACGCACCTTAACTAACTAAGCTAGGGCCCTGAGTTCTGTTGAGGGCGTTGCGTTGTGAATGAAATATATGGGGGGTTGCTGGGGGGGGGGGTCAACTCCCGGGACGTGACGCGACTCGGTAGGTAGCTAGGTAGGTAACTATCTAGCAGCCATTGATTGGTTGGCCTTTGTGAAGGCTATCATGGCAATGACTACTGAGTCAGCTTCTTCATAAATCCTAGATCATTGCTGAAATCTACAAAACACCTCTGTAGCTAAGGTATTCTTTAGATTATACAGTACGTACTATACATGTACAGCAATTACAGCGCACAGACACGAGGAACAAACAAGGCCATCATTAACTAGTATTCTAAACTCTTAAATATGCTCATATAGACAACGAGGAAGAAACAAAATTCGTCAGCTAGGAATCAATGCCCTACGCCGCCCGCTACCCATTGCCCAAACTCGGGCTCACCAGGCCGTGGGAACAATCCCCGGTCATTAGCACCGGCCTGACCCCCAGGAGCTGCGCCTCCAGGGCCGGCAGCATTTTGGTTCTCTCTCTGCCTGTTTCGCTGCTGCCTCACATAGACAAGGATGAGCAGGGTTGCTGCCAAGACAACGATGATGAGACCTTCCAGAAAGCTCTCGTCGATCTCGAGTTCTAGTTCGTCATAGTAACCATCATGGTGATGATGGTCGCTGCGTGCAGCACCAGTCGCAAGAAATTCATCATCCTCCTCTTCAGCTCTCTGCCTGTACAACTGGGCAAGATAATTTGCTTCTTCCTCCTCGTCGTTTTCGATAAAGGCCGTAATCCATTCCCTGAACGTTCGGGGAGCTTTTGATTCTGCAGATGTGTCAGTAGTGTATCTTCAAGGTAAGAGTTGAAGTTCAGTCCAAGAGTATGGGTGTAGTTCTTACCTGGTTCTTCCTGGATGGGGTTAACGTTCCCATTCGTAATGCGGTTCCAAAGATGCCGTATCCGTAATTTTATGAGACTTAGTTTCACAGGTAGATATGCTTCCTTGTTGGTCTCGAGGGCCAAATCATAGTACCTCTTGGCCATATGGAAATCTTGGTCGACAGCAATGCCATTCTCATGCATCCAGCCAAGGTTCCAATACGCCTGGGCACTATGATGGGCTTCAGCAGCGGCGTGGTAGCAAGTGGAAGCCTTTTCAGCGTCCGGCGCGACACCGATCCCTGCAAGGTAATAGTCGCCCATCTTAACGAGAGAGTCGACATTCGCCTGCCTCGCAGAACGGGTCCAATAAATCAGCGCTAATTCGGGGTTCCGAAGCAATGACGGACGTCTCTTCTTCCCCCAAGGGACGATGGAGTCCAGTGACAGCACTGAGCGCTGCTCATCAAGGAGGTACGCCACGTTCGCCTGCGCATTCTCGTAACCCTGCTCTGCAGCCATCATTGCCGCGATCAGCGCCGTTTCTTTGTCCCCATTCTCGTAGGCGGTATTAGCTTCGATGAAGGAAGAGTGAATTTGTTCCGCTCTCTCGGCAACCATCTTGTAGTAGGCTGAGGCTATGCCACAATGGCGTTCCCTCCCGATGCCGTTGTTCGCAATTTCTGCAAGGTAGTAGAATGCTTCCATCCATCCCCAGCGAGCGGCTAACTCAAAATACTTGGTGGCTGTTGCCACGTCCCCTTGATCGAGGAACAGAGCGCCTAGTCTCGTCTCGGAGGCTGGGAAATCCTGTTCGGCAGCAGCCTGGAAGTACCCAGCAGCCTTGAACGCATCCTGAGGGACCCCATATCCGTGTAGGTACATCAAACCGATCTGATGCTGACAAAGAGGGTCGCCGTTCGCAACTCCACGTTTGAACCAGGTGAGTGCAGTTGCGAAATTCTGCTCCACACCCTCCCCGCGAAGGTACATCATCCCAATATGTCCAGCGGCTTTGGAGGCGATCTTCTCAATTCCGACCGGATGACTCGTACTGACTGTGCCATCCTTGGTCCAGTACCGCTTTGCAACAAGTTTGAAATACTTCATAGCCTTCCGGAAGTTCCTTGGCAGAGTCCGGGTGCCTTCGTAATGCATCTTGCCGAGACTAAAAGTTGCCTTCAGCTCGCCCTTCTTAGACATCAGATCCAGATATTCCAAGACATCCTCGAGACTGGCATCAGAGCTCGAATGTGCTCCGTCTCTGATTGCGTTCGGCCCCGAGCTTGACACGCTTGCACCTTCGCCATAGACACCACCTTCCTCATCAGCCCAGCGGTAAGATTCTCGAACCATGCTCTGACCGCCGGGTGGTCCAGACCTGTAATAAGCAATCGCCTTGTCCGCCACTTTCTTGTAGTAGTGCGTGGCTTGGTCGCAGTCTCTTGGTTTTCCGATGCCGACGTGGTTTCGGAACGCAAGCGTCATTTCAGACCTCGTATTCCCCTGTTTGGCAGCAAAGGTATGGTACAGCAATGCCTTTGCCTGGTCACGCTCAACCGCGCCTCCGATCCCTGTCGCGTACATGAAGCCCAGCATATACTGCGCCGTACTGTTTCCAGTCAAAGAAGCAAGGTTTGAATACCACTTGAAGGCCTCTTTGAAGTCGCGCGGATGCGAAAAATTGCCGTAAAAGTTCATCTCGGCCAGCAGGAACATCGCATCGGGGTTCTGCGCTTCCTCCGCCGCAACCTTCAGCTCCTTGACGGCCTTCGCGAGATTGGGATTCATCTTCTGCTTTTGCGCGCTAGGGTCCTCATATTGGTCCGACACTGGGCTATTCAGGAAGAGGATATGGAAGGCTTCCTTCGCATAATGGAGGGTATGTCCGAAGAAGCCAGATGGCCTTTCACGTTTCACGACGGGGATCTTGGAATCCCGCAAGATCTGTAGGGCGGACTCGACATATTCTTCAAGCAGCGCAGAGACAGTCAGTAAAGATCATATCCATGAGATCCAGGTCTCTTTCTTACCGCTTCCATCCCAGACACCAGTTCCCTCGCCTTCGTTCGTCGATGGATCAGCCCCATGCTGGTATGGTTCACCGGAGACGTCCGTTGACCTGGATACATCGCTCGAAGAAGTCCGAGACTCAACCACGAACGCTTGCAGTAGAACTGAAAGAGATGCAACATGTTAGCTGGCCAGAAGGATCTGAGATTAGCCAGGTGCTCTGAGGGGGAGGTCTTACGCAACGCGCACGGCAGGATGCGCCATAAGCCCAACCTATTCATCGTGCCTGCGTAGACTAGGTTCCTCTGATTAATGAGAGGCGCATTGCGACCCTTATTCTCAAGAGCACATCACGGTCCTGGCAGCTGGAGCGGACGAGATGTGGAATCGCGCCTTGTGCTTGGCAATCGTGAACAGGAGCTGGAGCTGTCCTGATGCGGTACGGGCCACCTATCCGCACGGAGCTTAATTTCGCCGACTGCTTCCCCAAACGACGGTTCCAAGACCCCGGCGGCTCAACACACGGCTGCCCACCCAGCTCTGCTCGTACGCGAGAGGAACGTGGGAGGAATCTCTCCCGTTAAACTTTGCATCGATGCAGTTTACTATACCAACTCTCAATTATCTGGGCCTGTTTACGATATCGCCGGCTAGAGAATCACTTTGATAATAGAGTACCTACCGACATGTTCGCTGCCACAGTTTCGATGTCAAAGTCCATCTAAAGTTTGGTCACTCTCTATCCTTTGACAGGAAAGATTTGTTGACCTGGCGTTATCTTCTATTTTGATTTCCAACTTTTACAAGAAAGCTCCCCTAAGATTCCTTATGAGAATTACGTTGCTAAGGCTCGCACCTCCATGAAGTGTCATAAGCAAGTTAATGTATTCGTGGTATTTTAGACTGATCTGTGTACATGGGCACCGAAGAAAAGACACTAATACACTCAGTGACAAACGTTCATCATGTGAAGGCATGGGGAATAACGCCGCTGGAGAGGAAGAAAAGACCTCTCTAACTCCAAGCTATTATGCGCGTAATAGCGTCTAAGACCTAGAAAGTGCTCTGTGGATTTCTCTTCGAAGGAATAACAGACAACTCGCACCACCAGCCCAGAATCATTCACAATTTTTAGAACGGGCTGCTCAGAATCGGAAGAAAGCAATTCGAACCTCTTCTGGTGGGAACTTGGAAAGATACATCGACGAGGGAAACAAACGCCCAGATCATGAAAGAAAATAACCAACCAATTCCGAGACCTAAGATGCAAGATGGTTCGCTTTGTATGGTTTGTGTGGACGGGGACAGGGTGGTGGTACAGCAATACGAAGAAGCCATGAAACACAGCGTGAAGGAGATAACTTCTTCACTGGCGCGGGGACCTAATAGCACTGTCAGTGAGATGCACATCAGAAATTAATCAGGAGACTTACGTTGGGCTGTAAGCTGGAGAGGTTGGGCTATAGCTTGGGGAAGTAGGTCCGCCAGGAGACGTCGGGGAACCAGCGAAGTTAGGAGAGGTTGGAGAATACTGCGCAGGGCTCGTAGGAGACCATCCAGGGGAGGTCGGGGAATACTTCGGTGAAGTAGGAGAAGTAGGTGATAGATGTCGACCAGTAGCACCTCCAATAACGGGGCTGGTCGGGCTGTAGCTGGGAGATGTAGGGCTAAAAGCAGGAGATGCCGGACTGAAACTCGGCGACGTAGGGCTGTAGTTTGGCGAGGTTGGCGAAAAGCCCGGTGATGTAGGAGAGTACGAAGGAGATGTCGGGGACGCCTGCCCATATGCTGGGGACGTGGGCGAGTATGCAGGTGATGTAGGTGCAAACGAAGGACTGGCCGGCGAGAAGCCTGGCGACGTCATGAAGCGCGGGCTTGTAATACCCATAGCGGGAGATGTGGGAGAGTAGCTCGAAGACGGCGAATAGCCTGGAGAAGTTGGACTCGTGTTGAAGGGGCTGCTCGGTGAGTAGCCTCCAGGGCTCCTGGCGGCAGGGCTGAAGCCGCCACCGAAACCGCCTTGCGGCTGGTAGTCGGTAAAGCCACCAGGAGTCTCCGATCCCGCCTGGCGGATCGGGGAGAACTTCGAGTCTGGATCGGGTGTACCGATGTAGGCAGCTTCCTGCATGGGTGAGCCCGTGTCGTACTGCGTGGCAGCACCATCTGAGATAATGGCGTCCTTGGCTCCGATTGTTCCCATTAGACCGTACCGCGCGTTGTTCGACACGACAGTGTTGAGCATGTTCTGGTCTAGGTAGACGTCGAATTCTCCCGTTCCTGCAGGAGCCATCTGTCCGAGAATCAAGTTCTCAGACACACCGCGGCAGTCATCGAGCTCGCCAAATGCGGCGGCATCCAGAAGGATTTCGACCGTCTCTTCGAAGGAACACCTCATCAGTGCACCGTTGTCTGCACGGTTGATACCGTGACGGGTGACTGGAGTGAGGTAACCCCTAACTGTCATGACATCGACCAGAAGTGCCAAGTGACGGTGGTTGACATAGGAACCGTCGAAAGCAAGCACCTGAGTCAGTTCACGCAAGACCGCAGTTCGAGCAGCCTCGATACCAAAGACCTCGAAAACTTCGATGAACTGGTTCGAGTAGGTACGGGTGGCATCCACTCCAGGAATGGCCAGAACCTCGCCAAGAGAGGAGCCGCTGGTTTCAAGCACCCATTCTTTGCACAATGGGTCGGTCTTGCTCGTGAAGAGCGATCCATCCTCGAGGACGCGAACCAGGCTCTTCTCGTTGATAAACGCACGCTCGACGCCAGGAACTCCACGGAGGGTGAGTGTATCGAGCAGATGTTGCTCCAGCTTCTTGAGCGTGACGTCGTACTCCATATCATCATCCTCTTCCTCTTCCTTGTAGTCTTGGATCTGACGGATACGGATGACCTGTTCATCGGCGTTGTTGTCACTGAAGATAACAGCGATATCCTTTGGATATGCTTGCTTGATCTTCATAGCAACATCCTGTACAGTAAGGCCCTTGTCAAGAAGCTTAGGCCGACTCAGGATGATACGGAGCAGCCATTTAGACTGGCGAGTGGAAGCATCCGTGACGTCCTCAGGAATGATGAAGTAAGACTCGACCATGTCTCTATCATTCTCGATGACAGTGGACTGGATGTCCGGGTCATAGTAGATTTCAGTCGCCTCAGTAACTGAACGTAGACTGGTGTGTTCAACCATGCTTCGAAGTTCCTTGGCAGCCTCCTTATTGTGACGCCTTGAAGGTATTTGATAGACCGTCATCGAGGGCGTCTTGATGTTGGTAGCCACATTGAGAATTTCCTTCAGACGAGGTACACCAAGGGTGACGTTCTTGGACGAGACACCAGCAAAGTGGAAAGTGTTCAGCGTCATCTGCGTGGCAGGCTCTCCAATGGATTGGGCAGCGAGAACACCAACCATCTCTCCTGGGTGCGCCAAGGCCCTGGCAAACCTGCTCTCTATGGCGCCGAGAACATGCTGGAACGCAAGTTTGTTCATAGAGTACTCGGTGACGAGTCTGCGGAATGCGAGGCGCGAGCGAAGCTGTGCCTTGAACAACATTGTGGCATTCTCCTGAGCCTCGCGCGAGATGATATCATCTCCGCGAACAACAATCAGGCGATCCAGAAGAGCACGGACCTGAGGAATGACTTCTGCAGGGTGAAGGTCGCTAATAGATCCATCGCGGATCCTGAACGTCGTCTTTGCGGACTCGAGGATACGCTGCACGTTAATTGGAAGGTGCATCATTTCCTCATCCTCCTTGGCGATACTGCGAAGGAACTCTCGATCCTTCTGAAGCTGCTCCCATTCCTCGTCAAGATATTTCTGAACCTCAATGTCACCTGCGATCTCCGTAGCCTGCTCCAGTACGTCCGGTCCCAAAGTCCATTCAGGATCCATAAGATCAACACGGAATCGTCGACGGAACGCCTCGTCCGAACATCTGATAATGTCGACTCTCTGGTTCTCGATATGAGCACCATCGAGGCCGTCTTCTCCATAGAGGAACTGGATAACGTCACCCAACGAGTTACGAACTGTTCCATCATACTTGACCATGACCTCCTCCAGAGCCTTAACGAGCTTTCTCTGAATGTAACCAGTCTCTGCGGTCTTCACTGCAGTATCAATGAGACCCTCACGACCAGCCATTGCGTGGAAGAAGAACTCTGTAGGCGTCAGACCACGCAGATACGAGTTTTCGACAAAGCCACGAGACTCTGGAGAGTAGTCGTCCTTTGTGAAATGAGGCAAGGTGCGGTACTTGAAGCCGAAAGGAATACGCTTCCCCTCAACAGACTGCTGTCCGACAACAGCCGTCATTTGAGAGATGTTAATAGTCGAACCCTTCGATCCAGAACGGGCCATCTGAATAGCGTTATTCAAATCTTTCAAGCTCTTCTCCGTCTCGGCACCAGCTTCATCACGAGCATTGTTGAGGGCACGGGAGACCTTGCTTTCGAAGGTTTCCCGCACATTCATACCAGGCAACGGTTCCAGGTTGTTTGCAGTTGCATCAGCAACTATCTTGTCAACCTCCGCTTTCCGTCTGCGGACGCACTCCTCAATCTTCTGGATTGTGACCGGATCGGGAATCGTATCACCGATACCGATACTGAAACCGTTGTGCAGAAGCCAGTAGTTGACCACCATTTGAGCCCCGTTGAAGAAGGCCATTGCGGCCTCTGGCCCATACTCATTATAGATGGTGTGCACAACACCACCACCGCTGGCACCAACTGTCTTCTTCGAGAACATGCCAAACATCAGCTGCCCACCGTGGATGAGCAGACCGCCGTCATTCAAAGGACAGAATTTTTCAGTCAGCGATGCGCTGTCCTTCTCGACACGCAAGAGATTCAAGCCCGGAGGAAGGACCATACTGATGATCTGCTTTCCGGTCCATCTCGGCCTGGGCTTCAGTATGGCCGGCTGAGGAATAACACCATCCCAGTCCGGCACCCACAGCATGATGTTCATCACTTGCTCCTTGGTCAGGAACACATCACGCCGGCAGATCTTGTAGATACCACACAGACTATCTTGCACGATACCCATCAGTGGACCATTTCGCTGGGGTGACACGATATTCAGCGGAACCATGCAAAGCTGATGGAGTTCCGCGCGAGACTCCTCGCTCTGAGGTACGTGCAAGTTCATTTCATCACCGTCGAAATCAGCGTTGTAGGGGGTCGTAACAGACAGGTTAAGTCGGAACGTTGAATAGGGCATGACGCGTACGCGGTGACCCATCATAGATTCCTTATGCAGAGACGGCTGTCGGTTGAACAGAATCACATCACCATCCATGATATGACGTTCGACCTTCCAGCCGTATAGCAGTTGTTGAGCGCCGGCCCTCCTTGCATGACGGAGGTCGATGCGCTCTCCGTTGTCCCGGACGATGTATCTCGCTCCAGGATGCTCATTAGGACCGTTCATCACAAGTTGTTGCAGCTTGTCAATGTTGTATGGCGTGACGACTTCCGGGTATGTCAAGGTCTTCGCGATACTCTTTGGAACACCAACTTCGTCCAGCGACAGATTGGGGTCACCCGTGATGACAGTACGCGCAGAGAAGTCGACACGCTTCCCCATCAGGTTCTGACGGAGACGACCTTCTTTACCCTTTAGACGACTACGAATGGCCTTCACCGGTCGGTTGGACTTCTGCATAGCCTTTGGCTGGCCAGCAATGTCATTGTCCATGTAAGTTGCAACGTGGTACTGCAAGAGGGCCTCGAACTCGCGGACCACATGTTCGGGAGCTCCCTCCTGTTCGCAACGCTGCACATTCTGGTTCGCACGGACAATTTCTGCCAGCTTGTAGGTCAAGTCATCTTCACCGCGCTGGCCGGTGCCGCTGCCGCCAACAAGAACACTCGGACGGACCGGAGGTGGGGGGACGGGCAGTACAGTGATGATCATCCACTCAGGGCGGGCATAATCGTTGCTCAGACCCATTATCCGGACGTCCTCCTGGGAGATGTTCCGGAACACATTGAGGGCCATCTGAGGGGTGATCAGTTTCTTCTCCGGCTGCTGGATATCGTTATCGTCCATCATGTTCTGCTTGTTGGGTTTCCACGTTCCGACCAGACTGATTCCCTCCCTTCGGATCGTAGGCTGAGCGTTACCGCATCCGCCATGCCCTCTTGGCTTGGTGGAGCCTTCCTTTTCCTTGAATGGCTCATCCTCATCGGGAGGGGGATCAGCTTCACAGATCAAGATATCCTTGGACAGGCGCCAGATCTGATCGAAACGTCTCTTGGGGTCTCTTGTACGCAGGGCATCGAGAAACTTGGGATCGGACTGATTCCATCAAGGTCAGCAAAATTTGCCATGCTATGATTTGCCATCCCATGAGGGATGACTAACCGTATTGGCCTTGATCTTTCCACAGTTGTGGCAGACTGTCTCCAGCAACTTCTTGATCTTGTTCAGGAAACCTGGGAATAGAGGTGTTAGTACAATTCCGACAGAAAGAACCACCCGACCAACGTAGACCATACCAATGTGGAAAACGGGAGTTGCGAGTTCGATGTGGCCAAAATGTCCAGGACATTCCTTCTGCCCTTCCTCGCAAGTCTCGCAATTCCATTGACGATCGATCGTACCCAGGCGAGGATCATTCAGACCCTTTGTCCGTGGCCTCTGCCTCTGCTCATCCTGTTTTTTTGCGACCTTATCAGCGCCTGCTCTCACGAGCTTGACTGGCAAAAAAGGGTGTGAGAGAAGCAGCACAAACCATAGTCTCCGGATACTCGACGTGCACCACACTCATCCGTTTGATCTCCTCTGGCGAGAGGAGACCAAACTGGATCTCCTTGATTGTGCGCAATGGCGCCTTGGAGTACGGGAAGTAGACGTTCGACATTTTGGCGGTCGTAGTCGTGTCAACGGGGACTCGTGAGACTCAAAGTGTTGATTAAGCCAAATGACCAGTGAAGGAACGTTCGCGTGATATCGACGTCTCCGACTGGATGAAGAGAGTGCTCGTCGCAGGGTCCGTTTTTCAGTAATTATGTCCAAGGAAATCTCCGATGCGCGGTGTAGCGACAATAGAAAAGAGTGTGCTGCTGCTGGCCGGTGAGGCCTTTGGCAGCCCTTGCCACGAGGGCGCCCACGACCCTATCTGAACCCGACGTCGCGAAGCTCCGGAACGTTGAAAAAGGGCGCGCAACGGTCGGTCTCGTTGTGGTCTCAGTGTCAGGGAGAGATATCGCGATGCGAAACGCGATATCCCTGGGCGTTGGGCGATGGGCGTGAGGTCTGTCGCGGTGATGAAAGGGTGTTTGTCTGGCCGTTGCCTCACCTGAGATCGGGTAGGACTTTTAGCTCGAGTTTTCTTGAGCCGCAGCCAGGCTAGGCGCGGCACACTAAAAGTCGCTAACGCTAGTGTCATAACGTGGCGCCTGTCGGCGTTTCTTCCGGCCCGTGGCGGCCGACCGCCTAGCACGTGCAGACACTAAGGTGCACGGTTTAAATGACTCCCGGTGCAGCGGCCGGTCCTCTTTGCTCCAGCCTCCAGCCCCGGTCCAAGTGCATCCAGTCCTACGGATACGTCCCCGCGGCCGACCTCCCACGGACACAGGGTGATCACTTTGTGACCATCCCCTCCTGGCCTTCAACCAGGCAGGGCTGTTTATTTCATTATTCTTTTCCCTCACTCCTTCAGATTCTTCTCTCCTCTCTGCCAACATACACCATGAATCTTTCACTCATTGATCCCTTTGACCTTGCGCAGGACTACCCAGACACACTGACTGACAAGCTAAGTACGTTGCAACGCCTAGAAGCTATATCTATAACTCTGGTACAGACCGGTAATAAACGGGATATAGGAAGCGGCCATGCAACATGTCTACGGTTCAACCGCCGTGGAGATTTTCTTGCCTCTGGAAGAGTGGGTTAGAGATACAGGCGCAGAATCGAGCGGATAAAGCTGACTTGACCTCTCTCTCTTTCTACCTAGGTTGACGGCACTGTGGTAATCTTTGACGTCGAGACAAATGGGGTCGCGCGCAAGCTGCGAGGGCACACCAGGCAGATCCAATCCCTAAGGTACATACCTACACCTACGGCCAGGAATGGTAGATTAAATAATACAAAAGTGGTGGAAGCATAAGCTTATATCAGTCTCTATTTCCAGCTGGTCACGATGCGGCAGATATCTCCTAAGCTCCTCTCAGGACTGGAAGTGCATCCTCTGGGACATGAAAGACGGCTCGCGCGTGCGCACAGTCAGATTCGAAGCTCCCGTCTACATCGCAGAGTTGCATCCTTACAATCAGTACGTCACCATTCTTCGGCCGTCTCGCGCAGAAAAACAGACGATATACAAATCTCAGGAAGATACCCAGAACTGACCATGACTGTCTATCTATCTAGCTGGCTATTCGTAGCCTCCCTATTCGAAGAGCAGCCCGTCCTCGTTGACATCTCCTCCCCGAAACCTGTCAAGCGCATCCTCCCCTCCGCGCCCCTCCGCCCCCAGCTCTCCAATAACAGCAACCCGGAAGACGTCGACCCTGCCGTGGCCGCGAAGCAAGCCGCGCAGGACGCGAAGCACTCCACCTGCGTCACCATCTTCACCGCCTTAGGGAACCACATCATCGCAGGCACGTCGAAAGGGTGGATCAACATCATCGAGACGCAGACCTGCAACATGATCCACTCGACGCGACTGTGCAACGGCGTCGTGATCCTCCTCCGCCTCGCGAGCAACGGGCGCGACCTGCTCGTCAACAGCTCGGACCGCGTCATCCGGACGGTCGTCATGCCGGATCTGTCGCAGCTGGGGGTCGGGCTGGATCCGGCGAACATCAAGCTCGAGGTCGAGCACAAGTTCCAGGACGTCGTCAACCGGCTGAGCTGGAACCACGTCGCGTTCTCGTCGACGGGGGAGTTTGTCACCGCGTCGACGTTCATGAACCCGGACATCTACGTCTGGGAGCGCAGCCACGGCTCCCTGGTGCGGATCCTGGAAGGGCCCAAGGAGGAGCTGGGGGTGGTCGAGTGGCACCCGTCGCGGCCGATGATCGTGGCCTGCGGCCTCGAGTCCGGCTGCATCTACACGTGGTCGATCATCACGCCGCAGAAGTGGTCCGCGCTGGCCCCGGACTTTGTTGAGGTCGAGGAGAACGTCGAGTACGAGGAGCGCGAGGACGAGTACGACATCCACCCTGCGGAGGAGATCCACCAGCGCCGCCTCGACCAGGAGGACGAGGTGCCCGACGTGCTGACCATCGAGCCCGTCAAGGGCGACGCGGACGGCGACCTTGAGTCCTTCCGCATGCCCGTCCTCCTCGACATCTCGGACAGCGAGAGCGAGGACGACATCGTGGCCGTCGGTCCGGGCACGATGCGGCGACGGAGTCCCGGGTGGATGGCCGCGAACGGGGACGACGTCGACGTCGGTGACGGGACCGGGACCGGGGCCGGGGCCGCAGGCAGGCAGGCCACGAACGGCGTCTCCAAAGGCCATAGAGGGCGACGAAAAGCGAACCAATAATACAGTTTGTTTCTTCTCATGAGCATCTTACAATATAAAAAGGGCGAAAGAAAGGCATGCATTTTTCTATCGCATTTTTTTTTGTTCCCGTTAGGATGGGATGGCGGGGCTAGGTACCAGGAGTTCAACGGAGCATGATATATCAGGTCAGGTATCAGGTCAGGTCAGGTTCATATCCGGCCGGGCATTTGGGAACCGGATCTACTATTCTATCTGTGACCTTTTTTCTTTGATTTTTTTTCACCCGCGGTGTATTATACGATACGTTATACCTACCTACCTACCACCTACCTAGGTACCTAACCTAGGTACACGGGTATATTGTATGTGCTAATGTACTGTACATGTACATGTACATAAAACAATAATCAATGACTAACTATATCATATCATGACGTCAGACAATAATATAACAACAACAACGACGGGACATTCAAACTATTAAGTGTTCCGTGGAATGGAAATAATGGATCGTTGACAATGACAATGACATTCCCATGAGCATGAACCAGCCGGCAGGCAAACCTTGAAAAACAGGCCTAGTCTACTACTATACTATACTATACTTACTTAGATGTAAGTAATATCCCCTCTTTTTTTTTGTCCCTGGTGAGAAACATTAATAATAGGTGTAGGGCTTTTCGAGAACAAACGCGAGACGGAACCTTATCCAGCCCTGTCGGATAGATCGACTGGCTGGCTCGCTGGTTTCGTTCATAGCGTTATGTAGGTGGGGACTTCGTCGCTGCATCGCGTCATGGGGACTTACAATCCTATCCAAAATAGCGACGAAGAGGGAAGGCAGTCGAGACGGCAGGCAGAGTAGTTAGCTAACTAAGCAAATCAAATACCCAATTAATTAATGTCCTCGGAAGTCGTTGCTAACAAAAGTCATTTTCTTTAATAATCCCTTCTTCGCTGTCGTTTCGTTCCGTTTCGTCCGAGGGCTACATTAGGTAGCCACCATCTGGGCAGCAAAAAGTACGGTCCACGGGTATATTAGGTACAACATTACCATTATTATGTAGACGAAGATTCCAGGAACGAGAACTAAGACGGGAAAAAACAAAGAGCAATAGATAAAAAAAAAGAGAGATGGTCATTGCTCATAACATAACATGAAAAAGGACATTGCAGGAAATTCAAAAAGAGAGGGGGAATCCGGAACACCAGTCTCAACGTATCGATCGTAGAGAGATACACGTATCGAAAATGAGCATTGGAGCAAGAGAGGCCAGCAGCCGGACTCAGGGGGTATAAGGCCGCTCTGCACGTAAATCGACCCAAAACGCCGCAGAAATGCCGTTATTCGTTTGAAGACAAGTAAACATCACCGCGAAAGATGGGACCGATGAAAAGACTTTTTAGTAAAAGGGAAGCCACCGTCGAGGTGAAATCGGAAAAAGAAAAAAAACAAAAGTCTATCCCATCCTTTTCCTATCTTTTTTTATCCCTGTCATATACTCAGTCATTCTCTTCTTTGACCCAGCGCCTGTTCCAAAATCTTGTTCACTCTATTCCTCACCACTCGACCCCGCGTTGAGAATCCGGTACCATGGCCCTAGGTGACAAAGCATTATATCACCCATACCGTGGTCAGTCTCATCAGTTCTTGCAAATGCTCCCTTCCAATGGTAGCGAGCGAGTGGAAAGGCTGCGACAAGCATCTTCAAAGACTTCCCCAAAGTCATTCGACTTGGCATTTGAATGCTGACAGGGTTTTCTGGCTCAAAGCCATTCAGTGATAACATCGCAGCGTGGGGAGCATTACACCTTCAATGCCCCAAATATGTGTACGACTCGAGTGGCCTATTACAACTGCGATTGCAGAGAATTCAACGTTTGTCAAAGCCGTGGTGTGGCATAGGGTATCGATATGAACAACTTTCAGCGGTTCGTGTCTCCCAAAAAATCTCATGTCATGAGGTGCAAGAACTGGATTGTGGACAACGCTCAGGAGCGTGGCCAGGTCCTGAGAGGATTGTGTAGGTGCATCAGCAAGCGTCAGGGGCGAAAGCAAATGGGGGGTATCCCGCTGGTCTCACCTCTAATTGGCAACAGGCTTCCGCGCTTGGTATATATGGAGAATATTGTAGGAATGGATTTCTTTGTTGAAAGCCTCTGACTGAACATCCGCTGCTATTCTCTTTATTCGATCCACCGACCAGCCGAAAACACGGCTGAACGGGGCCAGGCTGAGCGTCTCGATGCTCTCCGAGATGGCCAGATTGTACCACCGTCCGACTGTTCTCTCATGCTCATCCTGGTGCCACGGGTTCAAGGGCAACCCGACCATCTGATGGTCTATTTCGACGAATCCAGCCTCTGTAAGGAGCCTTATCGTCTCGCGTGCGCTATGGGCAATAGGCCTCATGGCATCCTCGGTAGCCTGTTTCAGCCATTGATACCAATTCCGCAGAGCCGTACCATCTAGGGACCGGTCATCACAGCGAGGCTCAAAGTCAATCTCGACCTGCTCAAACCACGCACCCGGGCGGAGATGTGCGAATATCCTACGGTAGAGGCTTGGCCAACTGGCGACACTCCCGCAGCCCATCTGCAAGTGGATCAGGTCCCAGGAGTTCTCGCCCAGCGCCCACGGGCTCTCGTAGTCAAACGGCGCGTAGAAGTCGCAGTTCTTCGGATGGTTCGAGGGCTGTATGGCAGCCAGATCCACACCCACGACAAACGCATCTGGATACTTGTTCGCCACGTCGATGGCCCAGATCCCCGTTCCGCAGCCCAGATCCAGAAACCGACCGTTGCTGGGATGTGGGGCATAGATCAGTCCGTCCGAGACCCGTGCCACGGTGAAGACCTTGTGGAAGATATCCAGGCGATCCTGCTCCTGCTCGTCGCACGGCAGCATGTAGACGCCCTTGCGAAATCCGTGGTATGTGCGTCCGTTCTCCTGATAGTTCAGGTACGGCTCGGAGTTCCTTGGAAGAAGTTGCACATTAGCAATCGAGCGGCCCGACCTCCGGTGTTGACCCTCGGGGTGTTTGAGCCCAGAACATACTTGTAGATGGGAGCCACTGCGGCTGGAGATCCGTTGCTGCTCCAACCGGCCGGACCAGCCTGATGCTCCCTTTTGGGAGGCTCCCTGTCCGTGACGGCATAGATGTCCATGGCGTTGGAATTCTGTCTTGGACGGGAGGGGCCAGCGGGAACCGTCGACTGGGAGTGGTACGGAGGGTGCGAAGGGGCGGCCGGTGGCGGCTGCTGGCCGTACTGGTAGGCAGGAAACATGACTGCAGCTTAGCTGGGGGAAGACGGCTGGTGAAGGAGATGGAGCGCTGGAGGAGGAACGGGCTGGCGGGAGGATGTCACCAAGACCAGCAGTCTATCAGCGAGAGCAGGTGGAACTGAAGCGTACATCTATCAGGCGCAGACAGACGGGGGAGCAAGCCCGACCAGGCAGGGGGACTCGAAGCGATGCTCACGATAGCATGAATCGACGAGGAGCACAAAGAGACGGCGGAAGCGTCGCCAGGGCAGGAGCTGGCAGCCTGAAAAAGCAGGGCCGCGCAGGGAAGGAGCGGAGGACGACCTCAGGGAGGCCCAAAAATGGGGACTTGAGGGATGCTGATGCAGGCGCAGGTCGGGATCCTTTTGGGGGGTCGTCAGATCGGGGCCATCGAGGGAAAGGGCGGCTTTAAGGTTGTGCAGCGGGTGCGGTGTCTGGCCGGGCCGGACGCAGCTTCCTGTGGTCCAGCGGTGGGCGGCCGGGCGGGCCGCGCCTGCCACCTGGGGCAGCAGGGTCCCTCCGCACCCGCATGACCGCCCACACCTTCGGGCCCGTCAGCGAGCCTCCTCAGCGCTCCAGCATGACAGAGATCCAGCCAGGCAACCTGCATGCTGCGCGTGCACCAGGCGCTCCTTCCGCCGTGCGGCATCCAGGCTGGCGGTCTCGCAGCTCTCTCTCCATGGGTCCAGCTCTAGGTAGCTCTCTACCTTAGGTACCTACTGTGTAAGGTCTAGCAGCTGGACAGCGCCGGCAAGTCTCCGGAGCCCGGCCTGGCCTTAGGCTCTGCAGGTGCCGGGACGGGATGTGGACCCGTCAAGGCCCAGACAACCCGGCGCGGCGGGTGAAGCTTCCAGGAAAACAGCACCATGATGCTAGCAAAGAGCGCACCGGCACATTGCGTGCAGCCTACGGCCCTAGCTGCATCGTGGGCCTGAACGCCGTTGGTCCTCCCGGCCCTCCTCCGTGGTACGACCTGGCGGCCCTGGCATCCGCGGGGGCCGTCTCCTCCCAACGGCCACCTAACTAAATACTCTAGCTCACCCCGCCGGCCACGGTTGGGTCGTTCTCTCTCTCTCCGTACGCACACGTCTGTTACTAAGCATCCTTTGACCGCTTTCTGGATGCTCCTGGTCCTTGGTCCTGGCCCCATCCCGCCCGGAAGTTGTCTCCCTCGCCTGCAAGAGATCAGCTCGCCAAGAGACCCGGGAGGAGCTGATCCTCGTTTCAGAGCGCTGAGATGGGCGTCGGGAAGAAAATAGGCGAGGTGGACGGAATCGAAGCAGACCATGGAAGGAGAGAGTCCGGAGAAGGGGATCGCGCCGTCAGACAGCTACACAATTATCGAGTTTCGAGAGCAATGTACCGAGTATTCATACTCAGTCTTGCCACGGGTTGGCACCACACTCTCGGCAGGTTCCGATCAGGCCGCACTCACTTTACACGTCAGTGATCAGACCGCCTCGACGGCGACCATCTCCTCCCAGACTTACGGCTGATTTGGAAACAAAAATCGTGGTTCATGGTTCTGCTTGCCGCGCCTACATACGGACTTGACAGTGGAGAAATTCATGGTGTGGCATGTTGGACCATCTGACCAAGGATGCGCTTTCTTGGACACACTCCTAACCGAGGCGGACACGGTCTGTCAGGAGCCTTGTAATCACACCATGTCCGGTGCTTCTGCATCGCTGCAAAGTATGCCATGTTCCTTCGCCTATCAAATAATAATGACCACCACAGACAGCATCTCCATCCCACGTCGAGGCATCCGTTCGGGAAACGCATGTCGATGCACCACTGCACAGTACACAGTACTACTCCGTATGCAGATGGTATGGCCCGAGCGTCAACACTTGAATACAGTGCATCTGCTGAAACTTGGACAACCTGCGCATTATCTCTGGAACTCTCCGAAATGTTGACATAACAGTACATTAAAAGAATTTGGCAAGATCCACATATAGAAACGAGTAATGCTTACGCACTCAGTCAGTATTCCGTACTATGCGCATCATACCCTGAACCCCGCCCGGTTCCCACGAGGGCGGTATTCATTTGACATGTTTTTAAGGTGGAGTTCACGTTCATAGCTACCCAGTAGTAGGTTACTGTTTCCTGTCCTTCGCAAATCATCATACCGTGCCTAAGGTTCCTAGGCTGCAGCGGCCAACTTAGGCATTATTTGCTTTTGCACGGAGCAATCGTCTGTGACGATGGAGGTCTCCTGTCACCGAAGGAACCCTGTTCGACCCAGATCTGCTTGCATGTCTGGCTCGACACGTCTCATTGTTTCCCCGCACCACCAATACATGGCCTGACTCCATGCGTACGGATATGTTATCGGACCGGTGAGGATGAAAAAGAACTAGACACCTAGCGACCTTCCTGGATCTTAGCGGCATCGCCTCATCATTGCTGAGAATCCCGAACGTGGAAGGGGGGGGGGGGGGG
>Ga0008109_10000351_pt1 | contig 30927 bp, 28 predicted proteins | sample HigsolmetaGSP18D_FD_59306 | JGI IMG/M metagenome (GOLD analysis project Ga0008109, IMG submission 59306) | High solid enriched microbial communities from the Joint BioEnergy Institute, USA - SP1-8-D | ecosystem: Engineered > Bioreactor > SSF (Solid state fermentation) > Aerobic > Biomass ...
GGGGGGGGAAGATAGCTAGAAGGAGAAGGAGGGAGGGAGAAAAAAAAGATCAAATCGCCGCCAATTTCGTTCATTGACTGTTGTGCTGTGCAAGTATATTATGGTATAGGTATGGTATAGGTATAGATAGGCATATATGGGTTGTGACTTTCAGACGGCGATGGTGCATACATACATACATACATATGTTCAGTAGCACATCTGATTTCATCAATCCATATATCACCACCGGGTCGGAATCGAGTAAGTTGAATAATCGATCCGTTTGATTTCACTCTTGAGAAATAGGAATGATAATGTAAAGGATGAATAGATAAAAGGCGTGGAAAGAGGGAGGAGAGGAAAGAGAAGCGAATGATAGCTTTCCTCATGTCTTTTAACAAAATGGACATGACGTTTGACATAGAGAGTGAAAGATAGAATAGAACAGAAAGAACGAGTGAATGAGCGAGATGGAGGAAATATTCGAAGGAAAGGACACCGGAACGTAAGGAACGTGAGGAACATAACGAGCGTAACGAGCGTAAGTCCGTTATGCCATGACATATCTCCATACACATATAATCATTTCATACATATGCATCAGCCACAAGATACAAGACACAAGACGTACTCGTTACACGCATTCGCGGTCAGACAGCCATGCACAGCGTAGAGGTGGACTTGGTTAGGTATGTAGGCAAGCAGATGAAGTGATGAAGTGCGGGGGAAAAGAAGAGGTTTGTGGAAAAGGGGAGGAAGTTGGGGGGAGGACGGCCGTAGAGAGGAGGGTGGAAAAAAAAGGGTGCATCGAACCGCGAGATAAATCCGCGGGTTATATCTATCAGGAGAAGGGGGCCTGTCAAACTAGTCGAGAAGACAAACCCACCCGAGCTGCCTTCTGTCATCTCTCGTAGAAAACTGCAGTAACCAGTTCTGCGAGAGCAGCTGGCCGAGGTATCTCAGAAAAGTACGTATTGGTAAGGTATGGGTGAGTAGATCGTAGAAGGTAGTTTCGCGATGCGCAAGAGGTCTCCGACCGGTCCGAGACTTGCGTCGCCGGTTCAAAAATGCGGCGGGTTACAAAGTGAAGAAAACGAAAATTAAATTTAATTTGTACACGAGAAAAGTAATTGTAATCAGCTGTATGAACATAAGCAAGGAACAACGCCACCCGGAATAGAGTGTGTGTATGAGGTCGTATCACTCGCCAGGTACGTACGCCTTGCTGGGCAGTGTAGTGAAAGAATCATCGGACCAGGATCCCTCCTTGGGCGACGTCTCCTGCGACCGGACCTCTGGCAGCGGCTGCAGTTTAGTCGCTGGCTGAGCGACCGTCTCCCTATTCCTTGTCGACAACGGCGGAGGGGGTGGAAGATCCTTCATAATCACGGATCGGGTGATTTGTCTTTTATGCGCTCTGCTGCCGCCTTTTGGAGTCTCAGAACTGTCCATCGGCTTAGATACATGGACCTCGCTGGTGGATTCAGCCTGGGGAACGTTATCTGGCGCCGAGGAGTCCTTGTCGAATGCTTTTGGAGACTTGGGTGCTGCAGGATCATCCCCGGACAGTGCAGGAGCGTTGCTATTGCTGGCTGCAGGCCCGTAGGGGCTGTTCGGCCGGCTGGGAGATGTCACCGCGAGGAACGGGTTTTGCAGAATGCCCACATTGCTCAGTCGAAGACCGATTTGGACGGTCGCAGTGCTGATGCCCGAAGAGTAGCGCGAGTGTGTTCGGGCGAAAGGCGCTTGCGGCGGGACCAAGAAGTTGTCGTCTGTGTCGTATATGCTCGACGGGAATCTCATCTGCCGGGCACTTTCCTTCGTCGGAAACAGGGAATAACTCGACTTCTTTCTAGAGTGTCTGGTGGTGGTAGTGGTGGTAGTATTTGGGGACTTCTCCACCGGAGGAGGAGGTGGCAAGGACTTGTATGCGTCTCCCTTTTCCGCTGTACTGGGGGGCTTCAGGAACTCCGTTGACCCTCCACCGGTAGTAGATGCCTCGATATCGGCGTAGTTGCTCTTCTCGCTAAGACCTCCGCCCAGCCCGACGGCGCTGTCGCTTCTCTCCAGACGAATCGGCGTGGTGATATGCTTCCCAATGTCAAGGCCATTCGAGCCGAAGAGTCTCCAGCCTTTGTTCCTCCACCACGGGGCGTTGACAGGGCGAATGGCCATGCTGTCCGCGTTTGACCGGAGTAAGAGATGCAAAAAGAAATACATGATACCGAACAGGTTCAGCGAGATCGTCGCCATCATCGAGGTCACCCCTGCATGGCGGGAAAATGCAACTTTCGCCCAGAAGGGGATGACGAATGTCTAGAAGCCGTCAGCACAGGCAGTTCCAACGCAGACAGACGGTACTTACGAAAAGGACCGTTCCGACAGCAAGATAGTAGACTACCCTGCTGGCGGCGATCCTGTCCTCACGGTCAAGGTCCACCGGACGCAGGAGCTGCACGACCAGAATCATCCCAATGGTAATGTAAGAGATGATCAGCAGGAGATTTATCCCAAAAGCAACATCCGACCACGGTGCAGCAAACAGCAGCAGGCTGCCCAGGCATTTGTCCCTTCTCGCTTTCCGGGCTGCGGATGGAACCCATGTGAGGAGCAGCATGAGAAGGACTACCGCCAGGCATATGTATGTATTCCACCACCCCCTGGGTCCGAACCGGTTCTTCCGGAGGCTCCGGTAGGCTGTTTCGGAGCTGAAGATCAAGAGAACATACCCGACAATCCAGACAGCTGGTGGAGTCAGTGTCATGGAATCCTTGCCTCGATGAAGATGCTCGCGAAAGGCAATACTCACATGGAAAGACCACCTGGTCAATTGACCTGCAACCTCTGATCCGTACGCCCCGTAGTCCAGCCCCCTGAACCCCGAGGAAAATTATCCCTTGGATTACGATGGCCGTGGTCAGAGCCAAAGGGACCACCTCGGCCGGGTGGATCATACGTAGGAACTCATACCTCCTGCTGGAAAGGTTACCGTCATGTTCTTTATTGCCAGAGAATAGTGACTCCACATACTCCGACTTCAAAGGACTCCTTTTCGACACTTTCCATGCGTCGTATAGAATGCTGGCGATCACGAGAGCGGCAGCAGCCACGTTGAACGCCACCAGCAGCAGTGTGGATGTTCTGTTCCGTATATCGTTCTCGAGGATCAACTTGTGGATTAGATGTTCTGTCCGTTCGGACCTCAGCTCTGCCCCGTCCGAGTGGTGACTCCCGTTGGCTCTCGCGACCAGCGTAAACAGCAACCCATCCATGATCTTGCCGTTGGCAGGGGGATGGTCAAAACGAGTGACACGGTGGCATCGGCTGAACTTGCTGTCCCGCGGACTCCAGAAAGTAGATCGGCAAGTATAGATGCTGTTCAACAGTGGAGAAGAGAAGAGAAGTACTGCTCAACAGTCCAGAACAGAAAAGAAGGCAAAAAGGAAACGACAAGGCCTCTGGTATGGCCGAGACTACCGGAGTCTCAACACAACGAAAGAAACCAGGCCTGCTGAACTGTCGTGCATCAAGGCCTCCGAGGGCCAGAGAAGAGAAGAAAACGAAGACACAGCGCCAGGCTGAGGGAGAAAAGGAAGAACTAAAATGGGAAAACGGGGTAGGCTGGACGGAACATGAAGTATACTATATAACAATCGACTTCCCACCAGGGGAAAGAAGGGCCAGCCCTCCAGACCAAAAAAACGGCGTCGTAATCTTGGACCAGCAAGCAGCGCCTCTTGCTCTGCCTGGGAGCAGGAAGCGTGGCTGATCCAGGAACAAGAGCCTGGATAGGCATACAGTACAGGACATAGCAGCGAACTCGGGATGAAGCCGTGCGGGCATTGTTTCTGGTTAGCCAAGTCCCGACGAGACGTTCCCTACGCGCCAACGGTTTCAGCGGCTCCGTGCGGATGCTCGAAAAGAAGTCTCGAGAAAACCATCTCCGTAAGAGGTCCCGGCCACTGGACAGATCAGAAGCGATTTGACACAGGACCAGAAAGCAGTCAATCGGTTTCTATCCCGCCGGGAGCGGCCATTCCAGAACGGGGAAACAGGCTGCGCCGGACGGGTGAATCTGAAGCGGAACGGAGGATATGGGATACTTGAAAAGAAAACAACACGCCAGGGGGAACGATGTGAAGAGCATCGCGATTCGCGGGAGGCCAAAAGGAGAACGATGGAGCTGATACCACGGCCGTGCGAGATCGGCCCATGAAACCCGCCTCGTCGGACCATGGCCGCCTCTCCACACCCGCAGGCGCCGCAGGGCCGGCCAGCATTCACTCCATCGCTGGATATGGTATAATGACTTCCATTAATGCATACACCTCCAAGCAAGAGGTGCTGGTTCGTTTCATGTGGTCTGATCGATCCCGATAAGGGAGGACGTCGGGCGCGTTGCGGCGGTGGGGACCGTGCTGCGGAGGCCACGTGCATGGGGGTGAGATCATATGGCCCATGTCCTGCGTACATGCATACACTGTAAAACGAGTGCAGAAGTTTTATGTTATTCAGATATGTGAGTCAGGATCTGTCATCACTGACAAACCGATCTGACATTAACTACAAACAGATAAACATCAAAGGGAGTTCGGGTTGGAGGATGCTGGTGGATCAGGAAATATATATTCAAGACATATGAACATCGCCCTCATCTACCTTGTTTTTTTATTCTACATCTATTTGACATTTATATTTACTGATCACAGATACCTAAACACACCTAGAATACAAATGCACAATAAAGAAGATAAGCAAATGGATTAGTGACAAAGAATAAGAGATTGTCAATCAAATAAGCAGGATGACTTGGCGATAAACACCCCAACCAACGACGCACTGCCTACCCACCTACCTAACCTACGCAAAGAGAGAAACTGCAGTAAAGATTATTATTAAATAACCACCAGCTTGCTATAGAAAAGTCCAGTCCACTACAGAGCCAAATTAAAATTTCTATTTATATCTGATGATTCCCCTTCTTTTTTTCCTTTTTTTTTTTTTGACTCGAAATGCCCTCGTCCTCTCCGGAAGCTCTAGCCATCTAACCAATCCTTTGACCTCTTTACCTACATCATAGGTCTCAGGGGAGTACCACCCGACCTCCCCAACCTCCTGAACCAGTCATAATACGAATAATGAAAATAATAAAAGAAGCAGGTACAGATAATAAGTAGATGACCATTCGGCGGTAACAGTAAACGATCAAGGTCGAGATCAAGACTAGATCTTGCCGAAAGGATTCCGAAGATGCAGGTGGGAATAGCTGTATGTACTGGACTGGCTACATGAACTGAACTCGGGTCAGCTCAGCCCGTCTCAAACTGTTCCTTGTTCCTTTTTTTTCTCCTTGTTCAAGATACACGAACAAATAAACCCTTCTCTTCTCCTTCCTACCTATCTATCTATTTTATTTATTTATCTGTCCGTATATAAGTACGTATACCTGTCTAGGTACCTACCTACCTACTTACCTACCTACAGAGGTAGCTAGCTAGCTACTCTAGGTAGATAAGAAGCCCAGCCCAGCCATGCGTATTATTACTACTAGACAGTCCCGTCTCCAAGGTCCCAGTCCCAGTCCCAAACCCAGAAAGGAATCAACATCAACGTCGGCTAACGGGACGGACTTGGACTCGGACTCATACTCGGTGAGGGGTAGGTAGATGGAGATGCGGATGGATTCTGTCGACAGTCTATGTAAATGTAACCTTCCCCTCCTTCATCCTCACCATTGCTCATCGTGGGTCTTTTTTTTCCCCTTGTAGCTAGCTAGATACCTTTGTAGGTAGGTAGGTAGGTAGGTAAGGTTGGTGTCTAGATGTAAATGTAAATGTAAATTGGTTGGTTTGGTTGGTTAGACCCTGGAGAATGACACTTCCAGTCGTCGAGTTTGAGGACTTGTGTTTCTTTCTAGGCATACAGGCTGTGCTATGTTTGACGGACACCGCGTGCTTCCAAGGCGTCAAAGTCGCTCTCTCAATGTACACTACAGTACATAGCGGGGTTGTCGAAGACTAATCCCGAAACGAAGAAGTAAAGAAGCCAAGCCCAGATCTGAGATACTTACATCGAGTCCCGTGTTTAAATAAACACAGGAAACGGGTTGGGCTTCTGAAGATCTAAAAGATCTAAAACAGAGGTCTATAAACTACGGTACTCTATACAGTACACAGCCTCAGAACCAGAAACCAGAAATAGAAGGAGAAAAGGGGCCAACGTTTTCCCTGCGAGGAGATCAGGAAGCCTGACGGAACACTGGTCTTGATGCACCGGCCACACTGCGGTGAAACATTTTACACGTCAGACACCTGAGGACAGATGCTTATGCCCTGATAGTCTGGAAACTCAAGGATTAAGAGAGTGCAGCACCAGGCGCTTAACGATATGGCTGAGGGGTCTTCAGTCAGAGACTGCTGACTGAAAGCAGCTTTATCCTATCGTAAGTGCTGTCTACAGAGGAAAGATGCCTCCGATTCTTTCAGGGAACGTCCGTTCTGGAGTTCAGGAATCAGGGGTTTTGGAACGAAGGTCGATATTCAAATGCTGGAACAGTGTGGCCTATGTGACAATACGTAGTTACAGACATCGGTTCGACTCCGCTTTGCAGGAAGATGAACGATGTTGGCGGATGTTGAAGTCCAGGGGCTTCAAGGGAGAACGTAGCAAGCGACCACGGTATCTGGGAACGCCAGAGATCTGTGAGACGAGGAGTCCAGTCCCTATTCACTGATCTCAACAGTAGCATGATGGCAATCGCAAACGGCTCTGAGGGCTCCGTTTGCTGCATATGTGAGTTATCTTCAAGGATATGGCTGGCACTCACCGATCGTGAGGGTGATGCATCAAACAGCTCATCCACATACAGAGATCTGCTGACCTCGCTGTACGTGTCTGGTCGAACCGTCTCTGAGCAGTCAACCCAGACCAGAAGGGAAGGTCAGAAGTGCGCTCAGCGAGGTAGACTCTGAGTTGGCAGTTGTCGGCCGAGTTGGAATCGCTGCAGGATGACTGCTGGCTCGACCGACGCTTGGTCATATCGGACATCCTGGATGCCGTCTGAACCACGTAGGCAGCCTGTGGGACCTCCACGACGCTCTCATCATGAAGACATCAGAGAAACCACTGCTGATGGCTTCCCGTCAGACGGCAGAGCGTGTTGAGATGCTTGATGAGGGTCTACTTCTGTCGAGGCCACGTAGCAGACCGCCAGCAGCGAGCAGGACGCGTTGGCAGTGATCTCACAGTCCTGGATCTCCTAGCCTGCGCATCCACCGGTGTGTCTCATTCCTGTGCGCGCCACAGGGAGACCGAGAGATCTCCTGGCAAGACCGAGATGGATGTACTGTTGGCCTCCATCATCCAGCCGGTTCCAGGAAGTGGTAGACGCTCAGGAGGGAGTACGGAGTGGTCATGGAGATCATCCCTGAGCGATATGAGCCGCATCGGGGAGGAGCTTCGGGATATTTTTGGAGGCAAGGGCGCTTCCCCTCGCGACGGCCCGTGAGGACCGCCGGACACGGCGTTCCGGGCCCGCCCCCTCAGAGGGCGGGTGACTCGGTGAGCGAGCGCGGTGTCGGAGTCCGGCCTCGGGCAAAACAGGGACGAAGCTCGGGGGGGCTGGAACAGGAAATCGTGATGCAAAAGACACATAGTGATCCTGTCGTCCACGGGTCTGGGCAGCGGTGAGGTGCGATGAGGCTTGGTGCGGCCATCGCCACCGTGGCGGTTCTGCAGGGCCGTCTTGTGCGCAGTAGCGCCCGTCGCCGGCAGGTGACACCGCATCCTCAGGCGCCCGCAGCGACCCCTCATTATGTCAGCACACCCCTCACGGGCGGGCCCAGCCCGATCCGGCATGGCGCGAGGAGGCGCTGAGGGGACGTCACGTGTACCCCGGACGCCGAGAAAACGACGAGACGGCAGGATGACTGGGGATGCCACCCTGGATGCCCGGACGAGCCCCTCGACGAGGCTGCAAGCGCTTGGCGGCCTCAGGACGGCGACGCTGGCGTTGTATCTGGCGTGCAGACGTGCAGAGATGCGGCGCGGCTGCCGGCGGAGATCTGCCCCTCCGCCGCCCGCAGCAATTGGAGTGCGACGCTGCAGACCCCGCATGCGAGCATCGCCTGCTCTCCTCCTCCCCCCTCCGGCAACCTCCATCGTCTGACAGAGATCGCACACACGGGCAGCCAGGGGAGGTTGGGTGCGACCATGTCGACGGGTGAATTCTACGCTTTTTCGACCACCCCTGCTCGACGCTCCTGCCAGCCTCTGGTCACCCTCGTCCCTCGTGCGGAGAGAGAGCTTTCCTCCGTCCGCGATGACCGCAACGGGCCGTCTCTGACGTCGTCGCATCCAGCTCGGAGGTGGGGCAGTGGATAACACGGACATCAATCGGCCAGCGCGATGCCGTCTGGCGTGGCCGAAGAAGAGCCAGCAGGATGGAGTCGAGGTGTGGTTCCCTGCCTTGCCCAACGCCCGCGGGACAGGTATATATATCCCGGACCAGCCTGTTCCAACGCACTGTTCATCTTCCTCCCCAGCAACAACATCGTCCTTCTCCTCCCAACGCACATCGCCTTGTCTCCGCCCTGCGGTCCATCCGATAGTCCTGGTGACCGGTATGCCACTAGCCCCTGATCCTCCATTCCCTCTCCTCGCCGGCCTGGACTTGCTGTGCAGCGCGCTGCATCCGGCAGCGCGCGGCCTGTCGAGACCTGGCCGGTCCCCACCCCCGCTCCGCACGGCCAGTCGCCGTCTCCCCATGGCCTGTGCTGCTCCCTCTGCATCCTGTCGTCATGACGCCAGCGGAGGATCATTCCTTTTACTGACACTCGGTTCCAGGTACCCGTACCTCCCGATCCCGCTCAGAAGACATATATAAGGGTTCGTCCTCTCCCTCCCTGGCTGCTGCTGCGGACCACATCAGATCAGCTCACTCTCTTCTTCTCTGCTCAGCTATACAGCCTCATCATTCAAAATGGTATTTGCTCGCTCCTTCGCTTCTCAGCTGAGGCGCCCTGCCTCGTCTCTGCTGTCCGCCAGGGCACCCTTGCAGCGCGCCTGCTGGAAGGCGCCTTCTCCGTTTGCCCAGGCCCGTACACTGACCGCGACTGCCAACCGACAGGTCAAGGTTTTGATGTGCCTGTATGATGTAAGTCGGCCGTCAACCGGTTCCCGGCATCTCGGGTCGTGATGATCCGCATGCTTGGCTTCAAACTCAATTGCTGACCCCCGCGATCTCCAGGGCGGCGAGCACGCCAAGCAGCAGCCCGGCCTGCTCGGTACCACCGAGAACGAGCTGGGCCTGCGCAAGTGGCTCGAGGACCAGGGCCACACCCTCGTCACCACCTCCGACAAGGAGGGCCCTGACTCTGTCTTCGAGCGCGAGCTCGTTGACGCCGAAGTCATTATCACCACTCCGTAAGTCCGCCGGAGCTGTGACCTTCTCAACTTGGAATGTATGGCTAACCGGGAATCTGCAGCTTCCACCCCGGTTACCTGACTGCTGAGCGTCTGGCCAAGGCCAAGAAGCTCAAGCTCGCCGTCACCGCCGGTGTCGGCTCTGACCACGTCGACCTGAACGCCGCCAACAAGACCAACGGCGGTATCACCGTCGCCGAGGTCACCGGCTGCAACGTCACCTCCGTCGCGGAGCACGTTGTCCTGACCATCCTGGCCCTCGTCCGCAACTTCGTCCCGGCCCACGAGCAGATCGTCCGCGGCGAGTGGGACGTCGCTGCCGTCGCCAAGAACGAGTACGACCTGGAGGGCAAGGTCGTCGGTACCGTCGCCGTCGGCCGTATCGGTGAGCGTGTGCTCCGCCGTCTCAAGCCCTTCGAGTGCAAGGAGCTCCTCTACTACGACTACCAGCCCTTGAAGCCCGAGGTCGAGAAGGAGATCGGCTGCCGCCGTGTCGAGAACCTCGAGGAGATGCTTGCCCAGTGTGACGTTGTCACCATCAACTGCCCTCTGCACGAGAAGACCCGCGGTCTGTTCAACAAGGACCTCATCTCGAAAATGAAGAAGGGTATGTTCCGCCTCCCCCCGCCCCCCCTCTTGCTTCCAGTGTGACTGAAGCTGACCGACTCCCAGGCGCTTGGCTCGTCAACACCGCTCGTGGTGCCATCGTCGTCAAGGAGGACGTCGCTGAGGCCGTCCGGACCGGCCACCTCCGCGGCTACGGTGGTGACGTGTGGTTCCCTCAGCCCGCTCCCAAGGACCACCCGCTCCGCTACGTCACCCACCCGCTGGGCGGTGGCAACGCCATGGTGCCTCACATGTCCGGCACCTCCATCGACGCCCAGGTCCGCTACGCCCAGGGTGTCAAGCGCATCCTGGAGAGCTACTTCTCTGGCCGCGAGGACTACCGCCCCGAGGACCTCATCGTCCACAAGGGTCAGTACGTCACCCGCTCGTACGGTCAGCGCGAAAACATGAAATAAGTGCATCGCGGCGTGGCCTGCGATGTGTAGCCTAGCCCGCTGGGATTGGAATGGGAGAGATTCGGGACTAGGTTTGTACCCTGGCTTGGATCAGGGTTACCTCCCATGTTACCTTAACAAGGGATAAATCGTAAATAACAATTTATGTTCTTCATCTGTTCCTTCTTCGTTTCAGACTGTAGCCCTGTCTCTGAACTGGATAACCAAATCTCTGAAGTAAGATCAGATAGGCCCTTTGTACTGGACAAATCATCGACCTGCTGCAGTGGTCGTGGTCGTGTCGCGGTCGCGATTAGGTTAGATTAGATTAGATCCACGGCACGTGATTTGCTGGTTTCTGTTTGTCTGTTACCTTAATTAGACACACACCCCTGGTGGATCCGATCCGATCCGATCCGGCCCTTCCGATCCGATCGAGGTGAGATGAGATCCGTGGATCTTGATAGGGTCGATCCGTGTATCTGCTCTGCATGTCATCCAGTCAAGCTTACTTACCTGATCAAGACCACATCAGTGGGAGCGGAGATAAACAGGTTGTCTGCTTCCAAAAAAAATAACTCTATGATTGGTGTAGACCTTCTACTGTACTGTACATACCTAAGACTTTGACTGACAGGCTGACCTCACCCCTCTACGTTGTTCTGGTTTCCGGTTCCGGTTCCGGTGAGTTAACTGTCTGTTACAGTTAGTTGTTCAGTAGTAGATTAGGTAGATAGGTAGGTAGGTATATAGACAACAGCTGGGAGAAGCTGTGTGTACATGAGGCACACACGGCAGTTTTATCTATCTATTTATTCCCTTTCAAAGGGGACGTGAATCAAGAGATTAGAAAAGGTGGAAAAATTACAATAAGTGAGGGAAAAAAAACCCTTGCTTCTCTCTCAATCTGTCTGTTTTGCCTTTTGCCAATAAATAATAAATAAATACTAAGTATTTATTTTAATGCTGCACACAGGCAGGCTGCTATGATGTGCTTTTTTTTATATAAACAACGTTGGTATTTAAAAAAATTCATCATCTAATTAGTGGACGTTAACTTATTATTCCCCCCTCCCCCCAACCCCGTTCCTTTCCCGCTAAGAGACGACTCGGAAAGCGAAGAAAAAAAATTGCAGCAATGGGTGAATTAATCAGGCTTGGCCGAACACAAACAGTGACAGAGACATGCTGCTCCATCGGCATGCTATTATCATTATGTACTGTACTGTACTTACCTTTGGTGAATAGATAACCTTGCGCAGCGCAGGTAAGATTCCTTCTTTCTTGACTCTTTCTTTCTTCTTCTACCGTCCCGGACAGCATTCCATCATGGTCTGGATGGAAGAGTAAGATCAATGCAGCGAATATTTATAGACCCGGGAACTGACTTGAGTTTGGGAGCAAATAGATAGAGTGGTTAGAAGATATTATTGTTATTATTATTATTGTGGTGTGCTAGCTAGGTAGGTAATCTGCCTGGGCCTGGGATAAAAATAAAAAGGTATTGTGCTGCACAGTCATTATATACATAGATAGAGAGTGGTGAAGATTGGGTTAGGATGGTTTTTCTGTTGGAGAAACCTACAGTCACTTATGATTTATGTTGTGTATTATATATATATTATGAACCAGCCTGAGGATTATTGATTCTTTCTTCTGGAAAGAAGCTTTTTTTTACTAATTCTTTCAGTGTTTGACCCTTTTTATTGCAGATCTGGTCTGATCTTACTGCCACCTGAGATCTGAGAGCCGGAAAAGATCCCGAAACAAGTTCTAATTAATAAAGAAGCAGGTATATATATATATATATCCCTTTGACTGACGGATTCGAACGAGACCACAGATGCGGGCATATGCGGGTGGTGGTGCTCAATGAGCGTCAGGCCACGTCTAAGGCCCGACTGACACGGCTCATCCAACACAAAGATATCCTCAGCGCGGCGCTGCAATAATCGCAGGACTGGTGGACGTGGTACAGTACCTACTACTACTACCTAGGGAGGGAGCGAGGACGACATGCTTAGAAACGGGGACCGGAACCAGGGTTTTTGTTGGGATGTATATGTGCTGTATGTGGAATCAGTCAATACGCCACGGTACGATTGGGCTCTTGTAGATCAGATCCTTCTTCCATGCGGAATTCTCCACTCCCCAAAAGAGGATGCAAGGGATGCATGGTGGGAATAAAATACAGAAATAAATAAACCGATAAACAAGCATGAAGAAGAACAGACCACCCAAACCCCCCGGCACAACCACAATCACATCATCATCATCATCATCATGGCTGATATTCTCAATATCCTTCAGACCGAGAGAAGAGAACGAGCGCAGGCGCAGCAGACGGCGAGCTTGCCTGCTTGCCTGCTTCCGGAAATATTTCCGTCCTGCCGGGCCCGAGCCTTGTTTGGCGGTTGGAGTGAGACGGTTTTTTTATTATTTTTATTTTTTCCCCCCTAGATGCTTATTTTTTGGAAATTTAAGAGAAAAAAAAAACATTTTCATTATTTATTTAGTTAGGACCTATAGCGGGTGAGGTGAGGGACCCCGTGCATAATAAGAATAAAAACTTCCGCTCAAGATTGATCTCTGGTTCTCCTAGACATGCGTGTAACACATAATCCTTCTCTGGGAATATATGCCTGGAATTAATGTATGTACAAAGTACTCAATCTAGGGCGATTCTGCCGGGTACTAGGTATAGGTATAGGTTACGTACCTTAGGCATGCGCTGCACGTGCCTACCGGGTCCTCTCCGCACTCATTTTGGTATGCAGACGCGCATAACCGGGCCATGTGCTGTTTTGCAACTGGATTGATTGGGAGGATAGCAAGTGTCCCGAATTCAATCCGGCATGATTCGACGCTAGACGACGGATTCATTGAGTCCTTGTAACTTGATTTCCAGAATAGAATCACCAGGTACTGAAAAAGAAGCGAGACAGAGCCCGGCCCAACCCCGATTTGATATCGAACGCGCTTTCCAGAGCAAATGCACATTGAGCAAGACGGTTCATTCACGTCTAACAAGAAAACAAAGCTAGACAGGTGTAAAATTTCCAACGCCAACGCCGTTGACCGACTGAAGACGCCTCCCAACGCCAGACAAGAACGTGTATAACCTGTATAGCTGAAAGAAGAAAGCTGACTACCGCCGCTGCGATCCCCCCCTGCCCTCCCTCTCCGCGTCCTCGTCTTCGCTGTCGTCCATGAACCCCTCCTCCAGCTCCCGGCTGAGCCGCGTCTCCGCCTCGCCGGCGGTGCTGCGCCGGCGCTCCAGCGCCTCGCGCCGCGCGGGGTCGATGCTCATGCCAACCATGGTCTCGCCCTCCTCGTTGAGGATGCTGTCGCCGTCGGTGGTGTCGTGCCGGTGGTGGTGGCCCTCGACGAGGCGCGCGCCCGAGCGCCACGAGGAGGGCAGGAAGAGGCGCATCAGGGCGTCGAGGGCGCGGTCGCGCAGGGAGGAGGTGTGGACCGAGAGGGTCTGCAGGGGCAGGTACTGGGCGTAGCGCTGGTGGTAGCGGCGGAAGAAGGGGACGATGGCGTACGAGAGGAGCAGGTAGAGGGCGAGGGAGACGAGGGCGGGGGCGATGAGGGTCTGGGAGCGTCAGCACTGTAGTCAACGAACCATCTCAGGGGCGACCGCTCCAGACGTACCTTGGCCAGGTCCAGGACGCCCCCCATCGAGACAGTCAGGCCGTGCGTTGGAGATGCTCGGTGACGGCAGGTCAATCGGGCTATGTACGTGGACAGCAGGGACAGCTCCCGCGGCGGGGTGCGGAGACGGAATCCGGGGCGACGGACCGCGGCCAGACAGGCCAGGCAGCAGCTCAGAGCACGGATGGGGATGCGGAACCCCTCCAGCGCGCGCTCGAGAGGATCTTGATCTTGCAGAGGCAGAAACGGGCTGTCGCGGCGAAGATCGCAGGCGCCGCCGTCCGCCGGCTGCGGCGCCGGGCGGTGCGCGATCCCGCCCCGGTCACGTGCGGGATGCGCGCGCGGGTATCACGTGCCGCGCTAGTCCGCATCGGGGCGGTGCGGGCGGCAAGGAGCGCCGAGGACACGGCCAGAGACCCCCTTACGCCCTCCCACCGTCCTCGTGCGATGCCCTGAAGCAACCTCATCCCGAGCGATCTCGTGTCCCCCCTCGCGACTCCGGTCCTGCGACCGTCTGGACGCTGTTTTTTGTGCCTGTTGCCTGCGTGCTGACAGAGAAGAGGAGGAGCGATCCCTTGCGCCCACACCCACCCCCCGTCTCCTGGCGGGTTTCCCACCCATCGATCGTCAGGGAGTCAAGGCACGACGGACCACAGACGAAAAGGAAAAGAAACCGGCCTGGATGACATTGACACCCCAGCACTCGCATCCCCGCGACCGCTGCCCGTGAACCCCGTCGTCGACGCCCCAAGGGAGCACTGCCCTCTCCAGCGGCGGAAGGGCCCTGCTGCTGCTGCCGTGTGGATGACGCCCATGCTGCACCCTGCGCCTCCTCAGCGACGCCCGCCACGATGCCCAGCTCCACGTCGTCCGCGCCCGACAAATCGAGACAGACGTCGGGCGGCAAGTCGTTCTTCGGGAGGAAGCTGCACAAGGACCGCCCCGCCGACGACAATGGGGGGGAGCCGTCCACGCCCCCGGGCAGCTCGTCCGGCTCCCGCTCCTCGCGGCACTCCAAGAGGGCGTCCGTGCAGTCCTTCGACATGGGCCAGGACGCCGACGCCTCCGGCCTCGCCATGACCGCGGGCGTCATCACCTCCATCCCTTTCGAGAGCCTGCCCCCGGACCCCAAGACCCCCATCCCCGTCGACTCCCTCTCCAGGATGGACGCGTCGCCGCGCAGGGAGCCCACGCCCGCCCACCTGGCCAAGAACGGCGTCGATTTCCACCAGTATCCGCCCTGGAACCCCCAGGCCGTCGCGCAGAGCGGCTACGTCGCGTACCATCCCTCCTCGGGGGCTCGTCCGCCGCCCCATGTCACCAACACCACCATGGCCGCCAGCGCGACGGGCGACAAAGGCACCCGCTACCAGCAGTGGGGGAGGCCGGGCAGCTCCTCGGCCAACGCGGCCTTCAACAGCAGCCACAACTCCTCCTCGACCGTCGACTCGTTGTCGTCGTCCAACCCGCGCCTGTCCGTCGATCAGTCGAGCATCCATTCCTCCGTCTCCTCCAACACCCGTGGCTCCAGCTACCAGGCTTCCGACAATTCTTCCCGTACGCTCACGACCTCATTCTCCACGGACCGTACCTCGATGATGTTCGCCGGAGTCCATACTAACAGATACTCCCATCCTCAAGGTTCCACGCTGCCCTCGCAACCCGCCGCGCACCCCGGCGCGAGCGCGCTCCCGCAGCCGTTCATATCGCCGGAGGAATATCTGACGCGCCCCAAGGATGATCGGATCGTCGACCAGCTGTTCCTCGAATTGATGCAGAAGCGTGGCTGGCAGAACCTCCCGGAGCAGGCCAAGAGACAGATGCTGGCATATCCCGCCTCGAAGAAGTGGACGCTCGTCCACCAGGATCGGTTGACCGAGCTGCAGGGCGAGATGAAGCGACGACAACACGCAAGACCCGACGGGCCCAGCCCCCTGATAAGTAGAGCGGAAGAGGAGGGGAGTCCGGAGTGGTACGTCAGGAAGGTAATGGACGACACGATCACTTCGAAGCAACTTGGCAGTTTGAGCGTCAGTCTGAGAACGCAGCCGATCAGGTAGGACCCCATGACGAGAGAAGAATTTGAATTTGAGCAAAGACGACTGATATGTGAGTTCAGCTGGGTGAAAGCATTCGTCGAGGCCCAGGGTCAGATCGCTCTGACAAACGTCCTGTTGAAGATCAGCAGGAGGAAAGCCACCGGACCTGTGCCGGCTCCCCCTTCCTCTGGTGACAAGGACCTGGAGCGTGAATATGATATCGTCAAGTGTCTCAAGGCTCTGATGAACAACAAGTATGGCGCGGACGATGCGCTCGCCCATCAGCAGGTCATCGTGGCTCTCGTGAGCTCGCTGCTGTCTCCTCGTCTGCACACGAGGAAGTTGGTCAGCGAGATTCTGACCTTCCTCTGTCACTGGGGCGATGGAGAGGGCCACCAGAAGGTTCTGCAGGCGATGGACCATATCAAGAACCAGCAGGGCGAGACGGGACGCTTCGACGCTTGGATGCGTATCGTGGAGGTCACAATCGACGGGCGCGGAAAGATGGGAAGCATGGTCGGTGCCAGTGAAGAGTATCGCAGCGGAGGAATCGGCATGGAGAACCTGCTCATGGAATACGCGGTCGCCACGATGTTCCTGATCAATATGCTCATCGATGCGCCGGAAAATGACCTGCACTTGCGATGCCACATCAGAGCGCAGTTTATATCATGTGGCATCAAGCGTCTCCTGACGAAGATGGAGGGCTTCCAGTATGAGGTCATCGACAAGCAGATCGAGCGCTTCAGGGAAAATGAGGCGATCGACTACGAAGATCTGCTGCAGCGGGAGAGCAGCAGCATGAAGGATAGCGTCGAGGGCGAGGTCAAGGATATGAGCGACCCCATACAGATCACGGATGCAATCGTATCCAAGATCCAGGGGACTCGGGCCTACGACTACTTCCTTTCTGCCATGCAGCACCTGCTGCTCATCCGCGAGAACTCCGGAGAGGATTGCCTCAGGATGTTCCAGCTCGTGGACGCAATGCTCAGCTATGTGGCCATGGACAGGAGGCTTCCGGACCTCGATCTGAGGCAGGGCTTGAATTTCACGGTGCAGAGCCTTTTGGACCGGCTGCATACAGACGCAGAGGCGAGGCGCGCGTACGATGAATCTCTGGAGGCTCGACAGGTCGCGGAGGCGGCAATCGCCGAGCGTGATGAGATGAAAGCGCAGATCGAGCTGGGTGCCGACGGTCTGGTCAAGAAGCTGCAGAAACAGATCGAGGAGCAGACCGGCATCATCGAGCTCCAGGCACGGCAGAACGAGTCGTTGAAAGCCGAGCTCGCCGATGTCCAGAGGCTCCGCAGCCAGGAACTCCAGCGCAACGAATTGGAGACGCGCGAGCTGTACCTCATGCTTCGGGATGCGCAGGATATCGCCGCGGCGAATGCCAGGAAGGCGGAGAACGGCAAGGGCGAGGTGGATCCGGCGCTGATGAGAGGCATTCTGGATCGTGAGAAGCTTCTGGAGAGATTGGAGAAGCAGCTCGAACGGACCAAGACGCAGTACAAGCTGGAGGGCAAGGTCTGGGGCGCGCTTTTGCCCTCGGACCGTCTCCGCGAGCTGCGGGAGCAGATGGATGGGCTGGAAGCCAAGGACTTTGAGGAGGAGACTCGCAACCTGGACACCAGCACTCTGGGGGCGGTCTACCGGAAGAGAAACCAGCCCTCCGAATCAGGGAAAGCCGACGAGCAGGACGCCGCTGATCGGGATGAAGGATCGCAGCATGGCGGCGGCGACGACGACGACGACGACGACGACGACGGAGAGGTCGTGTACGAGAAGCCTCGTATCGTCGAGCTGTCGCGACCTCCCCGGATCAACCCGAAGCAGGCGAGCGGCTTGCTCGGTGAGATCGCCGCCAAAGTGCCCAAATACGACGCCGATTCCAGTGACGCCAAAGCCGAACCGTCCGCTCCGGCTGAAGGAGCCCAGGCTTCTGCAGAAGACAAGGAAGCGAAAGCTGAGAGCACGGATGAGAGCAAGGCTGAAGCTGGTAAAGACGAGGGCCAAAAAGCCGCGCCTCCCCCTCCGCCTCCTCCACCACCTCCACCTCCGCCCCCTCCCCCTTCCTCCGCCAAAGGTGTACCCCCGCCTCCGCCGCCCCCTCCACCACCACCACCTCCTCCTCCTCCAGGCGCAAAGGGTGTGCCTCCTCCCCCTCCGCCGCCTCCGCCTCCCCCAGGGTCTTCGGCGGGAGTCCCTCCACCTCCACCACCACCTCCGGGTTCCGCATTGGGCGTTCCGCCTCCTCCCCCTCCGCCTGGCGGCCCAGTGCCCGGATCGTGGAGAGCAAACTACTTGGCTGCGCAGCAGGCTGCTTCAAGTCCTACGTTCCTCATGGCTACGATTAGACCCAAGAAGAAGCTCAAGGCCCTTCATTGGGACAAGGTTGATACTCCTCAGGTGACCGTGTGGGCTACCCACGCGCCAACCTACGAGGCAAGGGAACAGAAGTACAATGAGCTGGCCAAGAAGGGTATCCTCGACGAAGTCGAGAGACTGTTTATGGCGAAGGAGGCAAAGATCATCGGCGGCGGTACGGCGTCGAAGCAGCGCAAGGACAAGAAGCAGATCATCTCGAACGATCTGTCCAAGAATTTCCAGATCGCAATGGCCAAATTCTCTCACATCCCTGTGGATGAAGTTGTGCGTATGATCATCCACTGTGACAAGGAGATTTTGGACAACAGTGTCATTATGGATTTCTTGCAGAGAGATGACCTGTGTAACATTCCAGACAACGTTGCCAAACTCATGGCGCCGTATAGCAAGGACTGGACTGTGCCGAATGCCGCTACCTCTGAGCGAGAGCAGGACCCGAGCGAGCTCACCCGCGAGGATCAGATCTACCTGCAGACTGCTTTCGAACTCAACCACTACTGGAAGGCCAGAATGCGCGCTCTTGCGTTGACCCGATCCTACGAGTCTGATTACGACCATATATCCTCGAAGCTGCAGGAGGTTGTGAGGGTCTGCGAGTCACTCCGGGACTCGGTCAAATTGATGAACGTCCTCGGCCTGATTTTGGATATTGGTAACTACATGAACGATACCAACAAGCAGGCTCAAGGTTTCAAGCTGAGCTCCCTGGCCCGTCTTGGTATGGTCAAGGACGACAAGAACGAAACAACATTCGCAGATCTTGTCGAGCGTATTGTCCGCAACCAGTACCCGGAGTGGGAGGGCTTCGTCGAGGACATTGGAGGAGTGATTGGAGTGGCCAAGTTGAACGTGGACCAGCTAAGAACGGACGCCAAGAAGTACATTGACACCATCCGCAACGTCCAGGCAAGCCTCGACGCGGGCAACCTGAGCGATCCAAAGAAGTTCCATCCCCAGGACCGGGTCGCCCAGGTGGTCCAGCGGAGTATGAAGGATGCAAGACGGAAGGCGGAGCAGATGCAGCTCTACCTGGATGAAATGACCAAGACGTACGACGATATCATGACCTTCTACGGCGAAGACAACACCGACGAGAATGCTCGACGAGACTTCTTCGGCAAGCTGGCCTCTTTCTTGCAGGAGTGGAAGGTCGGTTTACTTACCACGTGCCATATATATCTGTAGCATTCGGGCTAACAATGTCATAACAGAAATCGAAAGAGAAGAACATCGCCTGGGAAGAGGCGAAGAAGCGTACAGAGGCGTCATTGGCGCGCAAGCGTATCAACCCTGCTCTTGCTAATGGCAGTGGCCATGGAGATAATCCGAGCTCACCGGTCACCAGTGGAGCCATGGATTCGCTTCTGGAGAAACTGCGCGCAGCAGCTCCGCAGGCCAGAGACCAGCGTGACCGTCGGCGTCGCGCCCGGCTCAAGGAACGGCACCAGCAGCGGATCGCTTCTGGACAAAAACTGCCCGAACTTCCTGGAATTATTCCGCCAAAGAGCGAGGGTGGCGATGAAGAAAATAAGACCACCGCCGCCACGACCACCACGACCACCACTACCACCACTGGTGACGAGAAAGGCTTGTTGAGCCCTGAGAACCAGACAGAGGACGCCAAGCCTAGCAGCCAAGATGCTCACGTCTCGGAAGGCGAGGATATTGCGGACCGGGCTGCCAGTATGTTGCAAGGTCTGCGGGCCAATGCCAACGCCGACGCCGATGGAGAGCGTGCCAGGCGCCGAAGAGAGAGCGCCGAGGACGAGAGACGGAATCGCAGATTAAGGCGACGGAACGGTGCAAGCAGCGGGAGCAAGGGTGGTGCTGACGGATCCGCGCTCCCTGCCGTGAGAGAGCCGTCTTCCCCTGTCAAAACAGAGGCAGCTGTGACGGACGAAGCAGAAGCAGGAAGCCCGGGCAAAAGGCCCGACTCCTCTGGTTCCCAGCTAGCGCCTCCTCCGTCCATCGTTGTGTCCTCGACCCCGGATCAACCATCTGAAAATGCACTTCCCGAGGGTCCTGCACCCGACAAGTCCGTTGAAACTTCAGAGTAATCTCTAAGCCTTGGTACAGCTTCTGTTTAATGTGTGATAGGATTAGTGATGTCGGTCGGGAAATTGTGTCTACGGCGCATATTATGTATACTATTCTCCCTGCCAGCTTTTCTTCCGCATTTTCTTGTCCTAGTTCCCTTGATTTGTCTTCAAGCCGTTGGTCCGCGTGTGGGCCGGGTCCGGGACCGACGGCATTTTGTTCTATGTTCTTTTGCATTTGGATTTGGTGGACAAGTCCCCTATATTTTACCTGCCTTGACCTTATTTCTTAATTTCTTCTGCCCCCCTTTGCTACTATTTTCTGTTTTTATCTTATTTTAACTGCTCCGTGCCGGCTTATACAGTTCTGGACTTCAGCTCCATATTCCCATATCACGCAGACATTTTCTGCTATTCCTGTATGCTATCATGTCGCAAGCGCTTGTACCGTGATGTGTTGCGGATGTACTGTAAATGAACCCAACTCCCCGGTTGCTACTTCAAGATTGATTAAGCCGAGTTGCCTGGTAGTACCTTGCTTTTATGTAGTGGCTTCTCGTCATTGTGAGCCATTGGAGATTTTTGATACGATGGTTCCCTTGGCTCATCTAATGTAGAAAGTCTTGCTTATCGACTGGCTAGTGCTCATGAAGACAAAGATGACAGGCTCGCAAGAGCCAGTCACGTTGAATGGAACATTAAATTAATGTTGCTTCTTCAGAAGACATCCCTATCATCTAGTATTATGCGGCATCTTCCTGAATCTCCAGATGAAGTCACGTGGGCAGCAAGCCGCTACAGCGCAAGCTTTATCTCGGATCTGAGAACAACATCGATTCCAGCTCAAAGTCTCCCGCGCATGCGAGGTCCTCTGTTTCGAACGACGTGCAGGGCCCTTTCCCGTCGCCCTTCATGGAGCGGACCCGTCTCTCTGAGGGGTCTCTCCGGAATTCATAACCCATCATGCCGTCCCATTCCAGGCCCGCGGCCGGTGCGGGGAAGCGACGCCGGCAGGATACGAAGCTTCACATCCTCAACGCCGGTTCAATTCGTGCCAGACGGTGATTCCACCATCTATGCGCTCTCGACAGCGCCCGGGAGGGCTGCCATAGCCGTTGTGCGGATATCTGGGCCGGCGTGTGTGAAGGTGCGAGCTGTACTTAGAGCTTTCTAACGACGAAGTGTCTTGACAGCGAACTGATGGTCTTCCTACAGATCTACCAGGCTCTGTGCCCGGGAAAACCGCTGCCCAAACCGCGCGTCGCCACTCTCCGCACCCTCTACGATCCCACACAGGAACCCTCGAGCAGCAGCGTCCTCGACGCCGGCGCCCTGGTGCTCTACTTCCCGAGCCCGAAGACCGTCACCGGCGAGGACGTCCTCGAGCTGCATCTTCATGGCGGCCCGGCCATCGTCAAGGCAGTGCTCACCGCCATCTCCAAGTGCAACGGCCCGGACCGCGGAGTCATCCGCTACGCGGAGCCCGGCGAATTCACCCGCCGCGCCTTCATGAACGACCGGCTGTCGCTGCCGCAGATCGAAGCATTAGGCGACACGCTGTCCGCCGACACGGAGCAGCAGCGGCGCCTCGCGGTGCGCGGCTCCTCGAGCGCCAACGCACTCGCGAGGCGCTACGAGCAGTGGCGCCAGCAGCTGCTCTACGCGCGCGGGGAGCTGGAGGCCCTGATCGACTTCGCCGAGGACCAGCACTTCGACGAGTCGCCCGCCGAGCTGGTCGCCAGCGTCGCGGCGCAGGTGCGCGCCCTGCAGCGCCAGATCGCGCTGCACATCCAGAACGCGTCGCGCGGCGAGCTGCGCCGTAGCGGGATCCGGGTCGCGCTGCTGGGGGCGCCGAACGCGGGCAAGAGCTCTCTGCTGAACCGCATCGTGGGGAAAGAGGCCGCGATCGTCAGCGCGGAGGAGGGCACGACGCGGGATATCGTCGACGTCGGCGTCGATCTGGGCGGGTGGTACTGTAAGCTGGGGGATATGGCCGGGTTGAGATCGGAGCGTGGACCGCGGCCTGGGGAGAGTCCAGTGACTATCGGCGCGGTCGAGAAGGAGGGAATCCGCCGGGCCAAAGAGAGGGCACTGGAGTCTGACGTGGTCGTCGTTGTGCTCTCGCTCGAAGAGGACCGCGATGGCGCTGGGTACAGGCTGAGCGTCGAGCCCGAGGTCGTCGAGGCCGTCAACCGCTGCGTGGAGCGGGACAAGTGCATCATCGTGGCCATCAACAAGGCCGACCGGCTGCCGCCGGCGGAGCGGGATGAAGCCCGCAGTGGCAGGGTCCCGCGCGGCCTGGCGGACGCCGTCCGCGGGGAGTTCCCCTCCGTCCCGGAGGACTGTGTCTTCATCATCTCGTGCAAGGAAGCGCAGGACGAGTCCTCGCAGGCGCGGGACCCGGGCGGGATCCAAGCATTTCTTACGGGTCTCATCGCGCACTTTGAGAAGATGGCAGAACCATTACGGATCACTGAAGAGGAAGGAGTAGAAGGCAATGGATTATCATTACATGACGCTAGCTACTGGGAGGACTCGCTCGGAGTCACCCACCGACAGAGCTCTAATCTACAGCGGTGCTTCCAGCACCTGGACGACTTCCTGACCCAGACCAAGACAAAGACAGAGACACAGACACAGACCCGGACCCAGACCTCTAAGCATAACACCGAAACTCCAGACATGTTTATTGGTACAGATATTGAGACAGACGTCGACATCGTGACGGCGGCGGAGCACCTGCGGTTCGCCGCGGACAGCCTCGCCAGGATCACGGGCAAGGGCGAGAGCGGCGACGTGGAGGACGTGCTGGGGGTCGTTTTCGAGAAGTATGTGGCCGTATCCTTGTCCTTGTTCTTCTCGTTGGCCCTGAGGGACACGAAGATCGTGGTGCTGACAGTTTGGCTTTTGCGAACAGGTTCTGCGTTGGCAAGTAGCTGCGACTTGGATTGCGAACTGCAGAGACGCTCGAGACGAAAGGTGCACCGCGCGTAATAGGCGAACTCGAACTTGAACTTGAGCTCAGACTCGGACTCAGACTCCTCTTAGTCGGCGATGTCCTCCCCTCCATCTCTACTTCCGCCCCGCAGGGCTTCCCGATCTTCCTCCTCAGATAATGACCATGCCGTGTGCTGTATCGATGCCTGCGACGCGCGTCCATGAAGGGCCAGTCCGTCGAAGAAAAACCTAGACAGAAACCGAAGCTCCCAGCCAAGTCAGCGTGGCCCCTGCGTGTGGGTTCCGCCTACTCGTCGTCGTCGTGCACGTCGTTGTACCCGCCGCGGCCCTGCATGGACAGATACCGGGAGGGACCGGAACAGGGAGACGACGAGACGGGTTGGGGAGCGGAGCTGGTGGGGGAGTTGTAGCCGCCTCGGCCCATTGACCTGGTGGACTCGGAGTTGTGACTGAACTGGAGAGTGGTGGTCTGCTGAGGCAGAGGATGCAGCAGTGGATGTGGTGTTGCTGAGTGGTGGATGTTGTTGGTCTTGTGGAGGAGGATGCTCTTGCTTAGTTGTAGCCTCCGCGGCCCATGAACGGGTTCGGGTTCAGGTTGTCGACCCTCTTGTTGTTGTAGGGGTATGCGATGGCGGATATACAGGTCGGTGCGCAGTAAATAGATACCAGAGGACAGAGATGAATCCCACTCTATAGAGCGCTGAAGACGGATGACTGTATATCCTAATGACCGCTTTCACACTGAAGACAGAAAACAAAGAACTCCAGACGAAAGCAGGACCAGCGCCCTATATATACCCAGGCAGGTCTCTATCTATCTCTCTATCCCCTCTCTCCCCTCTGCCATCCCCAGGAACCACCGCGCCCAGGCACCGACGTCAGGGCGCGCCGCGCGCGGGACCGGGATGTGGATCATCATCACGGTGGATCCCGACCTGCAGGCGCAGGCTTGGCTTCGCCTCGCGTCAGGACTCAGGTCAGTCAGACTCAGCGCGATGGCTGTGACAGAGTCGGGGCCAGAAGGGAGTCCAGACCAGAGGATGATCCGTCAGGCGCGACGAAGCAGCACGATATGGGACGAGGGAGCCGGGGTGTTTGGTTTGGATGTCTGTTGTTGGTATACATGCATGTATGTCATGTCAGGTGCCTCCGGGGTCTTGGCCCTGCTTATACGGTATGTACTGTATGTACAGATACAGTACTGTTTAAACAGGGCTGGATGGATCAGGACCAGAGTCTCGGGTAGGTATTATTCTTCATTCGTGTTTGGCTGTTTTTCTCTCCGCGGGCAGAGAGCAGGGTCTCTGTGTGTATACCCTGTAGGCTGTCTGTCTGTTGAACTCTGTCCTGTTCTGTTGTTGTACACCTGTCCTGTTCTGTTTCTATCTATGGGGTTAGGGCTGTGACCGGACGGGAGGTACTACTACTGTCATCGTGCGAACTCCGTACAAACGTTATTGGATCCCGGACTACGGTCCTCGGGACGAACAGCTGCAAGCCCCCGATCTCCAATACTAAGCTAACTATGAGTCTATGACAGCGGTTAGGCAGTAGACTGGTTAGGTAGGTAGTACGGAGTTAGTAATCTGCCGTCGGTCCGATCGAGTCGTCCCATCTCGGTCACAGCCACAACGGCAGCAGCAAAGACGTTCGAAACGGACGAACAGATGGCGCGAGCTTCGCGCCCTGAACGTGAGTCTGAAGAGGGCTGAAGGAACGGGACGGAGCGGACAGAATGTTTCACCCGGTTTCTGTCATTACTTCGCACATTATCTCTCAGCGCCCGGGGGTTTACTACTAGTGCTACCTTGTCGTCTGGGGCGCGAGCCAAGCTAAAAGGAGAATATGTCGGGTCGGCTAAGCCACCTGACGGGCGATCGCTACCTATACCGTCCCGGGTAATCCGTACTGTATCTAGGTACGGTAGGGTATGGTTCGGTACCTAACGGCCGAGCTTTCTGACGAACGGACGAACGAACGCTGGTGCCTGCGGCCGGCCCCAGGCGACGCGATGATGCGAGGATGCAATGCGCGCGGTTCGGTTGATGGGGTGATGATTCATCCTCGAGCTCTAGGTCCGAACAGTCTGGTTGGTTATTTTTGCAGTCAGTCAGTCAGTCAGTGACTGCTCATCACATGACTTTTTGAGTCACAGCGCCGGGTTCCAGCCTCAGGTTATGACATGCCTGTGACTGTACTGTACGGCTGTGACTGTGACGTGCATGCATGCAGAAGTTGACTCGAGCTGGGGCTGGAGCTGGAGCTGATTACTAAATATGAACTGGACCTACTGCCTAGGTAGGTAAGCAAGTTCTGTATCTATGGATCTATCCGCTGGAGGTTATGTGGTATTCTTCTATCTGAATCTGATAAAGGAGAGATCAAGCTGAAGCTGAGGCTGATGAAACTGGACTGTTTTTGGATGCTTACTTGACTACTTAGCTACCTAGCTAAATCTAATAATAACAATGATGATAGTGATAATAACGGTAAGGTTACCTCTGTGTCGCTGTCGCCGTGTTATCTCTCCCTTTATCCTTTTTATTTTTCATTTTTGTTCTCAGCTGTTTCATCCGGTTACATGGGACGCGTTCGTTGAGCTGCGAACACCAGGACGTGGTACAGGTATTCATGCATGCATGACAGCTGAGATATCTATCCCGACCGACTCCAGGGCTACGTCCCTGGAGTTCCACGGTCGTGGACGTGGACATGGACATGGACAGGGAAGGGCCATGGACTTGGATACCTAGACATGCATGTCCCACCGGCAGTGCATGAAGGTCTGCTTAGCTGCTTAGCTGCTTCGGGCGTTGCTGCAGCCCTATGCAAAGTGCAACTGCAACTGTAAATGCAGATGCAGATGCAAAGCAAGCCTTCCAGTTTTAGGCTATACTACAGCAGGAATTGAATTCTAGAATAAACCGAATGGGAAAGGTGTGTTTCAGATCCAGATTCTCCTCTTGCCTTGGAAATGAAACTCATGAATCACGTAATGGAGTGCAGTAGAGCTGAGTGATGCCGTTGTGGTATCGTGTCCTCCGTCCAAGAATGAACGAATGAATGCTACTCCGGACACGGTAGCGGGACTGTGGCACTAGCAGTTATCCATAATTAGGACCCGACCCGACCCGTTCCGTCCCGACCCCGTCCTTGTCCTTGTCAAGTCGAGGTTGTCGAGCCAGCGGCGCCCGGGCGGACCCGCGGGGCGCAGCGGACGCGGAGGCGGAAAGGCGGGTGGACCGACATCTCCACGGGGGGGTTCCGCTCGTGGTTCTTCGGGCGACACCCTCCACCTTGCACTCCACCAAGACCTTCACCCTCTTATGAACCTCTCCCCAGCATTGCAACTTTCCCTTCTACACTCCCGCAGCCCGCAGTGCTGTCTATTAGAACCGTCTCTCCTTTCCATACTAGAATTTGGGTGGGGCCATGCGTGCAGTGGGGATGTCACGCATGATTTAGGCGTTGGTTGGAGTCTTGGAAGTGAGGCGGAAATCAATAGTACGGGGTAGTGGTAGGTACCTGGGGAACTATGGAGTAGTGCTAGTGGTATTATGGAGACTCCGTATAGAGACTCCAAAACGGACGCCCGACGCCCCGAACTCGAGGCGCCCGCGTCGAGTGATCGACTGATCCGATTGATCGATGAATTCCAATTATCGGATTGGCCATCAAATCAGTACACTCTGCCTAAGCCCCTTCAGGTCCTGACGAACTGCGCCTGCCGGTGCCACACCCGCACTCCCCAACAAGGTTTGTACCTGACAGACAGCCCCGTGGACGTGACATCCGCGGAGGATTATTGTCATCGTCACAGCCTCTGCTCACCGTGCATATGCAGCGCCTGCATGGCTACTACTGTATGACTCCACGGCGCTGGTCTGTGGATCAGGTGAGGCGCAGCACAGCAGAGAAGCCATGCTGGCTCGAAGATGGATCAGCTGGCGTTCGGAGATGCCCTTCTGGAAGGCTGCCGCGTTGGGCTTAGCTCAGGGGTCAGGTGTCGGGAAGGTCATGTGAGCGGTGATGTCATGGTGCATAACTGCGTATGTCCTATTTGGGTACTCTGTACTGTACGGATGAGGGATAGGTACCTGGTAGGTGGGGTGCCGGTTGTTTGTGGATGGAAGCAGTGGGTTGCTGGCTCTCTGTCAAGAGGCTGCTAAGGAAGAGACATGAGAAGAATGGGATATTCAATTGTGGAGGTTTTGTGCAGGTGGCTAGGCTGCCTACTTACTGGAGTGTACCAGGGTCTGTTTAGACCAGATTTGGGGATGAGATTAGGAGAGATATGTCTTTAGCTATGGATATTCTTGATATTGCTATGTAGAGACGTTTTCTATCACATCATAAGACAGAACGTGTAGTAGATGGTAGGTACTAGTCGGCAGCCTCTGGATAACTTCCCTTCGCAGAAGCTTTATAGATCGCCCCTATACGATTATATAGTAGAAACTTACAGAAGTCACTTTATCAGATATGAATGCTCAGCGTCGTTTACGCCCTTTACTTGCCGACTCGAACACAACCTGCCCATTCTCATCGACAAGGAACTCCTTCCCGTCGGGAATCGGACTCAGCGGCCGGCTGGAGAACCGAACCTTGGAGTGTTTCCACCGGGCATTATTCTCCTCCTCCATCCGCAACGCCTCGCACTCGAGAAAATGCCGCACAATCTCAGCCATCACGTACGCGCGGTGGCTGTGAGTCTCTGCATCGTCCGGCCAGAGGTAAACCGAACCAGGCGCAAACGCGCCCACGCTGCAGTAGATCCCAACCTCCAGGCTCTGTCGGCGTGCGTCCCAGAAGGGAAACGCCGTCGCCCCATGAAGCGCCAGCGGTCGAACATCTCGGCGGAGAATGGCATCACGCCGTGTGCCCGCGGGAGGATCAGGCTAGCCTTTCATCCGCTTGCCCACTCGACTGCTGTTCCTCTCGCGAGCACGAGCAGCTATTAAATCTATCCGTTCGTTCCACTTCGCGAGAGCCCTTCTATACCTCTTCCCGGCTTCCTCGCGACGTGCCCTGGCAGTCTTCTCCATCTCCTGCTTGCTTCCATGGACCCTGATCGCAAGCTCCAACGCAGCGCGCAGACTGACCAGACGGAGGTGCTTCCCGAGTCTCTCCCGGATCGGATACCCATATATACCGGGAAACGCGTTGAGCGTGCCGAGCTGTTTGACCAACAAGCACCGAACTCCAGTACCGCCCGTCCCGCTGGAATGCGTAACCTGATGACATTGTGGTTGATTTGGAGGGACTTGTATTTTGCTTTGTAGCTGTATATTACTTTTGATGGGGCTTCTCGCTCAGAGATGCAAGGTACCGATTCAAAGACTCATCTCTGTGACATTCATCTTTGGCCTTTATGAAAAGGTGTGTTTATGGTAGGAGAGACGTTGAAGACGTTAAAAGACTCATAATTCTGTCAGTCAGTACGTAATCTATGACGAAGTCAGTGCTGAAGATTCGAAAGCGTATGCCCAAGGCTTTTCGTCTATTTGCCCAAGACCCCGACGGGAAGTAGGCACCAAAATCCATAGATCCAGAATTATCCACAAAGAAAAAAAGACACAACTTCCCCAGATACTATTTGAATAGCGCTGTTGGAGAAAACAGCTCATATTAGATGGTATCACTCTATCTATCTAGGTACATGCAAGTACGCAGTACAGTGCATAGTTCATAGCTATAGAGTTGCCAAAGGATCAGTCGCCATTCTACGGAGTATTTTGTATACAGGACGACATCTACTACTCTAATCCAGTGGACATCGTACTGTATCTACCGATTGATGCGTACTCGACCCAAGAACGTCTGTATATAAAAGAAAACGTCTTCTACTTTGTCAAGCCGGTAGAATCCCAGAGATCAGTAGGTATCTGTTTCTTGAAAGTGACGCGCATAGTACATGTATGTACTTACATTCGTTACGAGTACTTTCTCCCTTCACGACATCTGGCCATTCACTCAGAGCATGGATGTCACTTTCTTGGACCTAGATGATCTGTTGCTCAAATTTCAGCATACTTGTTACATCTACAGGACATATCAGCGCTTAGTTGAAGTTTCTACAAATTATGCTCGTCTGCAAATCTTACGTTTACGCCTTCTATAGAGTTATAACATATCTACCGGAAACACGGCTAAATCATGATTTCTAGAATCGCGATTGCGTGCTATCGGACATGGTTAATAGCAAAATACGCAAAAATGCAGGATGATGTGCCTACTCCTTCACCACCGCAAGCGGTGAAAGCCGAAAACTCTTCACTTGTGATAGTCTGACATCCCTGTTTAAAATCGCTGCAGCGGAGACTTGATTTTTTTTCCTGACTGAATGCCAGGGCCAGCGGGGAGGGAGTCTATAGGTGTCTTTCTTAGATATGCTATTACATCTTATACTGTATGTACTGTACATCCATTTATACATACAAACTTATAACCACTGGCTTTGGAAATTGAGATGAGATAATGAAATTGGATATGGAGAGTAGTCCGCGAGAAAAAAAATTGATTATCGCAGTTGCCAGTGGAGATGAGATGTTTGCACATTCAAATGCGGGTTCGGACATGAGAGGAACGGTCGGACTTGAGGTTCCATTGCGCCTTCCTGGAAAGACCGTACCCGGGATCGTCCGTCCTATAAGTACTAATTCTTTTTATTCTCTCGCTCTGTATTTTTCTCTTCCCCCATCTTACGGCATGGATATTCTCACTCCTCTCCGATTTGATATTGATATTCCTTTGATGGTTGCTCTGATCAGCTATATAAGTTACTAGTACTTAATGGATGGGTCTGGGGCCCTCAATTCGTCAGAGGATGAATATAAGCCGCCATTATATCACGGGGCCGCGCTCGGTTTCCACCTCTCTATATCCAAAATGTAAGCAGAACTGCAGGTGAGGATGGCGTCTTTGATGAACGTAGCACAGTTCCTGACTGCTATTTTTCTTATGAAAATAAAGTGCCGACAAAGATTTTTCGTATACAGAGCAAGTGCAGTGCCCCGAGCGCAGAGCAACAAAACACAAAGTGCGAGATAATACATAGGGACTATGACCAAATTGAGTGGTACTGATTCAAACATTTGGTCGGGCCCGATGCAGAGATAATATACACGCATCGGGATGGGGCATGGATCGATTTCCAACCCCGACCCCCTGAGAACGGGGAAACGACAGAAACCAGGAGGGCAATGGCAACGAGGGCTCCGTTCATGGACATAGAGCCAAGGACCCTGGAAACGGGGGTAATGGCGGAAGAAACGGAGGGAACGCCGGCGACGACGCGGAGGTTGGCCCCAGTAGGAGCAATTCTCGCCAACAAAGGGATCACAATGGTTGCAATTGGTTATTACCAGTACTAACTGTACTTACAGTATTGATGATGACAATGAGGAGGAAGAACCAGTCTCCCTCCCCCCCCCCCCCCCC
>Ga0008109_10000364_pt1 | contig 30018 bp, 25 predicted proteins | sample HigsolmetaGSP18D_FD_59306 | JGI IMG/M metagenome (GOLD analysis project Ga0008109, IMG submission 59306) | High solid enriched microbial communities from the Joint BioEnergy Institute, USA - SP1-8-D | ecosystem: Engineered > Bioreactor > SSF (Solid state fermentation) > Aerobic > Biomass ...
CCCCCCAGCACCGTTCCCAATCCCCCCCTCAACACCGTCCTGCACACGCAGCCGTGCACCACACGCGGCGCGAAGCAGACACTGACTGAATCACCACCACCATGGCTTCCACGGAAGACCCCATCCCGCCCACCGAGGTGGCTTCGGAGAACGAGCCGCCAGCCACCCCCGTCGATTCGACCATCCTGTCGGGCGGAGAGGACGCCAAGTCCAGTCCTGCCAAGTCCAGCCCTGAGGCGACCAAGGAGACGGCCGACGAGTCGTCTCCCAAGAAGAGCCCGGAGTCGGCTACCGGTGCCAAACGTCCGGCGTCGGGATCAACCGCTGCCAAACGGCCGCCGTCGGCCTCCAACGCGGCCAAGCCCGCCACGACCGCTGCGAAGACCAACGGCAGCACGCTGAACAAGCCTCCCACGCGCCCCGCGACCTCCGCCGCCCGCAGGACCGGGTCGACGGCCTCCGCCACCGCCCCGTCGCACAAGTCGCGGGCGTCGGTCAGCAGCTCTGCGGACGAGAAGGGCAAGCTCGCCAGCTCCGGGGACGAGAAGAAGGGCATTTCGGGGGCGGCGAAGCGCATGTCCCTGGCCGGACCCCCGTCCGCCCGCGCCCCGACCAAGCCACTGGCCTCCCCCGTTGACCGCCGATCAAGCGTTGCAGCCCCAAGTGCCGAGAAAAAGACGACGACCGCCCGTCCCAGCAGCGTGGCTGCCACCAAGCCGACAACGCCCACCGCCGCCCGGCCGCCCACCGCGTCCACCGCAACGAAGACGGCCAGTCGACCGACGACGGCCAGCTCGAAGACTTCAACGACGGATGCGAAGAAGAGAATGAGCGCCGCCGTTGGCAAGGCCGACGATGGAGCGGACTCTGACAAGGTCTCGGAATTGCAGAGCAAGCTCTCGGAGAGCGAGGCCACGATTGCGGACCTCAAGTCGGAACTGGAAGCCGTCAACCAGAAGATGGCCAGCCTCTCCGTCTCTGCGGAGGATGACCCGGCCAAGGCCGAATCTCTGACGGAGGCACTGCGCGCAGAGCATGCCGCCGAGATCGAGAAGCTGGTGGCCGAGCATGCCGAGGAACTGCGCAGCCTCCAGGCCAGGCTGGAGGAGGCCGAAGCCAAGCGCGAAGAGCTCGAGAAGTCGCTCCAGGGGCTGGAGGCCGCCAAGTTGGCCCTTGAACAGGGAGACTCGAAGAGTGCGGAGGCGTTGGAGGAGCTCAAGTCCTCCCACCAGGCGGAGCTCGAGAGGCTGGAGAAGGAGCTGGCGGACCAAAAGGCGGTGGCTGCGGAATCTGCCGCCCAGGTTGAGCGCCTCACGCAGGAGCTTGCAGCCCAGAAGGCCGCCCTGGAAGAGGCAACGAATGGTATCCAAGAAAAGGATGCCGCCGTCATTGAGAGTCTCGAGCGGGAGCTGAAGGGTCGCGACCAGGTCATCGACAACCTGGAGACCGAACTGCAGAGATTGGCAGAAGCAAAAGAGGCCGCCACCCAGAACGTCGCCGTCCTCGAGGAGAGGATCGCTTTGCTGGAATCCAAACTTGCCCAGGCGGAGTCGGACACCCAGAAGGGTACGGAGGAGGTGACCCGACAGCTGGCCGAGAAAGAGCAGGAGATCACGAGCCTGAAGGAAGAGGTCGAAAAGCTCCGGGGTGAGCTCAAAGACCTACAGGCCTCCCATGAGCGTGCCATCGCTGAGCTCAAGGCGGAGCACGAGTCGTCGAATGCCACTCTCGCTGCCACCCACGCCCAGGAACTCGCGCAGGCGAAGGAGGCCGCAGAATCGACGACCGTGGCGCACGCCCTGCAGCTCCAGGAGCTGCGCGATGCCCTCGAGACGGCCAACTATTCCTCCAAGAAGGAGTTGGACGATGCGATCGCGGCGCTCAAGGCCTCGCACGCTGCGACGCTGCAGTCGCTGCAGGAGAAGCTCAGTGCCTCGGAACGCGCCCTCGCCGACTCCAAGCGAGCGCTGGAGGAGAACAGCCACTCTGCCGAAGAGGCCGCCGCCCAGCAGATCAACGCCCTGAAGGAGCAGATTGCAGCGCTCGAATCCCAGCTGACCACCGAACGCAGCGATGTCCAGTCCCTCCAGGCGGATCTCCAGGCGAAGCAGGAGCAGGTGGAGCAGCTCCAGCGGGGGCTCGCTGCGCTCGAGGAGAGCGCCAAGGGCAAAGACGCGGACCACGAAGCCGCGCTGAAGAAACTGCAGGAAGAGGCGGATGCCACCGCCAGGGCACTGGAGGCGAAGTGGCAGGAAGCGGCCGCCGCTGCAGAGCAGCACTCGCAGGCTCTCGAGGCGTTGAAGGCGGAGCACGCCGCGGAGCTCGAGCGGGTGAAGACGGAACTGTCTGGGTCGCATGATGACGTCGTCAAGCAGCTGCAGGCCAAGCACGATGAGCTTCTGCAGGCAAAGACCGAGTTGGAGGCGAGCCACACCCAGAAGATCGAGGCCCTGCAGGCCGAGCTTAAGAGTGCTCAGGAGGAGCACGCGTCCACCATCTCCTCGTTCGCCGAGTCGCAGCAGAAGGCCATCGAGGAGGCTCTGGCGAAGCTCAAGGCCGACCTGGAAGCCGCCCACAATGCCAAGATCGCAGAGCTGAACGGTGAGCACAGCAAGGTGATCGAGGAGCTGCTGACCGCGCACGACGAGAAGCTGTCCAACCTCCGGGCTGATCTCGAAGCTGCCAACAGCGCGAAGCTCGCCGACCTCCAGAGGTCCCACGAGGCCACCCTGGCCGGCCTCAACGACCAGCTGGCCAGGGCAAAGGCCGCGGCGGAAGATACCTCCGAAACTGACTTCCTGAGGCAGAAGATTGCCGACCTCCAGGAGAGGTTAGCAAACGCGGAGAGGGCTGCCGCCGCCGCCGAGGAAAAGTTGGCCACATCCGTGGAAGAGCTCACCGGAAAGTTCACGGCGGAGCTCTCCAAGGTTGAGCACGAGAAGGCCGAGCTGGAGGACCGATACCACGCCGCTGCCACGCAGCTGCAGGAGCAGCAGAGGGCTCTGGCCGAGCATGCGAAGACGCAGTCCGACCTGGAAGCCGTGTCGAGACAGCTTGCTTCCGTCCACGAGGAGCTGTCCCAGCTCAAGGAGACGCACGGAAGGGTGTGCTCCGAGCTCGACGAAGCCAGACTGCAGATCAAGTCGTTGGAGGAGAAGGTCGCCAAGGGGGAGAGGGACCTCAACGATCAGATCGGCAAGAACATGTCGCTGGTGGAGCGTCTCGGAGATGTCGACTCGGCCATTTCGGCCAGCCGACGGCGTGTCCGTGAGCTTGAGGCGGAACTCGCGGCCCTCAAGAATGAGCCCAACACGCCTGGTCTGGAGGCTGGCAGATGGGCGATGGCCAACGGAAAAAACAGCGCAGAGGGAGTTGGTCCGGCCGCTATGGAAGGTGAGGACCTTGGTTCTTCTATCGAGGGAACGGTGGGCTCGCCCCGTTTCATGTGAATCGTGCCCTTATGCCTACGTCTTATCCGTTCTCCTCCCCGCACCATTACCGGGACATGATTGTGCTGACGATGTATTGCAGATGGCCAGTATTCAAGAGCAGCTTAAGCAGCTTCGGTCTGCCAGCGACGACTGGTACGATGAGCACAGACGGTACGTCCAGTCTTTGCCTTAATATCTATGAGCTTTTCTTCGCTGATCTGTTGGCCCAGGATCGTCAGCGAGCTCTCCCAATACGCGCAAAGCACGCCGTCTGAGCCCGGAAGCCATTCTTCCACTCCTCGTCCAGACAAGTCGCCGTCGTTTGATCCCTCTCGGGGCCGCGGCTCTGATAATGCTGGTGGCGAAGAAGTCTCGTCGTAATCTTATCGTTGGCATTCCTTTTTCTGTTGGAGCCTTGTTGCTGGCGGCCGCTTTGTGTCTGTGGTAGCTTTTGGATTTCCGTTGCAGCTTTCATATCGGCTCGGCTGTGTGTGGCAAGGCACTCGGGATACCCTCGGCCCTCTCTTCATCCCTGTCGCGGTTTACAATGTTTAATTTTTTTTTCTTGTCTTCCTCTTCTTTCGACAGTTGTAGTTTTAACCTTTTTTTTATTAGCATTGTTCCCCCATGCGTTTTTTGTCTTATGTCGGCGGCGGTTGATCGGTCGCTTGAATACGGATGAAGCATTGGTTAATGTCTTAATCGCTCAACGGTCCTATCCATGTTTAAGCAGAAATGTACGTGACTGGCTTTGAATTAACGCTGAACCGAGAGCACCGGTGTCACATGACGTGCTGTCTTTGCAGAATCCAGCCTTGAGCTGTATTGGCCAGATCGGGTGTGATCTGTTGTGTGTAGTGCGTGCTCGCTGTGGGCTCGTGCAGATGTGCGAGGAGGGCAGGATTCAAAAGACTGTAGGAAAGTTCTCTTACTGAATAGAAGAGCAGCCGTGTCCTCGATGTCTATTCCGGGTTGACTGGCAGGGTCGGGTACATTGCATACGACTTGTTTGGGCTTCTACTTGCTTCACCTTAGTCAGAGAGTTGGGACCTGCAAGACAAGGTACCTGCTTTTTTGGAGTGGAAGTGTACTTTGGCAGCATACTACTACTATCTTATGCACCTTGTAGGTTTTACAGGTTGTGTGTTTTGAACTGTGGAAGTGAGAATGAGATTGGATTTTTTTTTCTTTTCCCCCTTGAGGGCGGTTAAGATCTGTTATTTGTATTTGCCAAAGGCTCAGATGGAGAAGGCCTACTACAGTACTACCTGCTAGTAGACTGGTAGGTAGTTGTTGGAGCTGGAGAAAGGAGGAGGTTTCCATCTCAGCCATTGGAGGGAGGGAAGGCACTGGGCACTGGGTAAGTAAGTTGGGTGCATAGTTAACTCCCTGGTAATAAAATAATGGGCGCTCTCCACTCTCTTAGAGGCCTTGCAGATTCTGCCTTGCAGGGTTGGAGTCAGTAGTAGTAGAAATTAGAAATTGCTGCTGGGTGTTGTGTCTGTGTGTGTGTGTGCTGGCTTTTTTGTGGTGTAGGTGTGGTGTGGTGTGGTGGGAGCTGAGGACTGGTTGGCATCGATGATCTTGGATATTTAAATGCAGGAGGGCATGCACACTACTGGCTGGTCAAGTTCTGCCACCACCACCAAGTGAGGAAGAGGGTGAGGGCGTGGGGGTGCTATGCATGATGATTTTGGCTTGGATCGGGTTTGGGTTGGAGAGATATAGAAGTGTTGATCACCTAACAGTCCAGTAATGCTGTGTGCTGTTGTGCTGTACTGTGTATGCTTGCTTGAATGATTAATTTGGCTTAGCTTGGTTTGGCTTGATCTTCTTGATCCTGAAGTGGATAATGTTCCAGATAGGTTATTTATTTAGCTTGTGTGTTCAAGATTGTGTTGGTCTTTCTTGATCTGACTTGTTAAGAGATAGTTCAGTGTCTTGGTTTAATAAATAAAACAGTGTGTTGGTTCATTGTAATAAAGGCCAATTCAGTGAAGGGGGGCGGGGGAGGGGGGGAGGGATTGATGCACTCCACATCACCCAAAGTGGAGTGGAGTGGACTGTGACATTCAAAGTTCCGGAGTTCCTATCAAGGGTGGTGATGGTGACAGCAACTAGGAATAGCAGAATCTTATCTTTGCGGCTAAATTGCATGATGTGTTTGTGATGTGTTTGAGATGGCGCATCGATGCACGCCATTATAATGATTAGTTGCAAGGGTGCGTGTCTTGCATTAGTGTCGGCAGACAGCATGCAGTGGTAGGGTGGGCAGGCTTACCAGCCGGTTCGTTGCTCCGCGTGGAGTAGCAATTCTCAGTTGCATTCGACATGCAAGTACAGTACAGGAGGGTGCCCTCCGTGGATTCCGCGATCTGATAGCCCTCATAGCGCTGAGAATCGGGCTTTCTTATTTCCTGTGGGGGCCACATGGGCATGCTTGCTTGTTGGTTAATCTTCGATTGAAACTTTACATTTGTTTTCCGCTCGTCTTCGACGTTCGTTTGAATACATACTGGAATTGTTGCACATGGCGCTACCTCCATGTCGAAGAGAGTTGTATTTCTACTTTCTCAGATCAGCAGCATCCTCGTATGTACGAGCGACAGGGCTGGCCAGCTGAGCAGAAAGAAACGCCTCGCGTTGAACCCGCGCTGCTGCTGCAGCATGTCGGGAGCTAGAGCAACTGCTATTAGATGTCGGACGGCCCCAAAGCAGGGATGCCCAATTGAAGTGCTTTGTGTTTTAATAATAATAATAATAAGCTCATTCACCCAACTGGCACCTCTCCTTTTCACTCTTCCTCACTCTTACATGGCCAAGAGTTCTCTCTCTCTCTCTCTCTCTCTTTCTCTCTCTGTCCCTGTCCCTGTCCCTATATGCAGAACAGTACTGTATGTACTCGGTACATACAGAGACTGGAGGCGTCCATGAAGAGAATGCTGAAAAACACAGCAAACTTTTTCTTTCTCAGATCAAAAGGTGTGACTGACTGACTGACTCTTCCAAAGAAAAAGCAGTGAGGAAATTTCATTTGGGAGGGGGTACAAATCAAATAGATGGGCAAAATGGACATGACAGAAAAGAATGATGAGATGGAATATATGATGCCCGTCAACGAACTATGTATGCGGCTCAGATGGTTTATGATAACAGTGAATAGATGGGGATGAATAAAGGAATTCGAAGAAGGGTCATCACATTCGTCTCAGAAATACCTCAAGACCTCTTGAAGACGTTTCCGATGCGTTGGGGACTTGCTTGAAGCTGCCTTATTATGCTACATCCACCTCCATGCCTCAGGCTATTGTCAGTGCGGTCAGCAGCAACTGAGAGCCAATCCATGATTGGCAGAGTGCAGAATCTATAGCTGCTTCTTCGGTTCCCACAATTTGTTTTTCCATATATCGTTTCGCTCCTTGCGTCGATCGTCTTGGAGAGGATCAAAGAATAATGCAGCATGCCGCCTGTTCCTTCTCCCGCTGGCTTCCTTGCTGGGACTTTCTCGCGGTCTCGGGTTTATTCCGGCCATCCTCATCACTCGGTCGCGTGCTCCCGCTTCCGGTTGTATCACTTCCGGTTTGTCCCGTGACGGGTATCTCGTATGGTGGATCTCGTCCCATGGCTCTGGCTGGGTTGATTCTGTTCTGATCTTCTCGTTTTAATGGATAGTCACGGGGAGTGGATTTTGGGTATGCAAGTATGTATACAAGTGCCGTCTCGGGGTTAGATGATTTGGAGAGATATCACTTCCTGTTGTTGTTGTTGTCGTCGTCTCTGCAGATTGGTCAGCTGCTGGTTTCTCAGATCATCTAACACGGCACACAAAGCGACTTCCTGGATGACATTGTTGAGCTTAACTCACGGAGTACTCTAGTCAGAGGAAGTGGCTTGGTTTGCGCGAAACTGAATATAATTCTGCGGTGATTAAGGTTCGCCGTTACGGTCGAGGCGACCCTTTGGATGGCTTCGAACACTCCTCGGTTGCTCTCAGGATCGATCATCTAACAGCTTGGACAGCGATCTGACAATAATTGTTGAATACAGGTGGCAGGTTCTTCGCACGGCGGCTATCAGATGCACGACCTCGTTTTTCAATGACCCTCAGCCGCTGGGATGGAAAAGCCACTGACAGAAGAAATGCACAATATCAAAACGGGCCGACAAACCCAATGGCAGTCAGAACTTTGTTGACGTAGGAAGAAGAAAGCTTTGCGGAGTCCGATGTCAGTTCAGCTTCGATAGAGCCGCGAAGGAAAGGTTCTGGTGTACGCCTTGTCATCGTCCGTCCGACACAGAAAAAGGGCGGGGTTGAAGGCGATCCCATGAATTTTCGAAAAAAAAAAGAAAAAAAAAGGACGCTTGTGTAGTGCCTTTCGTCAAGAGAGACAGGACACCGGCCGCGCTTGCACCAGAATGGAAAATTATGCAGCTCTGGACCAGGGTGAATACTGTGCCTGATTGCCCAAGACGAAGATCGCACTGCATGGCGTCGAAATCGTCGTTTCTTACCGCTGGAGTTGTGGGAGTGAGGAATGGAATACGCACTGGACTGACGTCAAGTCGTGCTCGATGCCTGTCCTCGATGGGCTTATGATTGTTTGCTATGGGCGCGATATCAATCTACTTCTTTGGCTGCTCCCAAACTGGGTCGTCAGGGGTCATGCGCAGCATTTACGATGTCAAAAAAAGTATTATGTATGCATTTATCCCCTTCTACAGACGACTACCTTGAAGCAAATCTCCATCTATGAGACTTCAGGGCACTTTGTAAGCGCCCATCATCAACCGGATCTTCCACTCAGTGAGCAGGATTATCCACCACCACTGGCTACCGGATCGATAAGATCTGCAGCAATCTGGTTTGGCATAAACTTGTGAAGGAGCCTCATGCGTTTTTACGGGGTACGGGGTAATGTTGATCCTATCACGAGGGTCCTCCAAAAACTGAGTCACCGAGAAGTACCAAGGACGAATAGTAGGGCCCTAGTTACCTAAGGGCGGTCTGAAGATTCCATACTAACATTCATTACGATGGGAGCAAAAAGGGAGGACAAAACAGATTCAAATGGCATGGGCAGCTATACAAAGGGGTCTAGGTTGTGGAAGTGATACTCCGTCGTCAGAAGAAGAGAAATACAGCAAGCTGAAGGGTATGGGGTCTGAGGAGGTTGGGTTCACGACGGAGTTGACGTCCAGGGGATCGAATCAGAGGATGCTCCGCGGCTGATTTAGATAGGCGCGCCAGCCTGGGGAGATCGTAGTCAAACGTTTGCCCGTACTTAGTAGATGGAGACCTCGACACTTCCTCAAACTGACTCTCGCTTCAACCGCTCTCTGCGGCGTCAACAGCGGCTAGAATATACTCTCTGCTGCCACTTCTCTCTAAAAATTATCCATTTTACTGAAGTCTTCGAATACTATAGCATACAGACCTCCTGACTGACCTTTCTGAGCGACCTCGCGACGATATCCACTTCATCTGCTCTCGGTACTAATTCTGGATGAGTACATCGTTATATTTGGAAACTTCGCTATTCTCAGTAGCTACAATTCGATGTTATTTTTGGTACTTGACAGATATCTGCACAAGAGACTCATAGAATTATGTATATCGCTGACTTTCCCAACCAGAACGGACAAGTCTTGGCTCATGGGCTGCAGGGCCTCAAAATGGCCTCGTGTTGCACTTCGCCCCATCGACGATCCTCCCCGGTCGCCCCAAAAGCCTTGAAGAATTTGTTGGCATTGTCTTTCTGCCCGAAAGCCTTCGTCGTTCAATCGATGATTTTGCTATATGCCAGACCGCTTCACAGACATCCCATGGAACAACCAGGCGCCGTTGAAAGGACACCGCTGTCCTCGTGCGCTGAGTTTGCGCCTATTGCCTCTTGACGTATGTGGTACCAGCTCAGTTGTACGAACGATGGGGCTGAATCTGTGGCGTTAGGTTGGTTTCGTGGATCGGGCAATGTCCCTGGCAGTGCTGTAGCTCCGCCCAGTGTTGCCCTGCACTATCTTGTGATCGCCCCAATCTGCAAGTCATGTTTGGTGTACTTGCATTTTTGGACCATCTGGCAATTTGCTGGCTGATTGACGATTTCTACCAGATGATCTATGAATGAGCCTCATGTTTCCCTTAGAAGAAGACAGGTTCCGGGGAAGAACTATTAATACGTGCTCTAGGGCTCCATGAGGTTGAGTATGAGCATCCGTGTTATGGTAATTTGTGACAGAAACCAGTCGACGCTATGGAGCCTCCTCTCAACGGGTACGACAAAGCGGTTCAGCGGTACCTCGACCACCCTCGGGGAGCTCTCGTGAGGAAATTCCTGCCATTAGCGCTCAAGGATCTTCTATACTACGAGGCAGAACTCTATCATCTAGAAAAGGCCTTGAACGACTGCATACGTGCAGATGGTCAGAACCGGGCCGCGGCCAATGGCAGTTCGCAGCAGCATACAGTCGACCTGCGAACTTCCTGGTGGCACCTCCATATCGCAGAGAACAGCCAGCAATGGGAGATATTCAAAGAGATCCGCAGTACTCTGAAGGAATACCGTAAGTATATGTTGAATTCATACATCCAGTCTGTCATCAAGATCTGATCACCGTCGTAAGAATCCGCGGTTATTCGACTGGCGCAGATCGAAAAACTAGGCAGGCCCCATCGGCTGGACATGAGACTGGCAAGCGACTATTTCTGCGACCAAGAGGACGGTCCGAACATAGACACGAACGAGATCGGGTTCTGGGCAGACAGGACTCTTCCAGATTCCGAATTTATTGCGCTGTTTACGAACGATGACGAGCGGAACAAGGATCTTGATAAGCTGACCCTGTGGATTATCGAAAAACTCGAGTGGTGCCACAACAACATCTTTGAGCGATACAGGGTATGTAGACTCCCAGGCATCGGTAAATTCGCAGTCATCCAATGTTGATGGCCTTACTAACAACGAGCTCATATTACAGAAGGCGACCCACGCAGGAAGAGGGGGTGGAAAGGATACATTCAAATATGACGTCCGCCGCATCGCTGACGCGGTCAGCATAGCCACGCTTCTTTCCGCGCCCTTGATCAACTTTCTGGCCATGTTGGCCCTATACTTCATCACGGATATGGTAAAGAGAATGGTGATAATCCTCGTCTTCACTCATATATTCTCGATTATAATGTCAGCGCTCACCAATAGCCGTACTGCAAATATGTTCGCTGCGACGGCGGCTTACTCAGCTGTACTCGTTGTTTTTGTTGGAAACCCGAATGTCAACTGAGATTACGTGTTTCTTAGGCAAATCGGGGATTCGGGGTTTGGCCTGGCTGGTACTGGGGCAGACCTCCAATACACCTACCTGCACTAGATGGCCGAGAAGGGTTTTATTTTGCTTCTGTTTTGATTTTTTTTGTCCTTATAGTTATTTTTTTTACTTGTCTTATATTTGTTTCCATTTTCATGCTCTTGTTCCCCGTGAGCCCTTACTCTTGCTTCATCTGTTTCCTTTACTGCATTTCGTCACAAAGGTGGTCAGGACCACTTTTTCACCTATTGTCTAAGTAACTAGCGGTCTATAGCTGGATGTTTTCTTTCACATATCATGTAAATCCATAACATGTGTACCCACTGCAGTTACTGTATTCCTTGAACTCATGAGAAGTAAGAAGTGAGGAATTATGACCTTTTCCCCCCCTTCTGATTCTGACGCGATCAGCCAGCCCGTGGAGCTAAAAGAATAACTGAACATAAGATAGGTTCGACATGCGCCTTATACGGTGCTAGCATATCCAGGAATTTTGGACATGAGAGTGATTCAAGTGGACATGATGCAACAAAATATGCTTCTCCTGGTAGCAGAGTCTTAGCCGTCCATCAAGTGTGAACACTGGCTCTAGTTATCATTATTATTATTCTATTTCTCTTCTTGTAAATCCGACTTGGGAGTTTGGGGGTCCAAAGATTGGCTTTTTATGCTGATATTGTCCGCGGTGGATAGTAGGTAACGATGACTGTGCTGCTCTACATTCATATCTCAGAGTTCTCGAAAAGCTGTTTATTTTGAAAATTGATTGAATTCAGATCATTCGCGATACCTAGAATGGGTATTCGGGAAAAGGATGCTCTCTCTCTCTCTCTCTCTCTCTCTCTCTCTCTCCCCTCGCTTTGAATAGCATAATCAAATCAAGAGCCAACCCATTATCTAAGATTGCACTTCCTTCTCCGCAACCACACCGCTTCGGCTGGAGTTAAAACTTCGCGCGTGATACCTTCTATGCTGTCGACGCGGCCAGAATCCTCTCCACGGAGGCGACGTGGCCTTCCATCGGCTGCACTTTGTCCGTTCTGGAATGGTTACGGGTCTTGTCAGTGACACCGTATAGTATACATGTATGCAGGTGCAGATAACTCAAAGTAAACGGTAATAGAAGCACTAAATAGACTGTGACGTACCTAGTCATGATCCGTATGTCGGTCTGGATCCTGGCTATCCCGCCCTGGTGCACGAGGGTGTGTGCCCACCCGATGACCGCCATGACCTGGTCCCATGTGCCTTCTGCAGGCCGGGTGGTATTGTTAGCTTGCTCCGTTCGCTGTTACTATTTGTACAGGAGTTTTGGTGAACAATGTAGGAGATGTGTGTGTGTGTGTGCATATGTTCAGACAGAGATCTCGTCTATCATTATCGAGTGTATGTGTGTATGTATGTATTATCCACGTCCACTTTCAGATCGGGACAAAGACATTCAAGGCGAATCAGAGTCATCATTATCATCTGGGAGATTTTGAAGAGGGTATATATGGCATGTAAATATATACAACTTGAGCTTAAGAAAGAGGAAAAGAAAGATACATACCAATCGTTGTGCCGGTCGCGTGCATCATGAACTTGAGTCCCGTCCGCTGGATCAGGCGCTGGATGTCGGCGATCTGCTGCGAGAAGGAGGCGTTTTGGGAGCCGATCTGGAGAGAGGTTCTTGTTAGTTTGAATTCATACATGTCTCCTGTGAATTTTGATCGGTGGACTCCAGGTCCAGAGATATGGATTAAATCTAGTATTCTTGGATATCCATTTTTAAACAGATGATACTGGGAAAGTACGAACCGGAACGAGCGAGAAATCGGCCGTGCATCGTGACGGCGTCGCGAGCGCTGGAGTGGGGGTCGTGAATGCCGATACCGTTGCCGTTGCCATTTTTTCCTTTTTTATATTCTTTTTTTCTTGCTTGCGTTCGTATTCTTGGCCTTTTTCTGCCCTTTCTGTTCCTCGTGTATGGCGTTTGCCGACTTTTGCTGCTCGTGAATCTCTATGAGCAAGTTCGGGAGGAGGTTTCGTGTTTATACAGCTTTGGTCTTCATGTTTGAACCCCTCATTACTAATGGTAATTGTGACGTGGAAGAGAAACTGCTTATTACGTCGATGGTGAGGAGTATAGATGAGGAGACGTGGGAGTTGCGACCGGGAAGGGGGGGGGGTCTAGGCAGCCGATGATACATTAAGCACTCAATTGAAGAGGTGATTGGTAATTGAGACTACTGGTGGTCGGATTCTTTCTTCCGACATTGCCCATATCGAAAGATTCGAACATATAACTCCATTTGACTGCTTACTTTAAACGAAACGTGACTAGGAACCAAAGCAATTTGTCTGCTTCATTCTTCACCCCATATTCCAAACTCTTACCGGATTACATGCGGCGCCCCATCGCGCATAGTTCTCACATTTCTAGGATAGTAATAAGTCTCATCGGCCGTCCTCCCCCTCATCCAAGCTGGTTCACTCCCACGGACGTAAACATCCTGAAAGAGGGTCTCTGCTGTGGGCGGCGGGTCTGGCATCCGCTCTGCCTCGTTCGACTCCTTGTCAACCTGGGCTCGAACCTCCCTGTCAACGTTCTTGATTTCATCCTCCGTGTAGACCTTCCAGTCAAGGAGTTTCTCCTTCAGTTTAATGATTGGATCCTCCTTACGCTTCTCCTGCAATTCCTCCCGAGTTCGATAAATCATGCCTGGGTCGGACATGGAGTGTCCAGCGTAACGATACGTGACGAATTCGTAGACAAGAGGCCCGTTGCCAGCCCTGATGTATTCACAGCCGTGTTTGACAGCTGCCAGGACGGCGAGGACATCCATGGCATTGACGCGTAGGCCAGGGATATATTGACCGCGCTTGTAGTAATCGGTCATGGCGGATGCCCGCTCAGCTGAGGTGCCCATGCCATATTGATTATCTAGAGATTTCTGTAAGCTGATCATTAAGATGGTTGTATTCAAGGTTGGATCTTACTCTCACAGCCGAACAGCACGGGTAGGTTCCAGAGCTTTGCCATATTGAATGCTTCGTGGACCTGGCCCTGATTGGCAGCCCCGTCACCATAGAGATTGATGGTGACGTTTTTCGTGTCGTTATAGGCCTGTGTGAACGCGATACCAGCTCCAACCGGCACGGAGGCGCCCACAATGCCATTTCCTCCAAAGAAGTTCTTTACAAACATGTGCATTGAGCCTCCTTTGCCATAAGAGACACCGTCTTGACGGCCCATGAGCTCACCCATAATCGACTTCACGGACGCACCGCGCATATACGTGAAGCCATGGGAGCGATAAGCAGTGATTAATTTATCGTCCCTGGTGATAGCATGTTCAATGCCAACTGCGACCCCTTCTTGACCGGTAGATAGATGGCAGAAACCTCGGATTTTCTTTTCTTTGTATAGACGATCTGCCGCCAATTCCATGCGTCTGCCAAGACTTTAATATAGGGGTAATTTAAATTTGTCGAGGAGCCAGACCTTATCGTCATCATATCACGGTATAACTGCCTGAGCTGCTTCTTTGTTGTCTCCAAGGAGTATGGAGGAGGCTCGAACTCGTAGGTTTCGAAGCTATCTTCTGGAATTGGAACTCGAAATGGTTTATCATCTTCCTTGAGTCATGACTCGCATTAATATATCAGTACAAAACTTGAAGAGAGAATGTCAGAGACTTACAGCAGGTGGATTATCCACGTCTATAACATTGGCGAAGGAGCGACGGGCAAGGTTGTTTAGCGCCCCGTATCTCACGGCAGACTGCCTGACCCTCAAAGATCTTGCGAACATGATTGAGGAAGACACTAGCCTGGATGCCCCTCAGTGCCACGAAATCCCTTCAATGTAGCAGGACGGCAGCAGTTAACAGGGAAGAATGACAAAGTCACAGAGGGGGAGAGAAAGGTTGACTACTTCACACGGGAGAATACAGTTACATGCCAGCCTTGGTTCATCTGCCCTTCCGCACAGCTTCGTTGCATTGGATTAGGCCGTGAAGGTGGATCAGAGCACCATCATGCGTCTTTCCATTTTAAATGGCTAGGCTTGCTCCACAAAGCACTGGGACAGTCTCCAAGAGAGGCTAATATTACCTGGTATTCCAGAGAGTATCAAGGGATTGACAGACACGTTATCGTAATGGCGGCATGCAGGATGAAGTTGATGACGCCATGTTTAGCTCACAGATCAAGGATGCCGAGGAGAACATCAGGACAATAGTTGGGGCCAGAAAAAAGAGACAGCTGAGGCCATGCAGCAGTACTCTGTCTTCTCTAACATATCTCCAAACACTTCCGTGTATAAAGCAGCGGAGTTGAACATGGACTTGTGGTTTGTGGCCCATCCTCCAATGTTTGCATTTTCCAATGTCACACGCTTGGTATTATCTAATATCATTGACCGGTCTCCCATGTAATGGTTGATCCAATGGGCACTCATCGTTCATGAAGAGATACCTAATCGAAGACAAGCTGGTAGAAATATATGAGCTGTCCTTTACTCCATTGAAGACCCAGGTTGGTATTGCGGACGATGGGGCAGAACATGGTCCGCGCACGTGCCAAGCATCGGGATGCCGGGGCGCTCCGCCGTGCTCTGATTGGCTGACACCGTGTCGGAGCCGGGACGGAACAACGCCAGTCGCGCGCCGGTCGACATGACGCTTCTCGTATCAACTCGCGTTGCCTAGGCTTGTCTTGCTAACTCTCCTTTCGCGATACATCTGAGAGTATCTGTGCTGTACGATCAAGAAAATGCTTTGTTAATTTGGTATCTTGCTGTTGGGTGCTGTTTTGTTTGCACACTCCGACCGGGCCCCGGGCGCAATTTGTTCTTCGCAGCCTTCTTAAGATTGCGGCGGAGAAGCCTTGAGACTGAGACCAAATAAGTTCAGTAAAAAGAATTAGCAACAAATGGACTGCACAACATAGTCAATCAAGCAAAGTCTGGCCGCTTTCCTAGGCAATTAACGTCAAAAATGGTGCGCCGTGCTTCCTCGGGCCGCCCGACCCGCTCGACTGGAGGGAGAGCAGCTCGTGGACGCCCAGCCAGGCGCAGAGAGAGTGACGACGATGAAATCCCAGAAGTCTATCGAGAGATGCTGGCAGAGGCTGATGCCAGGGCTTCCAATCAACCGGAGACAGAGGATCGGCCGCTAAAACGGCGAAGGGTTGGAGAGCGACGCTCGGTCCTGCCGGAGTTGAAATCCGAAGAACAAGCAATACCGCCATCAGAAGCGGATGAGAATGCCGGTAGACAACTGCAAACCGCTTATGACTCGGCTGCCTCTGATGATTCGGACATGGAGTGGGAAGAAGTGGAGATACACCAACCCGTATCTGACGCTCTCCAGGCTGCTGCCTCTGGACAGGGCGACGAGCCATTACAGATAACGCTAGACAAGCCTACTGAAACGAGAAAGACACTGGTTGCTCGGCGGAAGCCAGTTTCAGCTGCCGAGAAGAAGCTCCGCCTGGATGTTCACAAGGTTCATCTGCTTTGTCTGCTTAGTCACGTCCAGCGCCGCAATCTTTGGTGCAACGATGATGAGGTTCAGGTAAGCAGCATTGTATCAATCCACTCTTTTGGTCTGACTCCGTGTTAGGGATTCCTCAAGCGGATGCTGTCGAAACAGACAATTGCTTTCCTTAATCCCAAGGAAAGCATGCCGCAATTTACTAGGTCCACGACATTCATTGACGGGCTCAAACAAGCCAGCGAGACGTTCAGCAAGAGATTCAAGGTTACAGTACCAGGGTTAAAGCGGCCATACTGGGCCGAAGATCCAAAATCCCTGAAAGATAGAGCGGTATGACCAGACCCAATTTATTTCATCATCTCACGTCTGACTGTCCAATAGGAGACACTCATGTATGGAGGAGAAGCTATCCTTTCCAAAGATGATTTTCGAAAGCAGGCAAGGACTCTGCAGGGGTCTCGGGACTTTGGCGCCCAGCTGTTCTGCGCTCTATTGCGTTCTGTTTCTGTAGAGACCCGGCTGGTTTGCTCCTTACAGCCGCTACCGTTTTCTGGAGCAGCAAAGGGCACAACCCCTGTCAAGCAGGGTCCACAATACATTGTTATTTCTTCAGATGACCACGAAAGCTCAACTGAAGAAAAGTCGAGGCCCCAAACTCCAGCTGCCGCAACCCCGCAGCCGGCGAGGATACGGAGAATTGGCCAGCCGCAGTTTACGCAACACGCCCCTCGCAACCCCCAAACGTCCCCGCGCGCTGGTAGGTCTTAACCATTGTAATCGAAGGAATACCCAATACTAACACATCAAGGTCCTTCCCGAAGCACCCAAGAATCTTCCTTTCCGGTTTTCTGGGTGGAAGCATTCAACGAGGCAGTTCAGAAGTGGATTCCGGTCGATCCCCTGGTCACCAAATCAGTTGCCAAACCCTCCAAGTTTGAACCACCTGCAAGTGACAGATACAATAGCATGACCTATGTTATTGCATTCGAGGATGACGCTTCAGCTAGAGATGTCACTCGACGTTATACAAAAGCGTACAACGCAAAAACAATAAAAAATCGAGTCGAGAGTACCAAAGATGGGGAGAAGTGGTGGACAGAGACGATGCGTTTCTTTGAGAAGCCATTCATGGAGGATCGAGATCAAGTGGAAATCAGCGAGCTAACAGCAAAATCTGGCGCAGAACCAATGCCGAAGAACATACAGGACTTCAAGGACCACCCTGTATACGCGCTTGAGCGGCACTTGCGTCGGAACGAGGTCATTTATCCAAAGCGTGTGATTGGACAAGTGGCTCTAAGCAAACCAGGGTCAAAGAACCAGGTGTTGGAGCCTGTGTATCGGCGGGCAGACGTACACACCGTCAGGAGCGCCGATGGATGGTTTCGTCTTGGAAGGGACATTAAGGTTGGGGAACAGCCACTCAAGCGAGTCACTTTGAACCGGAACAAAGCCGCGAGGTTCAATGCAGACGACGAGGACCCCGATGGACCTGTGGAGACACCTCTTTACGCTGCCTTTCAAACAGAGCCGTACAAGCCGCCGCCTGTGGTGAATGGCAAAGTACCTAAGAATGCTTATGGTAATCTGGACGTTTACGTTCCCAGCATGGTTCCGCCTGGTGGATTTCACCTCAAGCATCCTGAGGCTGCTCGGGCTGCCAGAATTCTGGGCATCGACTATGCTGATGCGGTAACGGGCTTCGATTTTAAGGGCCGACATGGGACTGCCATCTTTGAGGGCATTGTGGCCGCCAATGAGTATCGCGAGGCGCTCGAAGCAGTCCTCAAGGGCCTTGAGGATGAGCGCATTCAAGCAGAACTCGAGAGGAAGTCTGAGCAGGCGCTCCGGCTATGGAAGCTTTTCCTTGTAAAACTAAGGATTGCCGAGAGGGTGAAGGGCTACGCGGTTGAGGGCGAGGAGGCTGATGACGAAGGCAGTGCGAACCCCGATGATGAGGATGATGAAGGCTATGAGGACTCCGGAGGTGGTTTCTTCCCGGAGCCTGGCCAGGAGATAGCACAGCCTACTGCCAATACCGGCGCGGCTGCGCTGTCTGAACAATCAGCCAAGCCAGATTATTCTCAGTCCGGGAGTGATTTGAATCCTAAATGTCCTGTTACAGATGCCGATGACTCCCTTGGGGGAGGGTTCTTGCCGGATACTTCCACAGATGGCGCCGCAGAGCCTCATTCCTCAAGCTACGGTGCGGGAAAATCTCTAGGTCGATGGGCCAAGGGGACGCCGAAGTCAGCGAAGAATCACCAGCGCTACACCCTCGTCGTCGTTCCGAGCGACAACACGAAGGACAAGAAGCCCGCTGATACCGATCCGAGTGTCCAAGCACCGTCCAATCCAAGTCATCAGCAAGTTGAACAGGACACAGCACCTACTGGGCCAGGTACACGTGAAGACGTGAAAGGTTCCCAAGAAGCCCCGATCATTGTAGATTCGTCCTCTGGAGAAAAATCCAAGTCCGCGAGCGTGGAGGTCATCTCGCGTCCACAGTCCGAGGCAGAATCTCGAGCGCAGTCGCCGGAGCCCGTCGAAGAGGAATCCGACAGCAATCTTGAGGAGAGATCTCTGCTGTCGCATGATCCGGAGGACGAGGATGCAGAGCCAGAGTGGCTGCTATCAGACTAGTTTGGTTGTCTGCGATCATGGCATTTTGTGTCGTACATAGTGCATGCTACGTCTTCTACGGTGTTGTTTTATGGTCCATAGGCGCTGGATTTCGGATTCAAATGTCTTCGAGTGTTGTGTACGGTCTGTGTCCTTTTCGATATCTTAGGATCCCGGTTTCGTTGGATCGAGATACCTCCTGCGTGGAACAATTGATGTTTGATGAACCACTTATCGATACCTGCATGTGGTTTCGGCCACTTGATGATCTTTGAAGATGCAAGCAGATACACGATTTCTAATTTAATTAAAGATTTTTGGCTATATGAAACAAATAAACCCTTATTTGAAACGGAAGAAACCTCAATTTTGTGGAATTCTTCCACAGATTCCCGTAGATGTCGTGTGGTTCCGGCGGATAATTCCGCACGGACCAACCCCGTTATCTTATCGGGCGACGCGCTCGACGCGTCTCGCCCTTCGCCAAGACCGGAGCACTCAAAGCGCAGGCAGCGGCTGACAGCCTGGCAGCAGACATCCCCCCATATCACACCGTCTACCAGCCCCCTGCTTCTTTCAGGTTCAAATTCCTTCATGGATATACACAGTCAGTGTTGGATATGACGCGACGGGACAAGGGCAGCAGCGCCAGTACTCCGCGGGAACATCCCCGGACCCCTGCCAGTGCTACTACTAGTGCTGGACTCCAGGGGAAGACGAACAAGACTCCTGCACTCACGGATTCAGTCCAAAGTTCTTGGAAAAGACGCTCTCTTCCTGCGGATTGGAAACAGCAGCCGACCCTTACGCAGATCGATTTCGTGACGAGGACACCGGGGCCGGATGAGGGAGAGCTGGAGTACATCGACGGCAGTAATGCTGGGAGTGGAAAAGGCAACGGCGAGAAAGTGAGGGAGGTCATTGATCTAGACGATGATTCGAACGGTGACGATCTGGATTACCGCCCCACGCCGCCTCCGCGACCGCGCCGGAAATCCCAACGACATAGCACCGGAAGACTCGACAATACCCCGCAGAGCACGGTCTCTAGGAAGGTCCGCTTCCAGAGCAGCAATCCCCCCTTGAGCATAAAGTCCAGCGGGAGGAAGTCCAGTACAAGCAAGAGCCGTCCCAGGAGCAAGAGTGGCGGGAAGGCGAACACAAAGGAGAAGAAGGACAAGACGCTGACGCAGATGGACTTTGTGCGGCGCTACGTTATCATCGATGATGACGATGATGATCTCAATCTGGACTACATCGCTCCTGGTAATAAGGAGAATCGCGGTTGCAATGCCTCTGGTCAGGAGGACGGCGATAAGATGGGCGATGTGGACGCTGGGAAAGCGGACGATCAGCAACCCGCTGATAGGAGGAAGAAGAGGAAGTTGAATGATGGATCTGATGTGCCGACCGGGTCGCCGGATGTGCCTTTGTCAGCGGACGGACTTGGGCTGTCGCTCGAACAGGATAATATCGATCGAGGAACACCCGTTCCACCCCCGATCACGCCGCAAAAGCCGCGGAAATTCGAGATTCCTTCCTCACAGTCGCCTGAGAGCCCTGGACTCGCGATCATCTCCTCGTCTCAGTTCCGGAGTGCCACTCGATCTCCGCTCAAAGCCTTGTCGCCTAATACAGTCGAGAAGGCTTCACCGAAGCGGCCTGATTCCCGTCGTTCCGTGAAGAAAGAAGCTTCCCAGAGTCCAGTAGGCGTTTCGCTGCCTTCGAGGAATGCTATCGCAGAACATTCGATTGCAGTTGGAGCTCTTGCGGTGTCCCAGTCTCTTTCGCAGAAAAAGAAGGTGACGCCGAGTTCCTCGCCGCTCCAGTCGAAGGCTGAGCCGGAGGGCCGTGAATCGCCTTGTAAAATGAAGTCGTCGGATGAAGGAAAGACAGTGGCGGATAAGAAGCCGGATAATGATGCAAAGATAAAATTCGAGAAAACGGTTGTGTACGAGACGGACGCAGAGACGGATTATAGTGACTTCGAAGATGCCTTGTCACACATCTCAGGTCCAGATAATCAGCAAGGACTACCTGGAGATGAAGAGACCATTGTTGGCAACGACCAAGAGTCGCGCGACGATACCTCTGATGATCTTCCGTCTCCAGTTCCCAACTCGGGAACAGACCTTGAAGCCGACATCCATAATTCAGAGTTCACGCTGTCGTCGGACGCATCGATATATTATCGCAGGCAACAACAATGCACACAGTTCCCAGTGGGACCTATTCCGACCCTGAGCACGCAGAAACTGGCTGAGCTGTTCCCGCAGCATGACAGCTCCCAGCAGGCTCAGGTGGAGGCTTCTCTGCCAGAGCCAGTTGTTCCAGCGACAAACCACGATGCTACCCCACAGCTTCCTCCCTCAACGCAGACCGAGACCCAAACACAAACACAAACCCAGACGCAGGACCCGGAAGTAGTACCGGAGTCCTCGTTGGTTCAACCTCTAGAACCAACTAACCCGGCCAACAACTCTGGTCCTAAATCCCATGACCATGAACCCGTGGTCCTGGTCGAGTCATCACAACCGGTGGACAGACTCAATAGACAGTCTTCCGCAAGGAAGCAGGATGATGAACCGCGACGCATCCTATCCACCAGCCAGCTGTTGACGGACAGCCTGATGGAGAGCATACCGGCTCCGCCGCCGTGGATCTCGAGTCCAAATCTCAGTGAGCTGGAGAGTCTGCCAGGTGGGTAGTGTCATACCGGGCGGAGCAATCTAATCAGCGATCAATTGTGATGTATGTATGTACTGTATATATACCCATAGTGCAGGCTATTTGGATATTACAGGTGTTATCGTTCTTCCAACTCAGGTAATTCTTGAAGTCACTATAGAACATCAAGACTGTCGTGAATTCTGGTCTGCCATTTACTATTGTGGCATAGTTCCTGATGTAAGTATATGTGGAACTGGCGATCAGGATTCCATCAGCAATTGAAGACCCTCCATGTTCCAGGTACCAAACATTCCGCATCCAAGGTTTTAGTAGGTTCTAAGCTAACATCTGTGATAGGAATGCGGGGTAGCAATGCCGTGGACGTCTGTTGAGCTTGGCTTTGCCACTCCCAAACACCTGATCGCCGGCTACGACAAACTCAGGATGATGTAGTCGTGTCTCGTTCATCAACACCTGAGCAGCACGTACATGTACGTCCATGCGCCGATTCATGGGAGCACAGTAGTAGCCCTCCAATGCCGAGTCACTCACAGGATCTATCTCTATACCAATCCAAAAGCGTTTTAACACCGGAGCAGTCAAAGACAACGTCTCGCATGTCGGAACCGGAACCCGGCACTCTCCCCTCCAAGATGAAAGCCTGGCTCTATACCCGCACTACTGGGGGGCTAGAGAAGAACCTCAAGCTGTCCGAGTCTGCGAGGACTCCAGGGACCACCCTCCGCCGGGACCAGGTCCTCATGCGGGTCATCTCGACATCCCTCAACCCGGCCGACTACAAGGTTCCCGAAGCGGCACATGGACTCCTCTCCAAACTCATCCTCTCCACGCCCGCCTCCCCGGGCATCGACTTCTGCGGGCGCGTCGTCGCCACGGGCCCTGGAGTCGCGGAGACGCAGTTCCAGCCGGGCCAGCTCGTGTTCGGCTGCCTCGCGATCCCGTCGCAGTTCGGCGCCCTGGCCGAGTACGTCGTGAGCTCCGTCGACGACGTCGCGCCGCTCCCCGAGGGCGTCGACCCGGACGCTGCGGCCTCGATCGGCGTCGCCGCGCAGACGGCCTACCAGTCCATCGCGACGTACGTCACGCCGGGCGCGGGCGAGAGGATCTTCATCAACGGCGGCTCCGGCGGGTGCGGCACCTTCGGCATCCAGATCGCCAAGATCCTCGGATGCCACGTCACAGTCTCATGTTCGTCCCGCAACGTGCAGTTCTGCAGGGACCTGGGCGCCGACGATGTGATCGACTACACCGCTGTCGATCTGACCCGGGAGCTCAAGGCCAAGGGCCCGGTGTTCAGCCTCGTCGTGGACAATGTCGGCTCCCCTGCGGACCTGTACCGCGAGTGCCATCGCTTCCTGCTCCCCGGGAGGAGGTTCGTGCAGGTGGCCGCGACGAGCCCGCTCGTCTTTGCAGATCGGTTGCTCAGGCCCCGGTTTTTGGGCGGCGGGCAGAGGCAGCTTGATATCATGTTGTTGCGGAACAAGAAGGACCAGATGGTCCGCATCGCGGACTGGATGCGGGAGGGGAAGGTTAGGGCTGTGATTGATAGTACCTACGAGTTTGAGGATGCGGTCAGGGCGTTTGAGAAGCTGAAGACGGGGAGAGCTCGGGGGAAGATCGTTGTCCGCGTGGCGGAGAATCCGTGAATATGCTGGCAAGTTAGCAGGTATTTATTGTGAGGACTGTGCCGCTCTTTCTCTTTATAATGTACAGTACGGTTTCTACAAGACCATTTTGGCGTTCAATCTCTCTCTTTTCTTGTATATGACTGACTCCCGGAGTCCTCACGGGATAATTGCTAATTTTCATGCTTTTGCTAGCTGACATGGTTGTAGAAACTTGTGACGCGGGAGAATTGCAAGGACGAGTCTTTGGCCCCGTTGGTGATTATCTCGACTCCTTCATGGTAAGCTATTGTATTTATTGTACCATATCTCTAGCCGTATACAGATGACTTTCTTTGATCACGCAAACTTCAAAGTCAACAGGGACGAACAAGGGGGGACAGGTGCTCATCGTGCAGGTTTGTAGATCATGAATTTGGAATAAATAAAACTTCAAGCACAGTGCGTCCTGTACAGTACATACATAGGCACTTTAAGATAACCTCAGTCAGTGGACGGCTTGGTACAGTGCCCGAGGTAAGCTTGGCAGAGTTGTCTAATATGCACAATTAGCCAAGAATCTCAGATCCCGAGTGAGTTGAGAAGATGCGTCGTATTTTCCGCGCTGTATGTGAGGAACGCGAAGAATGAATCCAGATGTCGGCCTTCAAGCAGAGCCTGATTTTACCAGTAACTGGTAGGTAACTTCTGGGATTTGGAAATTTGATCATCAACATGCTCAGAGTAAGGGCTATTGCAGTCATCCGACCCAGCTAAAAAAGTCCCAGTAATAGCCAGATCTGCATTGCGAAGCGAGCTGCGATGTAGAGTTCGCAGAGTGGTTTTGATGTGTTTACTCTTTGAATCTAAATGGTCTATTCCATCGGATCCCTGCATGTGTTTTGTCGATCCCAATCACGCAACCTTGTGCAAGGGAAAAGGGGAGACGGGTAGCTGCAGAAAAACTATGAATGCAGGAAGTTCGTCCTTCACAACAGTGGTCTCGATGTATTTCTCGCTGGACTTTGCTCTTATCCCCGTGATGAAAGAAAGCGAGTGAGCATTAGTAGTCGGTTGGAGTGGCTGGAATATGCTTCAAGCGTCTAAGAGTTGAACTTCTGAAGCTCTGGGACATTTCATATAGTGTTCTGTTAGAGCCGCTGCGACAGGGACCGATGAGTTGCAGGATTGGTCGCGTCTTCAATATCTGCCCATCTCCCGGATTACTATCAACAACCAGCTGTTCATGGCCCGAAATTAAGAAACATCGCTGTTCTCTTTTGCGGCAAAATCCAAATGACGTCGCTGAAAACGGGGTAATAAAGTAACACGAATCCCCGCACGTTGCAGCATATCGGCCTCCGTCGAGTGGGCACCGCAACCTGCCCAACAGGGCTTGTTATCTTTTGACGAACCTTCGTTCCTCCGTTCCCGCATCGTTTCCTCGGCCTCTTCTTCTCACAGTCTCTCTTCCTTCTGTCAGTCTTGTTTCTCTTTTTCACAGCCATGGTGGTCCCAACGAGGGATCGTTGTCGGGGTGAATAAAGCAACAGGGAGATTGACAGGCTGCTTAGAATCATTCCGCAGATACGTACTTTATTATCTAGCATCCGTGCAGAAGTTCGTGTGGCACTGCTGCAGTGTATATAATAATACACTCACCCGGCAGTCCCGGTGGCCTGTTATAGGGTATAGTAACCAATCAACCAGGAATGGAATGTGCAGATGTGAAATTCTACGGTATTCAACTGTCAGGTACAGTACAGCTATCGGTAGTTTACTGTATGTACCTAGAATGAGTGCGATTATCCTCCGGATATTTGATCCAAGGGACATTTATGGATGGTTGGTCCCCCTTCGTAGAGTTCTCCTCATAATCCAAAGGATCATGAAGTTCCTATCTGTGAGATTGATGACAGCGGCCTTTATGGTATTATTCTGTCTTCCAACCTGGAACAGGATAGTCGTGTCCAAATATGGTGCTGTTCTGGACCCTCCATAGGAATAACTGAGTTTGAGCAACCTTCAGAGGTATTCCATATCTTCTGCCTCCTTCCTGTGGCTGGCGCTTTGAGACGAATGTTCATTGATTCGAGAGGCTAGAGCTGCTTGGGCATCGATCCGATTGATCATGACGTTCGTTAATGTTTCTTGTTAGATGACATGGTGGCTGTGCCAAAAGTGTACGGCACAGTGCTCACGGAATAACATACTTGAGAATAGGAAACTAAACAGCGGCGCATCGGACACAACACCAGGCCTTTCTCGATAAGGGAGATGGTACTTACTCAAATAGGTTTGTCCACGATTGAAAGCAAGAGTGCTCCACGTAGTGACTGGAACTCGGAGGTGATGTTTGCCGTGACGAGCGTACCGAGGCATATATAGTTTGCGCCGCAAGGCAAGGATGGTTCGTCTCCAGAATGTGATAGGGCACTTTTACTCCGAGTCGGGCTACCTTCGCCTGACCTGTCTGTCCTATTTTCTGCTACGTCAAGTCTCACAGGCGCGTGTTTCTTTGTCAACAGCCGACGTCGGCGAACGTGCACTGTGCGATTTTAATGTGGACTACGAGGCATCAGGACAAAGAAATTGATCGAATCCACTCCTCGGGAACGACAGAGTTGCTGAAATACAAAGAGCAACGAGAAATAGGATCAACGGGCACATGTTACATGTGGCGCGAGTGCTGAAAGACGGCGAGCTTAACAGATGTGACATGTGTAAGGACGATTCTCCAACCCCGTGGATGTATGCATTCCGTCACTTACAAACGGACGGCTTGCCCATACACCTTTGAGACGCTAATATTAATTTCTATACGAGAAATATGGCGCCATGTTTTAATTTCCAATTGGAATGCGGAAAAGACGTTCTAAATCAATAACGGCACTTAATAAGCATCCGGCAGCGACATGAGCACCACCGGCAACAAAATTCAGAGTTCACAAGAGATAGATAAGAACGGAAAGCAACGGCCAAAACCGACCTCCGAAAAAAGGCGTCTGCAGAACAGACAAGCGCAGAGAACCTTCAGTAAGTGACTTAGATGTAACTAAGCCAGGGAAACAGATACAAGACAGCACTAAGTCCTATATCTGCCTCATGCACCGTTCAACGCGATGGATGTCTCAATGTCTGCCAGTTTCCAGCAGATATCATATACCAGAGACCAAACTACTCCTCCAACGAATTATACCATGGGTTAATCCCTGAAGATCTTCCATCACCTGCACAAGATCAGTTTGTTATGCCAGTAACCCTCCAAGATATACATCAGTCCGAGAAGTCGAGTCGGACGCCCAGGCACGAAACTGCCGAACTATACTCGTTAGATGGCAATCAAAGTAAGAATGTTATAGCATAATTCTTTTCTTGAAAATGTCTCTTTGGATCAAACCTACAGCTCTCAGACTCTATCGTATTCGAGGATGGAAAGAGCACATTTCCCAGGGATCTGATCGCGCATCTACTCCTTCAGAATGGCGAACAGATCGATGGACAAGTCCTCGACGACATTCTTCGAAAACGACTCACTATCCAGGATATACTCAAGGCCGGATTGAAATTTCTTTCCGCAAGGGCATCTCTCAGCAAGATCACAGACACCGTGCTGATCCCGAGTGATACCAGCGCCACACAGAGCCATATATCCAATCGGAATCCAACTCTAATACCGGATAGCGTGTGCGAAGGATTTGGGATTCATTGTCACAGTACACTACAAGTAAAGATACAGTTCGTGCCTCTGCCGCACAGGCTTCGCGAAGAGGCAAACGCCGCAATACTGGGCATCCCTTCCGCCTTTCTTGACTCCGAAGGAAGCAAGCTGGATACTCTGTTAGGCTTCTCTCTCAAGTACAAGCAAGAAATCGCGACTGTGTCCCCATTTTATTAGCCAATGCTGGATAAGCAAACAGCTGAAGAGATTTGCAAGCGGGACTTCATGGACATAAAACCGGACCTACGACCTGGAGTCGCGCAGCTTCTTAACAATCACCACGCATATCTTGATACTCTACCTTTCGCTGTATTTAGCGAAAGAGCAATAAATCTCATATGTGCTGATCCTCCGATGATCGATGAGGGAGAGTTGTTCCACGACCTCCTCAACAACGGATTGATCTGCTGGACTCTGGATCAGAAGGGATCAAATGCGGCTGCGGTGGTGAGTGCGCCGTGAGATTCCAGGAGTTGGGAGGCGCAGCGGTGGTTTCTGAGGAAATGGTGGATACTGGTAGGCGGGACTGAGGGCGAAATGTATCAGCAGACCATATGGTGGCGTGAGATGAGAGGAGAATCCACAGCAGATTTATTACCCAATGATGAGCCAGTGGGGCTACATGTATATTGAGAAATCAACTATCTCCTGAAAAATGTGGAGATTGGTTTATTTGTTTGCGTGCGTCAATTATCTGAGCAATTCGATTATCCTGGATCTCCTTCCCTCTGGAGCTCTGGAGACGAGGAGCTGCCTTAACCTGCAGTCATCAGACCTGACGCATTGAGCGAATTGTACAACACTGTGTCACCCTTACCTGCTATCATATGGCGCATAATGCCGCAGTGTTGTGCTTGTCATACTCCCCGCATTTGAATATAGCAGTCTATAGCTCCTTTTTCGTCAAAAATGGTATCATCGCTGGACTAGATAGATGAAAACTCAGAGCTTTCGAAGTATGTTAATATAACATTAAAGGAATGTCGGAGATTAAGTGGACATACTCCAGAAGAATATGTAGAGCATGTGGCGTGTGAGAACTGTCAAATTGCTTACATCAAGGATCAAAGCTTGAAGTGAGTTAAGTTCACCGGCGATCCCCAAGAAGACGTGTCAACTGCCAATGGATCTGCATTTACCTTATTCGTAACGTAAAAAAAGTACGCGTTCATTGTGCCAATACGCCACAGACTCTATGAGTCGAATCTGCTTATGCCGTGCTTTTCGATTCATCATTCGTCTCCATGTTGCTTACTCGTCTTTCAAGATTCTGCGCAACATAATCCAGAGTAATCAATTCGAAAGTACTGGGAGAACTGATCACCTCTGGAACTGACATATATAGGCCCCTGGAATCGGACCTGCAGCAAGCACCGTCCAAAATCAAATCCTACAGTACCATTCCCTTACAAGCATCTACTCGGACAGCCGCAGCACGTCTGAAATCTACGGCACCCTGACTCTTTTCAAGGGAAGATCACTCTCTTTCTCTCTCTGAAGCAAACACCATCATGAAGCTCCTCATCCTTCTCACACTGCCTTTCGTTCTTGCCGTCGCTACGGCCTCCGCCATCCCACAGCCGCAGCTAAACCCTCTCGAGGAAATGGAGGCGAGACGGGGTACCTGCGGCCAGCTTTGCCTGGGGGACAGTGACTGCGGTCCCCCCTGCGTGACCTGCAGCGAGAGAATGTCTGTTTGCGGTGAGTCACCTACAGCATCCATACTTAATTTACACACACTTGTTGAAAGACGTATCTAGCTAGTACATCCTGATTGACTGAATGAATTGAATCTAGTGTAAACATCATCCACAACAGCGCATTGTCTCGAGAGAAAGAAGAAAGGGGAATTTCAAAGAAAGAAAGGACAATGGGAATCGACGCGAGGCGCCGCCAAGATACAGTCAACCGGAAGGGCTTGGCTTGATGGATCATCTATGATTTATCGGAGAATAAACTTGGGGGTGGTCTGTTTGTCGCTCGTTAGACCTGTCCAGTTATTCCAGAAGGGGTTGAAAATGAAAAAAAGTTCCTACTTGATATGCATTCGGGGTATTTTGATGTGAGCCAAGTCATCATGCTGCCGACGAGAATAAACTGGATAGTCCTTCTTTAATCAAGAGGAAATGCTGTTAAAATTTTGCGCTTCATTTACTTTGAGCAGAACCTGTTGAAGGAGCTAAGATATCTGAGGATAACAGTGAACAAAGAAGTCTGACGTTCATAGTGCACAGCACAGTATATACTCTATCACTAAGGATAGAGTTGTGTTACTGCTATTATCTCTATGGCAAGCGGCAATAAGAATGTGGCGCTTTTCTTCCAAGCTGACAAAAGTACCGGACAACCTCGCTTATGCAGGTAGGCAACTGCGTATCATTTCCGTGAAATGCCGCCCTCGACAGAAACTCATTGACGATTGGATATGACAGCCGCTCAAAGACATCAGGTTCCGGAGATGTGTGCATGTATCAAATTGCAGTGCAGGGGATGCCTGCTTAGTATCGGCATATCCGACCACTTGGTTCGGAGACAAAGGCAACGGCTCGCTAGATGAGATGAGATCGAAGACACCTGATATGCATACTAATACAAATACCTGGAGATTAAGCACCGACCTCGAGTTCCGAGGTAGTCATTCGCTTGTCAAATCGGGTCAGGCAGATTTAGGTGCTGCATGTCGCCTAATGAGAAACCTATGGCAGGCTAGGCTGGCTGGTCTCCCAGACACGACATGCACGCGTTATTTCGCGTCACCTGCCGGCAGGCATGTGCAGGCAGTCCAGTTCTCTGTATGTAGGCTGAAAACGTCGTCTAGGATTCCTACGGCTTCTGTAGACCATAAGAATTAAATGATATGATTCAGGGGGTCAAAAATTACCTATGTAGGCAATTTATGAACTACCCGATTTGGAAATCAACCCGGTAGGCAGAAATATCACATCATAATCCATGCTAAGCCACTGATCTGAGGCCTCAGGCATAAACGCTAGGCAACTTTCGACATACCAACACGTGCCACAGCGCCTTGCATCGGTAGTGTGGCTGGTGCCTGACCCCTCGTTTTGCGGCGTCGCGCCCCGCCTCCGCCAATTCGGCGAACGATAATCTTTTCTCCGAGCAGTCTCTATCCTCCTTCCTTTCCTTCCCCCCCCCCCCCCCCC
>Ga0008109_10000368_pt1 | contig 29819 bp, 16 predicted proteins | sample HigsolmetaGSP18D_FD_59306 | JGI IMG/M metagenome (GOLD analysis project Ga0008109, IMG submission 59306) | High solid enriched microbial communities from the Joint BioEnergy Institute, USA - SP1-8-D | ecosystem: Engineered > Bioreactor > SSF (Solid state fermentation) > Aerobic > Biomass ...
AAGTCCATAAATAGTGGTCAGATAGTTAGGTAGATTGGAATAATCAGAGCTTTTCATCATGATATCTTCGGATTACTAGGTTCGCGCAGTCCGACACCTATCAATCAGAACTGGATTCCCTTGAGGATGATTCTAGTATTCATCACCGCACATACCTTTGGCATAAGGTGGTCAAATCAATTAATTCATGTTGCTTCCTAAGTCACTTAGTTTGATCCGGTGCCGTCGTATTTTCCAAAGTGGAAGGAGCATCCTAGTCCCAGACGAAACCTGACAAAACGACACATCATATGACAACGTTACACTGGACGACTTCACAAAATGGACTTTTCATTCATCAATGGCTTTGATGATTTATTGTTTTGCACTTTTCTGAACTGGAATGCCTTTACCAATAGGCAATTTATCTGCTAAATGGTGCCGTAGGGAAGTACACTCCAATCGATTTAGTACTTTATAATTTCCAATTCCGCAACAGCAATAGCCATATAGCGCGATAGTCTTATGCACTATATCTGTCTTGAACGCTGAATTGCAGACAACCAGACAGGAAGCCTGCGCGTGCTCTCGTCGAGCAACTCACAGCATGACTCCATCCTTAGAACACTCATATTCTCAGAGTCCAGATTGATCGAATCCCGTCCATTATAGACATGGTGCCCTCCGCAACCCATGATATAATCTACAACCGCTGCCGCATTGCTCTCATCCGAAATAGGTATTTCCACGGGTGCGGAAGTTTTCCCGATGATTCTGGTTCTGGTAAGGATATTTATATAGATAGCAAGTTTTTTTTTCTTTAGATTGAGTATTTATTGCCTTAGGCGCCGCGGCCTGCTCTCAAGCCCACGCTCACCCCGCACCCGACCAATCATCCCTTACCTAATAAATAACAGAGTACCTAGTTCCTACCGGAGGTAGATCATAGAATATAGATAGATAGATAGGTTCTCTGCTGTGCGCTGCAGGGACCCAAATCAAAACCTAATAATAATATTATTAATCACATTCTGTTTGTTTTTCTTTTTGTCGATCTGATCCTAGCTAGATAGGTAATCCGAGAAGCTCGGCCTAAGTTTCCTAGATAAGTAAGTAGATTGCTTCAGGTAGGTTAGGCTCGGACCGAGGTCGCTTTTGCAGTACTGCACTATTGATTAATAGTCTTCGACTCTGTACAGGACGTAAACTACTGCCTGTTTTGTTTTGTTTTGCTGGATAAGGATAAGGGAAAAAAAATCAGCTGTTCATTTTTTCTTCTTGAGAATGGACGTTTAAAAAGGAAAAAAAAAAAAAAAAAAAACCTCCGATGTATGGCGCTGATATTTGAGTTCGAGACTCTGACTGAAAAAGGAGAAGAGAGAGGAAGAGAGAGGAAGGACGGAGCTGACTGTATGTAAATTTAAACGGAGTTTATGCATAGACGTTTAGCGAGTAACCTAGCCTTTCTTTCGGGCTTTTAGGGATTTGAGTGGATGGATGGATGAATGATTAGGTTACCGTTTCCGTGATTATTTTATGTACAGTACATGAGACTCGTCTAAGGGCATGTATGCATTACGTTAGTGCAAAGTCTATCCAATGGATGTCCTGGAAGATGCACAGGCCAGAATCCAGACTTGATGAACTGGAAATACGAGTCTGAAAGCAGGTAGTTGCGTCTGTCCCTATCCAGACAACAAGAAAATGAATAAGAATCATATCATAGTACAAATCTGAAGGACGCTTCTCAGAAAGAAAGCAGGACGCTGGCGGAGTACTCCGTATGCATTGATCTTAATGCACTCCAGTTCCATTCTTTGATAATATCTCCTGCTAAGGGATTGCTCTTGCAAGGATAGGAGGTCGATATAAAACAGCTGGAAGTGGCCAGAACATACTCACATTTGGAGCATTACCAAGTTACAGCGTTCAGGATAGTTCTTGTTAGAGACCTGCAAGGCGGTGTTCGCATTGTTCATGCTTGGGTTAGGTGCACATAGTCCTACCTACATGGCTCCGAGACGTAGTATGGTGGAAGGATATCTCTATCCAGATGCATCTCGTCCGAGTCTCTCAGGTCTCTTTTCGTGTTCTTGGCGGTGATGATGATGTGTTCTTGCAGGATCCAAGCCTCTCGATGAAGAGCAGTTGACCGAGTGAAACGGGTGAATATTTCTGCAGTGCAGTCTAGAAGCTATGCATCTGTGCCATAAACTTGTCCATTAGACTACTCCGACAGGGCCGGGAGGCTCCTATCAGATCCGATCAAGACAAGAACCCGGCGAATGGGAACGGCGGATGCTTCAGCGCGGGCTCGATGCCAGCTGAAAGAAGCTTCTGCTGCCAATGGCGTCCCATGTCGGGACTTGGGGTGGCTTGGGCACCGACGGCATAACCTAGCCTACGGAGGATAGGGTCTCGCGGGCCGTTGCAAGAACATGTCCGTCGGGATAAGGAGGCCGTTTCGCCGGTCGACATGTGGCAGTGCTGCAGGCTCCTTGCCTGGTTGAGAGGAATGTCACGGCCGGACGGATAGCTTGACCCTTGGATCTCGAGGCCCTGCAAAAGGCCAAGCTTTCTCCACTGCGGCTTGTCCAAAGGGCAGAACTTCGGGCGTTCGTTTCATGCCCTCGGGGCCATGGGTCCATGTCGGTCAAGCTCCGGCGCAGATCGATTCGCCGGGCCCGTTGGAGCTGCTCCCTGGTTTCCCTGGCCGCTTTCTCCGTGGAATCTTGGATCCTGCTCTGTTCCCTGGGTCTGCAGACAATGTGTCCATGATTCTATGGTGGAGTTTCTCCTCCAGCAAGCACTCTCAGACTCGGCGATCTGAAACAGCACACTGGGGCAGATCAGCCAGATAACAGACTGTAGCTTGAGATGCTTTCTCTCGAGGACTCGGATACAAAGACGTGTTGAGTGGATAGAAAAATCGCTCTTCTGCTCCGTGAAGAAAAGGTCGAGACCATTTTTGGAGGACGGCCTTGGCAGCTGAAGAACCCACCCGATCTGCCTGTTCGGGGCCAGTGCGATGCACGGTCGATCACGCTGGCTCACTAGCCCAACTGGCTGTCCTCCGTACGGTCGCTGGGAGGCAGTGGGAGCGCTGTTCAAGCGGAGACGAGACGGAGGGAGGACATACAAAGTCTGGAGTAGGCTCGACGCATGGACGGCGGGTTTCCGATCGAGGCATAACAGCCAGTTGTCGTGCGATGCTGAGGCCCGTCGCGGGTGGCAGCGGCTGGCCAGGCAGCAGGCCGACCGGTCGAGCCACCTGCGTCTGCTCCGCACCGCGTCCCAAAAGGGGAGCGAGGTAGGGCTTAGGGCCTGCGTGCCGAGGGAGGCGCCCCTCGTGCACCGCCCCGCTTCAGCCCAGCGGTGGGGCCGCTGGCCAATCAGCAGCAGGGCTCAGCCTCACCAGCTCTGACGGTGGGCCGGCCCGGTCGCGACGCCGGCGACTGGTCCACGAGCCGTCTCAGCGCCGTCTCGGATGAAGCTCTGAAACACGGCTGCAGAACGGAGAAGACAGCAGACAGCAGACCCCGAAGAGGCACGGTTGCTCAGACATGTCTGCCGGAGGAAATGAGCTCTGTTGCGATGTCTGCCCTCCAGCCAGCTCCTCCGGGGCAGATAATCGCGATCGTTTCGAGGAGATCTTACATGGTAACAGTCGCCGGTGGGGTGTTTCAAGCTCCGGGCTTTTCTGGCGGCCTTCCAGACGGCTTGTCTGCGGCTGCCGCAGCCAATCAGCGCGCGGCGACAGGGGTTCCCCGGCTGACTCAGCCGGCAGGACGCGCAAGCGCGCTAGCCCGATCGGGCCTCGTTTTCTATTCTTGGGCGCGCCGGAGACGCCGTCTGTGCGCCGCTCTCCTCCTCCTGTCCATCGCTGTTCCATCGCATCCGGCCCCGTCCCCTATCTCATCTCCCATGCCAGCCCCCGGTTCCCCTCGCTCCCCTTCAACAAAAACTCCATCTGTCCCCATCTCAAGAATCCAACCGCTCCCTCGTTCCCATGCTCTCCGTCTCTGATCCTCCCACCGTCTGAACCATCCTCCCGTCCTTTGTTTCCCTCCCTACAGCCTTCACGACACGTTGACCGGTTGATCCGTTCCCTATATTGACCTGTTCCTCGCACCCACGATCGCGCCCCTGAACAGCCTGCAAAAGGCTCAGAAGCCATCATGACGACTCTCGAGGAGCCCTCCGCTCCCCCCACGGCGACCTCCGCCTCGCCAATGCCCAACCTCAATGCCTGCTATGACCCGGATATCGAGTCTTTCCTCAACCTCGACCAGCTCACCTACACGTCCTCCGACTCCGCGAGACCGAAGCCTGCTTTGTCGAGCCAGCCCTCCACCGCGAGCTCCGACTCCGGCTCCAGCGACATCGGCAGTGTCAGCTTCCCCTCGAGCGATCAGTCTCAGGCCCCCTTTCCCGGCCCCAGCCACCAGTATGAGGACCACAAGCAGCAGACCGGGCTGCCTCCGGGGGCATTAGCACACGCCATGGCTTTCAATCCCGCCGGCGGCATGGGCTTCGGTGCCGGAAACCAAGGCTTCTCCACGAACATGCCCCTGTATTCCGGCTATGGCTTCAGGAACGACGAGACCCAAATCGACTTCGGCACAGTTCCCACCCGCACGCCGTCCGAGATGGACCTCGAGTCGGACAATATGGGCGCGTTGCCGGCATACCTCGTCCCGTCGAATCAGACCAACAGGAATCAGTTTGTGGACCCCAACGCTTTGGGCGGACATGAGTCGTCCTCGATCGGCCCAGCAACCCAGGTCGGCCGCATGTATCCGGGGATGCACCAGCAGCAGGCCGCCATGGCCCGGGCGGCCCAGCAGCAGAGACAGCAGGAGATGTTCCGGCAGCAGCAGCTGCAGCAGCGCCGTCAGCAGAGCCGCGTGAACCGTCACCCCGACCCGGTGGTCGAGGAGCGTATTTCCCGTCTGTTGCAGCAGATGAGACAGAGCTGCCTGGCTGCGGCGCGGGAAGAGCCTCCCCCACCCCCACCGGTGCTCCCGCAGATGACCAAGAAGCCGAAGGACGAGGACGAGATGGACGAGGACGAGAAACTTCTCGCGAGCGAGGAAGGAAAGAAACTCAGCAGCAAGGAGCGCCGTCAGCTCCGTAACAAAGTATCCGCCCGCGCGTTCCGGTCCCGCCGGAAGGGTATGGCTCCATTTCACCGATCGTGTGCGCACGAAATGCTAACAGCCGTCTAGAATACATCGCCCAGCTCGAGAACGAGGTTGCTGCCAAGACCAACGAGGCCAACGACCTGCGCATGCAGAACCGCGTTCTGTTCGAGGAGAACGCCCGTCTCACTGATCTGACCCGGATGCTTCTGTCGTCGCCCCACTTCTCGGCCTTCCTGAACGATTTGACGGTGAACGGTCTGCCTCCGCACCTGGGGCAGCAGTCTCAGCCGCAACAGCAGCCCGTTGTCTCGCAGCCACCAATGCAGCCTAACACCCACAAGGATGTGAATCCAAACCGTGTCGCTCAGGAGTTCCAGCTGCAGCAAAACCCGCAGGTTGGGATGGTCATGGTTCCCGACCACACCTTGGACAGGTCGGCGATTGATATGCCAGGGGGAGGCTGGAACTCGGGTATCGACGTGAGCTTCACTAATACTCCTGTTTTCGCGGTATTGGATGTCCCAGAGGGCCCTGCTATCGACACAGGGCTGCTCTCCGGGAAAACCTCGAACTTCGTTGGCTCCGCTACCATGTCAGAGAGCACCAAGGAGGACATTCCTTGTATCGAATGCCCGCCAGTTGTTGATGCACCTTCAGGCGTACCGCAGGAAGAGTCAAGGGTGGGCGTTCCCGATCCTGATGTCGAGATTGATGAGTCAGACCCTGCGTTTGCTCTCTTCCTTGACTCATCACCCGCTCCCAAATCGTCGCCGGAACCGTTTGAAGATCTCTTTGGAGGAATTGGACCGGAAAAGGTGTTTGCGAGGTTCGAGCTTGTTGTCGAGGACGAGTCGAATGAAGTCAGCGCTGCCGCCATGTATCGCTTCGAGCGTCTATGCCAGAGCATAGAAGCCGCATTCCAACGCGTGTCGATGGTTACCTCGCATCTTTCGTGACCTTTCCGTGACCAAATGCATGATTGCAGAAGCGGAGTGCTCTGCTATCCGGGACTCCATATAGTGCGACATATACTGGTCCATCATCTCTACGAGCAGCTGTCGTGTGTAGTATGCACCCTGGGACGGTAGTTTCCGTCATCGTCACGGCCGATGTTTTTTGTGTTTATGATTTACTCCGCGCTTCTCACTGATCTCCATTCGCCTTTCTTATCACTATCTGTTTTCGTCGTGAATATGCGATATGCGTTGGCGTTGAACGGATGTTTGGTCTTACGTCAAGGGAAAGGATTCAGGGATCGGGATATCTTCTGCTGGCAGGAGTTCGGTATCATACGTGTTTAGTGCTCAGACAGCTGTCCAATCAAGGATATTTATCGAAATACTTTCCAGGGATTGTGTGCTTGTCCTGATGTCGTAGGCCTGGTCGTAACCAAGTTTTGCGCGGTTGGCTTGCCGCGGTCGTAGTGCTCCGCAGAAAATTTGGGAACTTTTTACTGCCGCTCTGGACTCGGAGACCTTCGACTACCAGCACCCGGCAGCAGCCAACCAACGTCCTATTTCTCAAGGACGCTTGTCCTATTTATGTCCTGATTGACATGCCCGTCTGCTAGAATCTGGCTTTTGCTGTTCTTTATCTTTCTCATCGCCTTCTTGCCTGCAATTCAGTCAAGTTGGCTGCCCTTCACTTAGCCAGAAGGCTGTACTCGACAGCCTTCCGGGGAGCCTTCCTGCCATCAGCAGGCTCCTTCTGGGCACGCAGTGCCTTCTCCCGATCCCAGAGCCTCCGGCGATTCTCCGCAAGTGCATCGCTGTTCAACACGGTTTCTCCTCCCGGCGCTGCAAGTCCGCACCTGACCTCGGCCGGCGAACGCGAATCCCTCATCGAACAGCGTCCCCTCAGCCCCAAATCGCATCTCTTTCCGTCTCCCCGGCTGGCCTCCGAGTCCGGACCCCGTTCGAACAACCGCTACATTGCCTGGGATCCATCGTTGTCTGCGGAACTTGAACCGTTGCCCAACCCGCCCGTGGGGACCCAACCGATGAAGTGCTGGTTCCAAATCCTCACGACGCCGACGGCCGACACGCCGGGGACCACCATCCTTCTTCACTTCCCGGACAAGCGCTACTTCTTTGGGCAAATCCCGGAGGGCACCCAGAGAGCATGCACGGAGCGTGGCATCAAGGTCGCCTACCTCACCGATATCTTCCTCACCGGACGGACCGAGTGGGCCAACAATGGCGGGCTGCTCGGTCTGGTCCTGACGCAGGCGGATGCCATCGCCAGCGCCGCCGCGGCGTTGGAGGAGGCGAGGCGTGAGAAGGAGGCACGCCTCCGGGCGAATGAGACCCCTGAGCAGACGGCCCAGCGGGAGGCGCGGACCAAGGAGGAGCTCGGCCAGAGCTTCTTCAGAAAACATGGCGGGGTATATGCCAAGCAAAACGGGCAGATTGTCGAGCAGAGGGGCAACCTGACCATCCACGGAGGCCGGAATGTGGCGCATATGCTGGCGACCGCGCGGAGGTTCATCTTCCGCAAGGGCATGCCGGTGTTCACGAAGGAGTACGATTCGGAGAGCCTGGCAGCACGGCGCGCGGATGGCAAGGCAGAAGATCCTTTCGAGCAGCCGACATGGGAGGATAACAATATCAAGGTTTGGGCGATGTCCATTTCTCCTTCTTCTTCGACTGCGCAGGGTTCGGGTAGAGTCTCCGAGAGCAGCCCTCCTAAAAGCCCGAGAAAGAGGAGTCTGGACGAATTCGAGGAGCGAGATGTTGCGGGTGAGACTCTTGACCAGCGTACCAGGGACCAGTTGGTCCGACAGGCAGTCATCAACGATATGTTCAACTCTCAGTGGCGCCTGGACTCGCTGATTGAGATGCCACTGGCCGAAGTCAAGTTGCCGGCGACCATCTTCGTCCGTAATCCCGAAACCAAGGATCTTGAGCAGTACAAGGGGCCTCTGCCGGGCGACAAGGAACCGCTCCCAGACATCAAGGTCCTGGTCCGGGAACCGTGGCCGGCTACTACGGTCGCGAAGCTGCCTCCCACGAGCCGTTCAGAGGAAGCGTTGTCCTACATCGTCCGGAACCACGATATCAGGGGCAAATTTGACCCCAACAAGGCGCGGGAGTTGAAAGTTCGGAGGGGACCGGACTACGCCGCTCTCACCAGGGGACAGAGTGTGCAGTCCGAGGATGGCAAGACAATTACCCCCGATATGGTCCTTGGACCACCGCGTCGCGGCAAGGCGATAGCGATCATCGACCTTCCAACGGTGGACTACGTCGAGAACTTGGTCAACCGCCCGGAGTGGAAGTCGCCTGCCATCGCGTCGAGCCTGGAAGCGTTTATCTGGATACTCGGCCCCGGTGTTGGGGAGCATCCGCGACTGCGAGAGTTTGTGGCCAGTATGTCCCACTGCAAGCACATTGTATCCGGCACGGATTACTGCCCTAATTATCTTGCGCTGCACAGTGTGGCTGCGGCATCGATCCGCCTGGCAAGGCTCAAAGGCGACAGCTATTCGGTGCCGGTCCATGACAATGTGACTCTCCCACAGCCAGGTACTCCCACGGCGGGATCGCAGAAGACCATAGAGGCAATCCGGAACTCTCCTTTCGAGCCCGCGCAGCGTGGTCTCGTGATCGACGTTGAGCCGAGCTTCGGTTTGAACAGAAATGAGGTCGTTCCCCTATTCAACCCGGCCCAGACGGTGCAGAGGATCCCTCGCTCTGTGGAGCAGCGGATGAAAGCTATCCATCACCGGATAAAGAAGCCCTCCTTTCAAGCTGAGCTGGACGAGCTGCGGAAGGATCTTCCCGGCGCGGATGCGGAGATTATCACGTTGGGAACGGGTTCATCGCTGCCTTCCAAGTATCGCAATGTCTCTGCCACCCTCGTTAATGTGCCGGGATACGGATACTACCTGCTCGACTGCGGCGAGAACACGCTTGGCCAGATGAAGCGTGTCTACGAACCTGACCAGCTGCGCGAGGTGTTGCGGAACCTCCGGATGATCTGGATCAGCCACCTGCACGCGGACCACCATCTTGGTACCGTGTCGGTGATCAAGGCATGGTACGATGAGAACTACGGAGGCCGGCCCCCGTCGACGACGGATGCTGTTGAGACCGATATGGCCAAGATTCTGCAAGAGAAACGCTTGTTTATAGTGTCGGACGAGATGATGATTAACTGGCTCGAGGAGTACGCCTCGGTCGAGAACTACGGTTTCGACAAGCTAGTGCCCCTGGCTGCTTATCCCTACTGGAACTCGGACAACGAGATTAAGACCAACTTCGTGTACCGTCACTGCCGCAGTGACGGCACTTTTCCAGACTATCAGGAGAAGGGCAAAATCCCTTCGACAACTCTCCGTTTCGATGACATGTCTTCTCCGCTCACCCCACTACTCCGCTCCGCCACAGGTCTTTCCGACATTCTCACTACCAAGGTCGCGCACTGCCGTGGTGCTCTGGCCGTCTCACTGGTATTCCCGGACGGTTTCAAGGTTTCGTACTCGGGTGACTGTCGACCATCCAACAACTTCGCCAACATTGGTCGTGACTCGACCTTGCTGCTGCACGAGGCCACCTTCGAGAACGACATGCAGGGAATGGCAATGGCCAAGAAACATTCCACCATGGCCGAGGCGCTCGAGGTCGGCCGCCGGATGCGCGCTCGCACTATCCTCCTGACACACTTCAGCCAACGCTACCAGAAGATCGCCCGCGTGGACCAGCGCCTGGGGACCGTCAAGCGGGAGGATGCGGAGCTCGACGAAGCCGCTGCGTCCCGTGAACCGGTCAACATGCTCACGGAGCCGGAGGACTCCCCTCTCAACGACAATGCTGTTTCCGCCGGCGACGACATCGCCGTGTCCGAACCTCAACCGGCCGAACAGCAACAAAGACAGCAACAGCAACAAAAGAAACGAGCTCCCTTCGCGACGGCCTTTGATTACATGCGCATCCGCGTCGGTGACATCCCGATCGCCCAGGCATTCGTCCCCGCCTTGGAGAAGCTGTTCACGATCCTGGAGCGCGCGGAGGACGAAGAGGTGGAGATGAAGAAGAAGGAGCGCCAGGAGGAGATGGAGAGCAGGAAGCGGGAAAAGCAGGCGAAACACCAGCAGAAGGGGAAGAAGGACCAGAAAGACCAGAAGGAAGCTCCTGCAGCTGCCCCTGCGGAGGAGGCTGAGAAGAAGGCACAGGCACAGAGACAGCGGCGGGTGTCAGTCTGGAGCGCGAGCGAGAGCGAGAGCGGGTGGAGTGTCAGTGAGAGTGAGAGCGAGAGTGAGGCGGAGCGAAAGAGTCGAAGCGCTGATGATGGCCGGGACGTGAAGATGAAGGATGCTGCGTAGTCCTGTCCTGCACGTCCTTGTACACCTACCTACCTGTGTTAGGTGGATGGAATTACCTTGCTTGAATCGTTAGATAGAGGATCTGGGAACCAAAAAAGTATTTCTTGTATAGTACTTAGAGTACCGTAGTTAATATATTAGGATCATGAATGAGGTTGTTGTTGCATGTTCCATTCCACTCTAGATTTGACTGACTCTGCCGGGTAGGGCTATTGGCGTTAATTAATACATGGAATGAAAGATGGATGATTTTATATTATTGAGGTCAAACAGACAAAAGCACCTCGATATCTCTGAATTGAACAGAAGAAAATAGAACGCACATGCTGCTGTATGCTCCCCTAGAACTTGTCAAGTACTGTACAGTACCTATGTATCATGCATATTTACACGCGCCGCTCCAAGCAGCAATGTCGACCATGCAGCAAGCAGTATGTATGTATGTACGTACGATCTATGAAGCATGCTCTTTCTCTTCTGTACTATTTGTTGTATACAGCCGTTTCTATACAAAGTCTGCCCCAAATACTGAGTGAGTGAGAACAGCACAGCACAGCACATGGCCTGTATCTGTATGTATCGTATCTGTATCCCCCCCTTTCTCTCTCTACACACACACACTCTCTCTCTCATCCTCCCAGGTTAGGTAGGTATCTCGGTATCTAATTAGTTAAATCAATACCCCGCAGGCACAGCCTCCTTCCCATCCTTCCCGAACATCCCCTCGTCGATATTCTGCATGCACTCCTCCCTCCAGCTCTTCGGGGTGAACTTGTCCGCGATCTCCTTGAAAGCTTCGAGCGTGCAGAACGTCTCGTCGCCCGGTAGGTGGTTTGTAGGGTTCGCGGCGCACCCGGGGATCCGCATCGGTTGGTCGTTGTAGCGGATGCGGACGTAGTGGTTGCGCAGGGTTTCGCGGGCCGAGGGGGGAAGGGAGGAGAGGGGTTTGCGGGCTGTTGAGGATGGGGGTGGTGGTTGTTGCGGAGAAGATGAAGATGACGAGGAGGAGATAGTGGAGGAGATGGAGGATGAGCGGCCGAGGAGGTAGGAGAGGAAACTGGTGGGCTGGTGCTTTGTGGAATAAGATGGGGTAGGGGTATCGGGGGGTGGGACGGGGTTGGTGTATTCCAGGTTTTGACTCTTATCGTCTTGCTTAGAGAAGAGCTCGATCGCGATGGAGGAGGTGAAAGGAGGCCACTTCCCGTTCTCGAACGCGCCCATGCTCGCCAGGATCGCGGCCAGCGTCGTGTCGTGGCATCCGCTGATGGCGAACTTGATCGCTTTGCCCTCTCCTGCTTTCCTCGCAGTCCCCGAGGCGGATGACTCGCTGCGCCAGCCCCCGTCCACTGCGGTGCTGACCATCCGGTCGACAATGTCGCCCATCAGCGCGCCGATGCCGAGTCGTCGGTACTCGGCGCTCTCCTTGTACCCCGAGTACCATTCGTCGACGGCGATCTTGTCGATGATCTCCTTGGCCTTGGGGTCGTAGAACTCTGGGGGAAGCTTCGTGGCGGGGCCGTGGGCCATGGAGGCGTTGATGGTGTCCATGATTCCGGACAGGCGGGGGTGGGAGTCGACGGCAACTCTGGGGGAGCTGGCGGGCATCCACTTTGACCAGAGCCTGTTGAGGTAGTCCATCTCTTCTGTGTTGTTCCCTGCATAAGACGCGTTAATCACTGTATAGACGTATTTCCCGTAGTTGGAGCGATCTACATCTATCTGCCGCGCGCTGCGCAAACATCCTGGCCAACTGCCTGAACCGGCGGCAGTTACCCTCGTTCGGGAACAGGTTCTCCTCCGCTGGTGTCCTTGCGACGATCACAGGAGGCGGGAAGTCGGCTGTTCGTGCGCTGGGCGGGTACATGCCCCAGAATACCTGCTGGAGGGACTCGAGGGCTCGAGGGACCGGGGTCGAACGGAGGTACATGTCTTCGGTGTCCGACTTGATCTTGGGCATGAAACCCAGCTGGTCGACGTAGAGATGTCGCAGTCGCTGACCCAGGGCGTATGTCGTTTGCCGTCCGCGGTCCGTGAGCTCTCCGAGTTGGCTTGCGGCCAGTTAGCAGAGCAATTCCCCTTCACATCTCTATCTCTCTCCCTCTGCGGGTTCTCGAGACACACCATATTCCCTCAGCTTCCCCCTCAGGGCCGACGGCGACCACAGCTTCATCGTCATGGCCAAAGGCCTCCATCTGTCTCCGCCACTGGAAGGTATCCCAGGTCGAAGTATCTTGCTTGCTGGCCGCCATGGCGGCCATCCGGCGGGCTACATTGCAGTATGGCCAGTCTCGAAAAACGGGTCAGTCTAAGGACGAGGAGGAGCGAGGAGGATATTTACATGCTGGGAGGCCTGCCTTTCAAGGTGTCAGCTAGTGCAATAGCCAATTAAATGGCGGAGGGAGTCTATATGTGCATACATTCTGAAATCGAGAGGACACAGGCGTTCGTTCACCTTGGGCGGTCAGTCTCAGCATTCCTTGGTCAAGAACCGCGTCAATGACTATTTACCGTGGCGGAGGAACTATTTAAGCTGTCAGCAGAGACTTGTCACTACGTCTCTTGTCGATAAAACTGACCACTTGGACCAATTGGAGCTTCAATTCCCTCGGGTAGAGGCGTTCGAGCTCCTCCTTGGAGTACGGCTCGCGGGGGTTGAGGCTCGTCATTTTGCGCCAACAACGAGGTCAAGGAGAGAATGGGTAAAGGAGCCTAGAAACCGACAACAGGCGACCTCACACAAGCCCCAGCTCGTCGGACGGGCTATTGAGAGAGCGTGCGCATCCTGGGTCTTCCTGAATCCCCACGGGGACAGGCGTCTTTTACGTGCATGACGTTAAGGCAGGCGGTGAGCGTTCTGAGTAGTTGCGGCGGCGCCAAGATGAACCGACTTGCGCTCGTCGGGCTTCATCGGAGGCTGCCGGCAACATCTCCAGACTCCAGCTCTTTACACGGTAGACGTCGATGGTGATGCATTTGCCGTGGTGACTCAGTTATTGTTGCTATTGTTGTTGCATTGCTACATTGTTTTGCTGACTCCCGGTCAATGTATTGTATTATCACTGGAGAAATAAGTGCCCGCCAGTTGATATAACGGATTTGGTCAAAGCGCTTAATTCGAGCACACTGATTTCCTTCCTAGGTACCTACTTTCTGATCAGCTTGAAGACGTAACAAGTTGTCTTTCAAGCACAGCTCTTGCGTGCAGTCGTCTTGCCCTGTGGAACACCTGCGACCCTCCCTGACTACGAAGTTGCGCAGCGGCCTAGAAGCCAGACCAGAGATCGGCTCCTCTTCAGTTATCTCGAGATCGTCACATTGATTTAAACAGTGAGCAAATGGACCGCTAGTTTTGCATACGTCTATTCATTCTACCATTCTAGTCTTGTTTGATGGGTTGATACGTGTATCGGGTCTGTGGACCGGCTTCAAATGGGAGGTTCATGGATCACATTGGCTGTGTGGTTCTGATACTCTTGTCGTATATGTTTTGATTAAAAGAGCTCCGGGAGTCGAGCCTCTCAGCTGATCTATGTATTGCAGGAGCAATTAGATCGAACTTCTCAGAGGACAATCGTCTACAGGGAAAATTATTCTGCCACCAGGACACAACATCTCGGCTTCTATGTTACTCTTGCTTTTTCTTCTCGTCGATGTTCTTAAGGTCTTTCATATACTTTGTGATGATTGCTTGCACGATCTTTTCAGGGAGCCAGTCAAAGCAAGTGCGCTGGATCGCATGCCCCCAGTATCCCCAGACCAGCGACCTGCCACAGCCAACCCTGTCCAAGGCTGCACTTGCCATCGTCCTTGACGTCGGGGTGAACAGACCGGTTGCCACAGGATACTTCGGGGTGCTCGTACTTCCAACTCGGATTCCCAGAACCTCGACCTTCCTGCCCTCCGCCCTCATCTCTGCGTTCAGAGCATTGCTGAATGAATCGACATATCCCTTGGCGCTGCCGTAGACGCTCAGCCATGGCAAGCCCGTCGACGATGCTGATGAGATGTTGATGATCAAACTAGGTTCATTCTTCTCCAGGATGGGGAGAAGAACCCGGGTGAGCTCCGTCATGAAAATCGCATTGAGGCTGATCACGCCTTGGACCTCTGCCTGGGTCATGTCCTCGAGTCGTTTGAAGGCAGGGGACACCATGTCACCTCCGCCGACGTTGTTGATGAGGACTGTGAGATGGGCGTCGCCCACATCGTGAGCTATTTCGACAATATGGTCTGTCGGTCCAGCCGCGTCAAAGACGATTATCTTGGTCTTTGCAGATGGGTATTCTGCTCTGAGCTGTTCCTGGACTCGGAGCAACTTCTCGCGACTCCGGCCGTGGAGAAAGACGTTGAACCCGCGCTTGCAGAGCTCCTGAGCGAAACCAAGTCCGATCCCATCACTGGCGCCGGTGACGAGTGCCCATGACTCCTTTCCTGGGGCACGGTACCGTTGAAGTGAAGAGGGACGAAGATAGCAATAGAGGTGCTGGGTGATTTGGGCCAGCAGGTAGCAAGACGTCGCAACCCCTAGGTAGTGGAAAGCGTCCGACAAGGCCATTGTTTAGTTCCCAGAATAGGTGGGCAAGCTCCCTGTCGGATCCTTTAGTTCAATAAAAAGATAGTGTACTTATCGTCACGGCGCCTGTCAAAGGAGGAACAGGACAAGGTCGTTTGGAATGGTGAATTAAGTGCCCCGTACTCCGCATCTTGGCGACAAAGGAGACGCATTTATTGACATTGTGGGGTCACACACCAAAGTGGGACAAGGGCCCAGTCTCTAAAACAGAACCTGTTGTAGATTACAGCCTTTCCTCTGAACTGAAACCTTGCAGCGGAGTTCGCCAGACTTTTGAACTGAGCACTCGATGGTATTCTTGCCAATAATGCAGCTTATAGGAAAGCCGTCGAAGGACGGGTGGAGCTAGGTCAAAATTTCCGATCCCTGAAAGCATCACGGTGGCCCCTGAGAGTTGATGATTCCGTCCATTACCTTCCAGCCCCTGCTTTCGACTTGCCGGTATCTGAGAATTTGTCCTCGAGTTGCTCACTGATGTCTGACTGCTATCATCTCGCATCATAATTTTTTTTTCAGTACACTAGTTCTTTACGACAGAAATTTCCTTACAATACAAAGGAAGGAACTTGGCCTGGAGGGATTCCCTCGATTTTACACTGCAACCAGAGCCGTTATCAGACTTAACTGATTGAAACTACCTACTTGCGTGACTCGTGGCTGGAAAAAATATGCTATGAGGTTGCTCAACAACAACATGCGGACAACTTCTATGAGGGCCAGCATAGATGTGCACATAGCAATAAGCATCAAGTCTAATGTTTCGGATAATTTGAATGGTCTGTTTATGATGTACCTATTATTAAAACCTAAACGAGATGTACAGGATCATTTGAGAAACCAGTTTTCCGCTCAATGCATAACATATAAATCAGCTCTCAAGCTAGGTAGCATGTAGCATCCCTGATTAAATGTAGTACTATATTTGCGGCCTCCCAGTCCAGCTAGAGACTGTTGTCATCCTTTCAAAGGGTCCTCTACATGTTCCCGATTCCACCTCACCCTGTCGCTATCCCCGAAAGATGTATAGTCTCCCCAAATCCATCGGCTTCAATCAACTCCTCGCCCGAGAAATCATCTGTTCCATTTTCTTCCGTCTCCCATTGTTTGTATGGGTGCATCGCTATCCACTGGGCCAGGCTGATGTGTTCCGGCGAGAAAGAGAAATCAATAGTACCAACGCCATCAGCAAACTGAAAGACGCCAGTAAGTTCCAGTCGTGGGGTGGTTGAGACAGTCTTGAGTTCATTTGAGGGAAGAGGGTCCTTCTTCTTTTTCTTGTTCTTAGTCGGATTGTCGTTTTTAATCGGCTGCTGCTTGTCGTTTGTCGGTTGAGAAACACCAGCAGACCCAGGCCCAGACGAGGAGGCGTCTGGACAGTTGCGCAGATTCCTCCGACGCTTCTCTCCCTCCAGCGCCTTCGCAAGAGCGAGTTTCTTGAGAAACTTTCCTCCTGTCTGAGCCTTGGGGCGGCGCGATATCTTGTCCAAATCATCGTAAACTGCCCACTCGGGCGGCGGCGGCGGTGGTGGTGGAGGCAAAGGGTCAGCCTCGGACACGATGGTTTTCTCCTGACATGCGGCCAGTTCCTGTTGCAGCGACATGGTTGTGTTGCGCGGCTCGGTCGGGTCGTTGTCACGGTTGTCTTCCTTCTCGTCGTACTCGTAGACTGGGTACTTCACCCATGCCCATCTTGGAGAGGCAATCCAGAGGACCATCTTGGTTTATATAGTTTCTGGACAGAAGGTTGAGAGATGAGATGACCAGTCTATCAGGAGAACGGTGTCAAAGCTATGGACAATGGGGAAATGGTAGTCCAAGGAAGACGAAATAATGCCATTGATTCTTACATATAAGACTGCGTGGCAGAACTAGTTGATGTTCCTTTGCCTAGCAATGAAAAACAACGGACGGAAGTTGGAAGACAACGAGCCATGGACTCGTCAAAGAGAATCCTAGAATGAGCATCGGTAAGATCCAAACGAAGCTTTGTCCTAATATCCAAAGTCGACGTTCTCGGCCTTGTCTACCGTTATCGCTCTTAGCATCCGGCTGATATACCCGACCATAGGTTGTCTTCAGCTCACCGGCTTAGTATCTCAGAATCCTGAAATCTGAACAGAGTCAAGAGGATAAAAAATATTTATGGATTTATCTGCCAGACTCTATCTCAGGGTCAACTAGCCTTTGTCTGTCCTTTCGAGCTTGGCCATCACACTCAATAGACATACAGCATTGTCATCCAACAGACAAAGGGCTGCAAGACAGCAGGATTCTGGGGAGGCATCAGTATTGGACGCACTTAGCCATATACTTCATTTGCAGAGTAGTTGTAGCAACAGAAGGTAGATGCGCCATTACTGCAAAGGGTCTGAAAACCGCGTCTTTGTATTCTGTGTAGCACAGTGAGGTCCCACAAAGAAAGAGTCAATCTATGCAGCGCAATAGAGTGTCCAACCCGGGCCACGTCCAGCACTTTCTTTGTGTAGTCAACAGCTCCGATTGCAGGTGTTCCAGCCGGGAGCTGTGAAACGCATCTCCAGTGCGATGGGAAGATGGAGGTGCGGGACAAGACCCGCGCGATGGGACGATCGCCAGCAAGCCGGCCGCCAAGCCTGTCGCCGGCATCCTGCTCACCACCGCATCCTGTTGCAGCGCATCTCTGTATCTCATTGTCTGCCGCATCCCGCTCCCTTTTTCCACGCCCTTTGCAGGCAATTTCCAATTTCTGAACATTCTGGCCTAAGGTGTTCTCTTCAGAGTCTGGCAGGCGTGCATCACAGTCACCGCCTGCGGGATATCAGCCATCTTAATCCGCCTAGGCCGGTCAATTGAGCTCCTTTCCCCTGTCCAGCCCTACACAGCAGCAGCAGACTACTATGCAACACTCCGTCTGATATCCACTGTGTAAACCATTCCAATAGTAGTTCTGTTGCAGCTTCGATACTGCCAGAACTGGGCTGTTCTTGTCATGACTGAACCCCGTTGAAGCACCTGTATTTTTCCCTTTGCGTGCTGCAAGCCAATCAACCAAGTACACCCGTGACAGGGCAGTGCCCTAGAGGTCCAATCCTGATAGTTTCAAGGGACAATCTCATCGTGGAGTCCCCCTTCTCCATTCGCCGTTTCTGGTCGTCGCCGAGAAAGCGGGTTTGTCGTCGTGAGGGAGGAAAGAAAACAGTAGCTGGCACCTGTCACCCCTCATTCTATTCACTCTCTTCCTCTTCCTCATCTTCAATCTCATCCACCCCACGTCCTCGAGCTATCTTGATCAACGGCGAGTCTCGATCGGTGAGTCATCCCACTCCTCTTAAAGCTTCGAGCCTGTGCCGCCAAGACACCTGCATATTGGCTGTCAAACTGATATCATTCGCCTGTAGATGCCTTGAGCCTACGCTCTGATTGCCTTAGAAGATCTTGCGGTCGGGACTGAAATATGGAGGTAAGTGACCGCGTCTCTGGACTCGTTCAGCACCCGACGGCGTGTATAACCTTTTGCTCCCGATTCCTGCTCTGTGACTCGTGTCATTGGTGTCTGCTTGCACTTCTGCATCAGCTGTGTTCCACATTCGCGTCTGCCCGGGGGCTGCGGCATCATGTCCTTGATAGGATTGTGTTGTCCATTCTTGACTTACATTCTCGGGTCCATCGATGACTGCTGTCTTTGAACAAAACGTCCCTCTCTTCGTCACCTTACACAAAGCTGCTGCTCTCTTATCTCCCTGTGGTGTGTATCCTTGGGCTTGCCTCTGTTCATGTCCTGGTTCTGGCACTCGATGTGATGACGCAGCATTCAATACTGCTGTCGAGCATCAGGGTCAGAATGTTTAACACCTCTCAAGAGCTTCAGAGGTCGGAGATCACCGTTGATGGCTGTCTCCATGGCAGTTGATAGCACGTGATCCAGAGATGCAAGCATTCACAGGAAGCCTTCCCAGCGTTACTTCTGCCTCTTTTTGACCTGCAGTTTGTCTCTTTGCTTTCTTTGACATCTGTGATCCTTGTTTTCCCTCTTCACCAGCTGTTTTGGCGTAAATATGTCAATTCCTCCACGTCGCAGTCTTCCTTCTGTCCCTCAGGGACAGGAGAGACGCGTCTACACGGACAGCTCAATCCTACATGGAAAGGCGCCAATAATAAAAACGGACGCACAGCTGAGTCTCGAAAAACACCTACAGGGATCGAACCAGGCGCTGGCCCAGCCGGTACAGAGCAAGTCGGGACAGCTTCCCCAGCACAAGTTACGCGACGCAAAGCCCCGTCTGCTCTTGATGGGACTTCGCAGGTAAGCAAGCCTGGTTCGCACTGTGTAACTGGGATCATGGCAGTTAACCATGAGCAGGAGCGGCAAGTCCTCCATCTCCAGCGTTGTCTTTCACAAGATGCCTCCGAATGAGACGCTCTTTCTCGAGTCGACCACCCGCATCCAGAAGGACTCCATTCAGTGGGTATAATCTTACCATTCTTTAGGTTGGCGCTAACTTATTATCTCAGCTCCTTCATGGACTTCCAAGTTTGGGACTTCCCCGGCCAGCTTGAGTACCTCGAGCCGTCCTTCGATCTGGAGGATATCTTTGGCACTCTCGGTGCTTTGGTCTGGGTTATCGATGCCCAGGATGACTACCTCGACTCCGTGGCGCGTCTGAACCGTACCATCTTGACCGTCCAGCAGTACTACCCGAACATCAACATCGAGGTCTTCATCCACAAGGTCGATGGGCTCTCTGACGAGTACCGCACCGACGTGTTCCAGGACATCGTCCAGCGTATCTCGGACGAGCTTAGCGATGCCGGCTATGAGAATGCTCCCGTGCATTACTATCTCACGTCCATTTATGACTACTCCGTCTTCGAGGCCTTTAGCAAGGTGATCCAGAAGCTGATTCCTCAGCTGTCCACGTTGGAGAACCTGATCAACATTCTCGCTAATAACTGCGGGTTTGAAAAGACGTACCTTTTCGACGTCCTCAGCAAGATATACATCGCCTCCGACACGCGTCCAGTCGACATGGCCTGCTACGAGATGTGCTCGGACTACATCGACGTCATCGTCGACATCTCTGAGCTCTACTCGTGGGACCACCCGGACCGCAAGCCCAAGGGAGACCAGATGCGCGAGGCAGAGAGCCATGTGATCCTGCACGACGACACCATGATCCACCTGATGGAGATCAACAAGTACGTCTATCCAGCCCCTGCATCATAGTAATCCTCGTATCAAGTGCTGATTTAAACTCCAGGTACCTCTGTCTCGTGTCCGTCATCAGGAACCCGGAGGCCAAGGAGAAAAAGGGCCTGATCGACATGAACTGCCGCACCTTCCAGGAGGCGGTCAACGAGGTCTTTGCTCGCGGCTGGGAGCAGGAACAGGAGCAACAGGAGGAATGAAGGTCGAAACCGTTGCATGGCGATTGACCTGCATGGGTCTGATTGCCGTGAACGGGACCGGCTATTATTCCCCATACTTTTGTTTTCACGCGATACAAATGCTGGACTGGTGGTTTGGTTTTTTTCTTTTCTCTGAAATACTTCTCCATGGCACATAGCCTGCATGTGACATACTAGCACAGCTGCCCATGGGGCCTCGATTAATGCGAGATGTACTATTAACCGCTTAAAGTTGACCTGTTTAAAATCTAACTGTAGTCGGTATTCCGTATCAGCTAAAATGTAGAAAATTGCCCAGGTATGCGAGCAATTTGAGCTGAGAAAGATGGGCTGGCAGATTACACCTGCTCAGACCTTCAGTTATCAGCCTGTTCAAAAGAAAATATCGGTAATTTATCAATCATCAACTTAGGGAATGACGTATGCTGCAAGCTTGAGGTTACCTAGACTCTAGATCGACCCGGCTCTCGGCTAGCGCTGCCGACGCCGTTGGCGTCGGAGCCTGGACCACATCGAAATTGCTTTTTTGGACCACTTTCTTTGCTTTCCCTCTTCGCTCATGCTTCACGTTCTGTGGTGATGAGCGACGGCTCGTGCTCCGAAAGGAGCACTCTTCTTCTAATTCTCATCACTATCACTAACACTCCCATCTGTCTATATACATGTACATACTCACAGCTCTATCTACCTTGGTAAGTCGGTCCAACTCAAATCTCAAGCAGTTTGATCCCTCTTTCGTCTCGCCTCGCCTCGACTAGTCTACGTCACATCACAATCTGCGACGCTCGAAGGCTTCCTCCCTCACAAAAACATTCAATGATGAAAAACTTCCTCAAATTCGCAGTTTCCACGCTAGCTCGTCGACGAGGAACGAACCAAATAAACCGTAGACGGTGCTCTGTGCGCGATTGAGTCCTTGGATGTCTGATTTGCTGTTTACCTCTTTTTTATAATAACTGTGTTATGTTGTTGCGTGTGATATATTATATAAGGTTTGAAGAGGGAGTTTTGCTAATGTGTTTAATAGGATTGGATAGGTGATCTATCTGGTTCGTGTCCTTGGGCAGGAAATAATAAACAAATACTTGGTTAGGTGGATGGTTTGTTGGGCTTTCGTTGCTTGGACTTCATTCAAGAGTGCTCTGTGTTGACTACCTTCTCTGGCCTTTTTTTCGTAAGAACACATCTGTGTCAATTTATGTCCATTGTGCCTCGTGTGGACTGGCATGGGTTATGTTTAGGTGCTATGGCAAATAATGTTAATGGGAATAGAGCTCCAAGTTCAATGGAAAAAAAAATTTTGTTTTTGCTTCTGGGTAGCTGTAGCCTTGGAGTTCTCCAGGAGAGGTTCTTCGGTGTAAATTTACTTGCACTGACGTCTTTACTCGACGGGCCCAAAGAGAAGATCAGGCTCCTGACGGCGCCCTCGTCCTACGTGAATAGAAAGTGTTGTCGATAAGTTTGGCATTTAGAGATGTCGTCCATAAGAAATTCTATTTTTGCGTAAGCTTGCATCCGGTTCGGAGTGCAAGCAAGAAGCTCGCCGAGGCTTAAGCAAATAACGGGCCCAGACCAGCGTTGCGGGGATCTATGGATCTGGACCCATGGATATTACGATTATCACAACAGCTAAGCAGAGAGTCCAGACACTCCATCCGACGATGACCCGTTTCTAATCATACCTACACATCTCCCTCCCTTGCTTCTTCGTTGGATAATTACTCAATGCGCGCCGGACGAGCTTCTTGAAATTCATCGTTTTTTAAACCTTACGTATTCATTCGCTGACCTGACCGACCATGTCCGAAGCCGAACTCCGCCAGAGACCAGCCCCCCGCTCAGAGTCCGACGACTCTCCGTCCAGCAGAAAGACGAGGAAAGAGGAGAAGGAAGAGGAGAAGAAGAAAACGTGGAAAGACGAGGATGACAGCGGCATCAGCTTCGCGGACATAATCCGCGTGCTGGTCACGCTGGTCATCGCCTCGTGCGGGCTGTCCTACTACCTGACCTCCTCGCAGTCGCTACTCTGGGGGCAGCGGCCGTGGTTTACGAGGCCGGAGGTGCTGATGCGGTATTTGGTAGGTTTTATGATTTCCCGTCGCGAGCTCGCTCGTGGTATACGATGTTGTGCCATGGGCTTGGAGCATTCGTCATTGTCATCAATGAACCGTAATGCTAACAGACATAATCATTTCTACAGCGCGGCCCCCTCTACCTCACCCCCGAGCAACTCTCCCTCTACAACGGCACCGATCCCTCCCTCCCCATCTACCTCGCCGTCAACGGCACCATCTTCGACGTCTCCGCCAACCGCGCCATGTACGGGCCCGGCGGCAGCTACAACTTCTTCACGGGCCGCGACGCCACGCGCGCCTTCGTCACGGGCTGCTTCCAGGAGGACCTGACCCCGGACCTGGACGGCGTCGAGGAGATGTTCATCCCCGTCGACGACGAGGAGGAGGACAGGAAGCTGAGCAGCCGCGAGCGCAAGATCCGGCGCGAGCGGGAGACGCGCGAGGCCAAGGCCAAGGTCCGCGCGCAGGTGCAGCATTGGGAGAACTTCTTCCGGAATCATAAGAAGTATTTTGAGGTCGGGAAGGTGGTGGGTGCGAAGCCAAAGGCTCCTGGGGAGGGCAAGAGGGAGCTGTGCGAGGCTGCGAAGAGGAATAGGCCGAAGAGGGGGCAGAATAATAATGACGGGGACAAATAATGGGAAGGAAATGGTCGATTTGGATCTGCTTCGAAAGGATGAATACTCCACGCTCTGCATGTCTACATTTAATAGCCATATAATGTCACTTATGAGCTTCTCGAATGTTACGTTTACAGGTGTTTGTAGAGTCTTCAGATTTCTGAGTAATTCGCCAAAATTTTTTATTGCGCTACTTGAAGTAACACTTCGCGCTAAGTGCGATCGTGAAAATGGGCTCGAGTTTCATTCAGCCAACTCTAGGCGGAGCAGATTGTGATCAATTCGACTCTCATCTTATTTGACATGTCCAGTAACCGTGCATAATCCACACACACTCCGAACAATGCCGTAGAGCCCTGTATTCATCAATCGCCCACCCGAACTTTTTTTTTGTCGGACGTCGCAGGATATATGCGTTCGTAACAAGGAAATTTTCGCTTGAAGAGACGAAGGGAAACGTTTACTCAGCGGCAGCGCTCACCGCACGAGCTGCAAAAAAGGAACAAGTCAGCACAATATCCAGTAATTTGACGTCCTCGCAGCTTTCCACAGATCGATACGGATGGAGGACATTTTCCAAAGCTAACGAAGACAACAAAAGGGGAAACGTACTGTAGATGTTCAGCTTAGAGTGACCAACGACCTTCTTGATCAGTCCCTTCTCCTCGAGGTCGGCCAGAGCCTGGCGGGCGAGAGAGCCGTTGATCTTGAGACGGTCGACCAGGGTGGCGACGGTGATCAGACGGTAGGACTGGACATCCTTGTAGAGCTTCTCAGAGGTGGTCTTGTCGAGGACAACGGCGTGGTTGGCCTTGTCCTTGACTGTATAAAAAAACAAATGCGTCAGCTTAATGTTCTATTCCATGTGCTTCGATGAACCGCGCCTCCAATTTCTGGATCCCGGATCCGGGTTTTTTCTCTGAAATGTCATTTGTGCGCGGTGGATGGATCATGCCGGGTGTAAGTTGGAGACGGTGGTGATGCGCAACGTACCCTTGCCCTTGGACCACTTCTTCTTCTGCTTCTTGCCACCAGAGGTGTTCTCGGGAGCCTGGATTATTTCAAGAAGCGGTTAATTTCTCGGATGCATTTGCGGGATTCATAGCGGTCGGCAACTCACCATTTTGACGGTTGCGGCGGTTCTTCGAGGAGTGAGGAGCTGCGTTCCAAACGGGGGCGAGAAGTTTGGGAGGCCAAATGCGAAATTCGAGTGGGGGATGACTAAGCGTAGGGTTTTCCCGAGCCCTAAACCCTCATTGTTGAGACAGGCTCGGTTAGCGCTGACTTGACCCTATCAGGTATGCGCCGACGCCGCCGACCACATCTGCGTACGGAGTAGTGGTTGAGATACGGCTATGAGGTTTCATAGTCTACATTGAGAGATTGTACTCTGGAATTTTCCTTTTTTCTTATTTAGCAGAATCTTGCACCTGACTTAGTTGCTCGCCAATCAAGGCACTTTTGTGGACAATTGCAGTATCGGCCTTGACCTCGACCGGACCAATAAATAGGACCTACCTCGAAAGCATTTAGGGGTTGGAACTATAAATGAAATACGAAGCATGAAAATTTAATTGATACCCGGTGAGAAATATGGCTTTCCTTGTTATTTCTATGCTCCGTGCATGCCCGTATATACGTACATAAACCTCACACCAAAGACGTCAACTGTCCTCAATGATTGTAGACTTCAGAACCGCTCTAGTCCAAGAATGAACTACTTCCTCAATCAAACAATTAGTGTCCCCGCTAAGTAGCGTATTGGCTGATTGTCATAATGTCAAAGCTGTTCGCATCTACATTGCTGTTCACCACATAGAGCACGTTGAATTGGGCATTGCCCTCCTGTAGAGCCAAAGTCCCAAGGGCGTATTCTTCAGGCGTACCAAACCAAAAGAGAGAATGCCCGGGTCGATCTGTCTTAACCCAACTCACTTCATACTTCCCGGCCTCGCTCCTTGCTATAGGAACACGCGCAATGGCTGGATCTCGATCGAGAGACCAGAGGTGTACAGCAGCGACAGCACTGTTGCTAGTGGAGATGAGCAGCTCCGGCTTGCTAGGATGCCATGAAAGCTGTCTGACCGAGTGCTCATGGACTAACGCGGATTGAAGTCTTGGAGCGTTGCCTAATGACCATATCCAGACGACATTTGGTCGAGATTGGTCAACAGTCGCCAAAAGGCTACCATCGAAGCTGAACACAACCATAGATATGCCACGGGGAAGGCCGGATGAATCTGCGGGCGCTGTGAACGCAGATGAACTTGATGCTTCGGCATATTCAAGGTCTCTACCTGCGTTCGAATAACGCTCCCGCCAGATACTGGGGAAGTGTTGGTCTATGTGAAAGGTGTGGGAGAGTGACGTTGAGCAAGAAAACTAGGCAGTGTTAGTGAAAATTGCTTGTTTCACAGGAATTGAATCGCTTACAGTTCTGCTGTTGAGAATGTCTACAGTACCGTCGAACTTTGCAACAGCCAAATACCCAGAGCTACGACCATGTCCAGTGGCTGGACTCCATTCTATTGTTCTGACCCCCAGATCATAGCCGCTATCGGAATCTGCTGGCGCAGTATATGCTCTGAAGAGCTGTCCGTCGGCGGTATATATTAGAACCTTCGTGCCAGCACTCGCGGCCTCCCAGACAGCGATCCATCTGCCGTCTGGGCTCCATTTCAGGCCTTGCGCGTCTACTGTTGGCAATACCGCACGGGCGATAAGCTCATATGTTTGAGCCTCATGTATAGTAAGCACATCATTCGCATCAGGTTTCAATAAGACCGCCAACTGTCTTGTGCGCGGTCGATAACCGTAGCCATTCGGGTGGGAGAATTTTGGTGACTTGATGACGAGTTGGCTTCGGCTGATATCCAGTGTAAAGATGGTCATTTTTGTGTTCCACGAGTGGAAGCAAATAATCTCATTTTCGTTTCCGCCAAAGTCAACGTACGTCAATCCAGACTCAACGTTTTCGATCTCAGCATGCCATTTCAGCGGGTGCAATTGCCATACTGAGACGCGAACATCTGTGGCGCAGAGCAGATGCTGGCGTGGTACAAGGACAAGTTCTTCCGCATTTTCAGGTTCACAGGAGAATGAATGAGAGAATTTCAGGAATTTTGCCTGCGATGCCAGAGGCTCTTTCAGCTTGATAATTCCAAGCACTCTTGGACTTTGAACAGCTGAGCCAGTGTGGATAACGAGATCTTTCCCGTTTAGCCGAGCGGCGTAGTCGCCATCCTGGGATAGAACTGTCGGAAGCGATGCTGCAGTACTGATCAGAAGCGGGCTTCATGTTGACGCAAAAGAGAATTCAATTGTTACCTCCACCGCCCGTTGAAGCCATTGTGCAATTGTCTGTGAGCGGCGCGCACAGAGCTTGGAAATGTTAGACTGGACAACTAAGTGTAAGAAAAAGAAGTGTAATAGCTAAACCATTCTTCATATTGTTGCCAACGTTTAATGTTTTCAGGAATCAGTACTTGTGCTTCTGCTCCCTCCGGGACAACCTTCACATAAGCCATCGACAGCAGGCAGCTTTCCCTTTTGTATCGTTATCACAGGCAGTGCCAAGCCTGCAGACATGTATTACGTAATACACAGTACAGCCGAATCAAACCAGGTCTGGAGCAAAGCTGCGAAAAGAAATTATTGATTGATTTATTTTCTCATTTTCTCAAGTTCTACGTCTAGATGTGTAGAAAACGCATATTTCTGGATGGCTCAATGGGGAGATCCAGATTCAAATGCGATAGAACTTCTCTCGGCGCTTCATTATTATCAATGTCCGTCCATCTGTTGTTACTGCCAGACCCTCCTTGCTTCTCCTATAGTGCATATTTCCTGTTTCGGAGCATCATAAGCATTGTTATCTCACAATTATTAAGCCTCCTATTCCCCCAGGTGTCTTGAGAGCCTGAGTCGACTGGTCTCCGCAACTGACGATGATCTTTATGAACGATTTCCAGATTATATATAAGCTTAGTTTTCAGTGATCGGAGAGTTATGAGATTTGTTTGGCGGTATTTTGAACAGGTTATTGCCCCCTAACACAAACACATAGTTCATCCTAAAGAGGACAACAGACAACAGGTCCAGGACCATGGATGGCAAGGGATAGGGTTGCGTGGCAACGGAGCGGCGCGGCGGGAAGTAAACGCTGCGCCGAAGTTTCGGCGAAGTCTCTGTGGCGGCGGGACCAGTCAGGATCGATAAGATACGGAGTATATCGGGTCAAATTTGTTCCGCCCCGCGATAAAGCACGAGGAAAAGTCGCGGTCCCCGCAGATTCGCAGCGTTTTTGCCATTCGTGATTTTCTTTGGGAATTCGCAGACTTAGGGTGTTTAATCCCCAGTCTGACCAAGATAGGGCTGATTCGGCGTCCGGCCCCGGGCTGGGGCCAAAATATCCTAAAGTCTTTTCGGCAGCTCTTGGCCAGAATGGCCGATCCAGGAAAATCGCAAGCGCCGTCCGAAGGCGCTGCCGGGCCAAATGCATCTACGAGCTCGGATCAGGCCCCTCGGAAGAAGTTATTTGGGCGAGAGTTCTACGAGAGCATTGGAAGCCCAAAATACATCGTCGCTCCGATGGTGGATCGGTCTGAATTCGTAAGTCTCCCTTTTCTTCGATTGTGCCATTTCAAATATGTAGGTGCTAACCATTAGAAGGCATGGCGCATGCTCACCCGCTCGTTCATGGGACCAAAAGACTCGAATAAACTACTCGCGTATTCACCGATGTTCCATGCGCGTCTATTTCGAGAAACAGCCAGCGTCCGTAATCAATGTTTCCAGCCCACACGCTCCGCCGTTGTTGAAGGCGCCGACAACAAGACTCCGTATCTCGACGGCAATCCGTCGATAGACCGTCCTCTTTTTGTGCAGTTTTGTGCGAATGACCCTGATGACCTGTTGGATGCTGCGCGTTATGTAGCTCCATACTGCGACGCTGTCGATCTCAACCTTGGATGCCCTCAAGGAATCGCCAGGAAGGGCTACTACGGGGCTTTCCTTCAAGACGACTGGGATTTGATATACAGGATGATCAACAAACTACATAAGGAACTCCCTGTCCCAGTGACGGCCAAGTTTCGCATCCTGGAGACGAAGGAGAGGACGTTAGAGTACGCGAAGATGATACTGTCCGCGGGCGCCAGCATAATTACGGTCCACGGGCGAACAAGAGAGCAGAAGGGTCACAATACTGGTTTGGCGGATTGGAGTTATATTCGATATCTGAGGGACAATCTCCCGCCAGAGACCGTCATTTTTGCAAACGGCAACATTCTCAACCATGACGATATCGAAGAATGCCTCGAAGCCACGGGTGCAGACGGCGTGATGAGTGCAGAAGGAAATCTGTCAGATCCGGCTATCTTCAGCGAACCGCCTCCCGTTGGCCAAGAAGGGAGGGAATACTGGCGAGGTAGAGATGGAAAGGGAGGATGGCGGATGGACGCCGTTTTCCGCCGGTATCTGGACATAATCTATAAGTATGTTCTCGAAGTGCCGCCTCCCAAAAGGAAGCCCCTGTACATCCCGGGAGACCCAGTGGAGGAAGACGAAGAGCCAAAACAGGAACCTGTCAAGGAACCGGTCAGGAATGGCGACGCGGATGCCGAGGAAGGGCCGCCGAGGAAGAAGCAAAAACGTGCAAAGGAAAAGAAGCCTAACTCTCCCAGCCTTGTCAACATCCAAGGACATCTATTTCAGCTTCTTCGACCTTTAGTTACGAAACACACACACATCCGAGACGCACTCGCCAAGACACGTTCAAGCAATATGGAATCGTTCGAACACATCTTGTCCCTTGTCGAAGAAGCAGTCAAGGCCGGTATCCAGGAATACGAGCAATTCCCGGAGAGATTCGAGGTGCCATCGGAATCGCCAAACGGCGAGAGTCTGACAGGCTCCATGGCCACCATTGCGGAGTACAGCAGGCCTTGGTGGGTATGCCAGCCGTACATTCGTCCATTGCCAGAAGAGGCTCTGGAAAGCGGAGCCCTTAAATTGAAGCAGAAGAAGGAGCTTCTCGAGAAAGCAAGGGCGAAGGCTCAATCACACGAGATGCCTCCAACTCCTGATCTTAAAGGGCCAGAAACTTCCCTAGGCACCGGATGTGACTGCCCAGTCCCAGTCTCCACAGACGAGACTGTGCGTGCGTGATGTTGATTAGCACTTCATATCCAAATATCATTTCTTGGAAGCCAAGAAACGCTGTCGCGTTTATTCAACGCCATGACTCGACTTTGGGAAGGATGTGGAGTCAGCTCCTCACCTGTGTACAACACGATGTAGATCCCAAGCACCGATATGAGGCCATCCTCTACGTGAATGCCCCGCTGGAATTGGGGTTTGAACCGTTCTATTCATCTGTCACATTTAACGCCTCGGTACATACCATGGACGTCAATGTATACCCGGAGTCTCATTATTTGGCGCTAGATAGACAATTTATACCACAATTAGAGTATAGATCCCTCTTAGGTATAGACAATTGAAATACATGTGTACATAAATAAGGCAAATTCTGCTGTCAGGGAAAGGCTGTTTGCATGACTTTGTTATCTGCATACTCAGCTTAGCTACTTATAATCTCTAGCATGTTTGGATTGCATGTTTTGATTAAAAGCAGTTGCTGGAGGACTTTAGCAACAAATGATCCGGTATGGTGTAGTGGCTAACATCGCTGTCTCTCACACAGCAGCCGGGGGTTCGATT
>Ga0008109_10000373_pt1 | contig 29556 bp, 36 predicted proteins | sample HigsolmetaGSP18D_FD_59306 | JGI IMG/M metagenome (GOLD analysis project Ga0008109, IMG submission 59306) | High solid enriched microbial communities from the Joint BioEnergy Institute, USA - SP1-8-D | ecosystem: Engineered > Bioreactor > SSF (Solid state fermentation) > Aerobic > Biomass ...
GGGGGGGGGGGGGGGGGGGTGAGACAGACAGATATCGTTCGGCCACTTCAGCTTGACGGGCATGTCTTCGTAGCCCCTGTCGTAGCTCTTGATGCCCTTGACCACGGCCATGGCGGCCAGGTACTGGATGAAGACCACGGGCGCCGATTCCATCTTCTCCACGGGGTGGCGTATCACGGTCGAGAACATGAGCGAGCCCGCGGGCGAGACCCAGACGTTGGACCCGCGGCCTCGTCCGGCGACTTGGACGGTGGCTGTCGCGGTGAAGCCGTTGGGGAGACGCCGAAGAAGCTGGGTGTTCCTGATGTACGTCAGCGATCAAACGTGAAGAAAACAGACTGAGAGAAGGCTGAAAGAAGGGATTCTACTTTTCCAGAATCGTGTTCGTGCTCGTGACGACTTCTCCGTAGAGGATGTGGGAGCCGAACTCGGAGAGCTCCTCTTTCGATTGGGATCGGTAGTTCGCAAGGTTAGAGTAAAACGCATGGTGGTTGAAATAGGGAGTAGTCTTCGAAGAGGGAAGCTCATCATGTATGACTACACGTTTCATAATCGCATTACAGTCGACGATGCCCTCGTTAGAAGAGTCACCTGGTTTGTCCGTAGTCTTCTTCTCTTCAGCATTTTGAGGAAGATTCTCTTCCAGCTTGTCCATGTTCCACGCGCCCGGTTTCTCGATGACAAAGGTGTCGTTCTCGTCCTTCAGCAACTCCTGTCCGTCTTCAGCGGTGATGATTTCTTGCAACGAGGACATGATCCTGGCAGTGCCTTCGGGATCCAGGGAGGACAGATGCAAAGAGGAGAGAGACGGGACTGTGGTCGTCTCCTGGTTGATCTTCAAGCCCAACTTGGCCAGACAGGCTTTCATAAAGTCCGTCCGGGACTTGTCGTCCGCAGCTAAAGCATCCACCATGCTGGCGTAGTCGGGCCCGCCGGCCTTCTTGTCGAGATTGACGGCCGCGAATCTGCATCTGGTCAGCTATCCACATCCCAGTCAACTGTTTTCGCCGGGAATACGAACTCCGGATGTGGCCCTGTCAAGATCGCCGCTCCTTCGCCAACCTTGCAATACACCACCGCCGCGGCTCCCTCCCCGGGATCAACGCGGAGTTCCTCAGTGTAGCTCGCGAGGATCTCCACCCCTCTGTCAGCGTACCGGGGGGCATCGACGAAGACGCCTCCGCCGTTGTAGTACGTCCTGAAGACATCAGGAACGGTGCCAACGCTCAACGCGCTCTTCTCGACCTTCAGCTCGGCCGCTCTCGCGCCGGCCTCGCTGTGATACGCAAACCCGGGGAACGCACAACCGCGACACGTCCCGGGGAAGAAAGCCAGCTCCCGCTCCCCGACGACCTCGAGGGTCTTGTTCCCGACCTCGAACTCGCACCGCTTGCTCCCGTAGTACCCGCCGGCGCAGAAGCCCAGGTAGGCCCCGCCGCGCTGGACGTACTGCGCGATGCGCCGGTTGCCCTCGCCGTTGAGCGCGCGGCAGTACCCCTGGTCCGCGCCGCCGGGCATGACGAAGAGCGCGCACGACGCCGTCCACGGCTCCTTGAGCACCATGTCGCTCGTGACGGGGATCACGGCGTAGTGGGGGGCCAGCAGGCGGCGGAGCGTGTAGAGGCAGTGGCGGACCGAGTCCACGGTGGTTCCATTGCCTGGGTGGTCTGTCGTCAGAGAGTTGTTGCGCCAGGCGGACTGGGAGAGCGCACCGGTGTAGACCAGGACGTTGAGCCTCGCAGAGGCGATCTTGGGGCTGTTGCTTGCTGCTGCAGAAGACATGTTCCTTGCTGTGCTGCCCAGGCGGGGATGGTATTGGTATGTCAGATGTAGTATCGGCTTCCGCCGTCGAGTCGAGCGAAAACCGAACCGAACTTTGGAGAAGAACCACGAGCAGGGTATTATACGAGTCACGATGTCCAAGGACGAAGGATACACTCCTCCAGCAGTCCCATCAAACGAAGACGACGACGAGCCCGATGAATGGTAAGCCCGTCTGTGCAGGAGATCCAGCGCCGACGGTCCAGAACTGACGCTGCGATGCGCAGGGACAAGCGGATCTTCAGCACCGGCTGCGCAGGTGAGTCTGTCTTAGAAACCGAGGTGCGCTGGCTTGTACCTGACACTCGGCCAGCTGAGCAGCTGAAGATGAACGACTGCTACTATGAGAAGAGGGACTGGAGGGCGTGCAAGAAGGAGGTGAGCTTTTTTTTTTCACTTTTTACCCTCACGGCCCAACTTTTGACCAAGGAATATCTGCCGAGATACTTCGGAGCGTGTCTCTGCGGACCGTTCCCCGCGCCTGTACGTTGGACATTCTTAAATAAGTTATAAAAGCTCTGTCCAAGAAAATCTACTGATCCGCTCCGCTCCTGCGCAGATGGAGGCGTTCCGCGAGTGCTGGAAGCGCCAGGGCAACGACGAGAGGACGCAGACAAAGGATGCTTGATTCGCCACAGAGGTGACGGGCATTTCCTTCAGAGACGCAAACCTCTGATCTCCGACGATCCATGTACAATAGAAGCCTTTTTTCCTAAATAGCCACTGCACTCTGCTCTGCTCAACAATAAATACATCTCTTTTTTTTCTTCGCTGGCATCTTGATCTCTGCACACTTGCCCTCCACTCACATGACCACGAGCTGGGGCGGCGCCCGGCCCGCGAAGTTTTGAACGACCGAGTTTACTGCTCATCTCCACGCTCGTTCGTCAAGCATGTCTTCCCTCCCTCTCCGCAGGCCCCTCTGGGCCCCAGGGGTGCTTGATCCCTCAAAGAAGAATACGATCTACATGGCTCGCTCCTTCAGCTCGCTGCGCGCCCTGCCCGCCCGCCATGTCGCAGCAAGCAGACCTGCTGTCCGCATCAACGACACGACCATCCGCTCGATAAGCCAATCCGTCGCTTATCGCCAGGTCAACCAGACACCATCAAACCAGGCTGCTACGACAAAGTCACCATCCTCGACCTCGACCTCGACCTCAAACTCGAACCCAACCCCTCCACCAACTTCTGATCCCGTGACCGCCCGCGCCGCCTCCATCGTCGCGCCCACGCCCAACCACCCCACGACCGACAACATCCAAAAGACGGGCCTCGCCGACCGCCCGCTCGAGCTCGACATCAGCGCCGAGGAGAAGATCGACTGGACGCGCTCCTACCACGGGCTCTCGGTGGAGCCGTTCCCCAAGGAGGTGGCGGACATCCTGCTGGCGCCGACGGACCCCGAGGACGTCGAGATCAAGCCCGACGGCATCGTCTACCTGCCCGAGATCAAGTACCGGCGCATCCTGAACCGGGCGTTCGGACCGGGAGGGTGGGGGCTCGTGCCGCGGAGCGAGAGCATCGTCACGCCCAAGACGGTGACGAGGGAGTATGCTCTTGTTTGTAATGGGCGGTATGTAGAAACTTCCCCAAAAGAAACTTAAAAAAAAGATAGCAAGCTGACTGCGAAACAAACAGTCTGGTCTCCGTCGCCCGCGGCGAACAGGACTACTTCTCCCCCGACGGCATCCCCACCGCCACCGAGGGGTGCCGCTCGAACGCGCTCGTGCGGTGCTGCAAGGACCTCGGCATCGCCAGCGAGCTGTGGGATCCGCGCTGGATCCGCAAGTTCAGGGCCGAGTACACGCGCGAGGTGAACGTCGAGCACGTCGTCACCCGGCGCAGGTCGAAGATCTGGATCCGCAAGGACGACGAGGTGACGTATCCGTATAAGGAGGTGAAGGGGTAGGATGTCTCTACGTACCCTGGTGTGTAGTAGTTTGAGCTGGCTTCGGTGATGGAGCGATAATCCAATACACTTGAACCTTCACGGATGTATTACTAAACAATGGGAGAAGCGGGGAGAGAGGCGAGAGGGCTTGATATGTGTTGCTGCTCGCCTATGTATTATATTGCATATTTATCAGAACGTCACCTTTACGACTGACAACTATGTTCTATGGTGTGATTGATACCCCTGTCTACATCTACGTCTCCCTTGCGAAGCAAGGACACCGCCAGATAGAGACCAGGCATGTAGCATAGCATCGCATAGCGTAGGCACTGATGATGGTTGAATGGATGAGGATTCATGGATGATTCGATTCGCTCCCCTTTTCGAGTTAGTAGATGGATCTAGCTCTGCAATCTTGTACTCCAGCAGGTCGCCCTGATTCCTCTACACAATAATATATATATATATATATATATATGTATGGATGAAGATAAAGAGAGATGGATCCCGTTCATTCTCTCGCCTTTCCTTCCTCCTCCAGGTGTCTGTAACCAGACAGACACTCATAGAAACCCGGAAAAAGATTGCCCACACACCTGAAATCAAGATCCAAAATATATGGCATATATAATGACAGGGAAGAAAGAAATCGCTTTTTCGAAATCCAAATCAACAGGCCTCTACCGGAATCCAAAATATGCGCGCCGCTACAACACAGTTAACTCCGCCGTGACATGTTCACGTTATGCAAGGTCGTTGACATTCCTTGCTTTTGTTATTTCGATGCTAAGTGTTTGGGTAAGGGGATTGCTGCGACTGCGACGGCGGTGGTGGTCGGTTCGACGGCTGCTGCTGTTGTAGCTGCTGCTGCTGCTGGGCGAACGCATTGCCCGGCGGGAGAGGTCGAGGGAATTGGGGCACTTGCAAGGGCGGCGTCGACGTCGTTCCTGGCACGGTCGGTGACGACTGGTATGACTGAGGTTGCTGGTATGGGTTGCCAGGGTCATAGGGACTCTCAGCGTAGCCGTAGTATTCGGACGGCTGCGGCGGGCTCGAGACTGCTACGGCTGGGGCACCGCCAGACGCCGCGGCAGGTGCGGTGCCGCTGCCTCCCTTGCGTCGACCCTTGGAGGCTGCGCGGAGAAGGCTGGTCGTGTCGTCGGTGCCCAGCAGGCCTCCATAGTCGGTGGATGCTCCAGTTGGAGCACGGTACAGGTCCGATTCATCTACACGGGCCTTGTCCATGGCTGGTGGACGAGTATTCAGAGCTTCGGCGAAGGTCGCTTCGCTGCTTGCAGTCGCTGTCGCACCGCGATACCGGGTTGTGCCCGGAGATCGGGAGATACCAAAGTCGGTCCCAGTCGACTTCCCCTCCGAGTCCACTGCCTGGTAGAGAGAACTCAGTTCCCTCAACTCGCTCGTTGGAATCATGCGTTTGGCCTCCTTCTCGGTCTCGGCTTTGTCTCGATTCGCTTTTGCTTGCTCGTCCGAAATCGAGACCGAATACGTTGGATTGCTCGCGTCACCCAGGGCAGGAGCACCACCACCGGGACCGTAGATCGGTATCTTGCGGACGGCGAGGACAAGGGCGCACATGAACTTCGAACGACGGGCAGCACGGACGGTCTCGTTCGACCAGTTGGACTTGTGGCGGATGTCAATTTTGAGCTCGAGCTTGTCCATGGTACCGAGACCAAGGACTTCAATGTCGACATCTGGATGGAAGTCGCGGCTGTTTTCTTTATCGCGGACAAATTTCTGCATCTCCGATTTCAGCAGCTGGATATCGGCAAAAGTAGTGCCAAAATCGACCGTCAAAGTGAGTTGTTCGTGCATATCATCTGAGCGTGTGTAATTATCGATCCAGTCGTTGTTGAGGACGATGTTCGGCACCTGGGTTACCCTGTGGTCGTTGACGTTGCGGAAGACGGTGAAGAGCAGCGAGATCTTCTCGACAATGAGAGGCTTGCCCTCGATCTCCACGCGATCACCAACGTCAAAGGGATGCTTCACGAAGAGGAAGATGCAGGAACCGAGAACTTCTTGTGCAGTCGATGCGAACACAAAAGAAAGGGAGAGGAGAGAGGTGGCACCGGCAGCAATAACGGTACCGAATCCAGTCGTCAGGAAGGACACTGGACCCGCGTCAGGACCGAAGACAGAAGAGAGGGATCGATGGGGAAGGACTCACCAAACACCAGAACCATGATGATACATGCGACAGTCAGAAGGAGGTTATCAAGGACGTTGATGGCCTGATCGACATCATGCATACTTTTGTTGATGGATTTCCTCGTTCTCCCGATATCGCTGATAGCGTTGATCATCTCCTCGAGGCTGACATCGCCATTCCCGTCACGATCCAGAACAGCGAAGCACTCCTCGGCCTCCGCCTCGCGTCCAGGGCCGAACACCTCGACAACGTCTTGAAAACAGAGAGCGTCCTTTCCCTCCACCACGAAAGACATCCAAATCCTTCTGGCGAGCGCTTCGGTTGACCGTCTCCTCTCCAGGGCCTGGATCACAGTCGAATGGGCAGAGGTATGGTTAAAGACCTGCTTGCCAGTGATTTCCTGAGCAACATTGCCAATGGCGGCAGTGATCTTGTCCCCAAAGCGGCCGACATTCTGTCCGACGTTCTGGATAAATCGAATCGGCTTGGCAGACCCATATCGTTGCTTGGCCTTCCCGAGGCCGAGGATGGTGTCGGAAATGATGGCGTCTTCCTCCTCAAACTCTTTACAGTGTTCATGGAAAAGTGAACGGGAAGCCTCGTAGAGTTGACCGAGAAGATTGATCTTTCGCTTGGACTCCTTGATCCTGAGGTCGAATTGCTTGCGGTGGTAGCTGATCGAGATGAGCTGGACCAGCGTCTTTTCCGCCAGGAAGATCAGACTGGAGATGAACAGGGCGACCAGGATGTTTTTGATTGTATCCTCCCAGCCTTGGAGCTCGGTCTCTCCCGCGGCTTGTCGCTCGGGGTTCAGCGTCATGATCTGCGCCGGGTCAATGCAACTGCCAGACACGGCACCGCTCGCGGGTTACTCACAGGGACAAATGTCGCGAGAGACACCAAGCACCAGCCCACGAGGGAGATGGGGATTTCCAGGGACCGGAGGATGAGCGCGTACTTGCGTGTCCCCGAACTCACAATGCCGCAGAGGAACTGGAAGACGTAGGGCAGGAAATGCGCGAAGATCTTTGACGTCCACAGGCCCAGCCAGACCACCTCGATCCAGGTGAAAAACCAGACCATACGGACGCCCCCGATTTCCGCGTCCCTTCCCACCGGCATCGCACCGACAGCGATGGGGACGGCGATGAGCAGAGCAATCGGGGTGACGTAGATGATGTATCTGGTGACGACGGAGAATTCCAGAATGGCCTTGTAGAACCGACCCAGATGATTGAGTTTGCCATCCTCGGCATCTTCGTCGGCATGGCCGGTGGCATGGTCTATCTTCCTGCGGCGACCCGGTCCGTGCCCCGGGAACAGGCCGTCCTTCTCGTTGGATTCAGAGGCATGGAACTCGGAGGGACCGCTGTTCTCCTTGCGCGCGCCCGTCTGGGGGCGGCTGGGGACGGTGGTGAGGGGGATATCGATGGTGGCATCGTTGGGGTTGGCCATGCCGTCGGCGGGCATGTCGGGGATCTGCTGGAAGCGGTGCTGGGACAAGCGCTTGAGGCTCATCCCAGGATGTCCCGACATGGAATGGAAGAAGGGACGGAGAGAACGAGGGGCGAAGTCGGAGGTATAAATACGGTCCTATGGAGGAGCAATTGGTGCGGTCTGAGGAGGACGATCACCGCAGACAGACTTGGCCGGTGCGCAGATCACATCCGACCCAGATCCAGCTGGAGAATAAACGACAAAATCTGGATCCAAAAAAGTGCATGAAGTGAGGCAGCACAATAAAGAGATATAAAAGAAGAAGAAGAAGAAGAAGAAGAGAAAAAACCAAAGGACAAAAAGACACAGGTGGTGACCGTGCCCGCGAAGCAAGGACGCGGACGCTGGCGATGGCCGAAGGAGGCAGTCGCTGGAGCTGGCGGGCGGAGGACGCTGGACCATGGCAGCGCCGTTTCACCCAAGAGCCACCGGTCCAGGCACGAACCACGCACCCGGGCCGGGGGCGGCGCTGGGCTGAACCTCGCCCTCCGACGCAGAAACATCGACTCTGCCAACAGGACATCTCTGCGCTCTCCTACTGCTCTCCAGGCCACACGTGCGGAGGGGTGCGGGCTTGAGTCCAGACCACCCTTGGCAGATCCGATCGGGCGATCAGCGATCGCCTGATAAGGCTCACGCAGGCAGCAGGAGCTACGGAGTACCTCCGGTGGACTACTTTAGTAGCAGCAACAGCTGGTCAAGCAGACTACGGAGTACTCCGTAGTCAGACAAGTCACTCCTTGGCAGAGCTGTTTTTGGTGAACCATACGACCCGACAGAGCCGTTGAAAATAATGATAACCGGATCTCCATCCAGCCCGCCCGGTGCTGCGGAGGCCGGCAGCTGCGCGCACCCGCCATGGCAGGGCATGTGTCTCCCCGCCCTGCTTTCCCGCACGCACCAATCAGGGAGAGAACCAACCGAGCGGGCAAGCAGGCAAAGTGGGATGAACCGGCGCGCACGTCTGTCCCCTAGGCCCCGTGTGCCGCTGGGCTGAGGGCCTGAAACAGGCATTCCGACGACTCCACCTGCCTGTCCGGTCGGAGTGGAGACGCCGGTGAACAGACCAGCCGGGGACTCCACAGCGATCTATCTCTCCCATCTACGGAGGATTCCCTAGACAGGACTTCAGTGATGCCGCGATGTCTGGATATTGAGGACCCCATGTTACTCCTCGGGAGGATGGAGTCCTCGATTTCTTCCATTTCTTTCTTCTTCTCCTTTTTTTTTTGGTTGCCTCGAGACGTGATGCGATGTGCATCGTTTCCGTACATCAACAACCGGGTACATACATCTGCCGCCTCGTCCCGCGGCACGACTCGACAGATCCACGGAACCTGCGGCGGATGAAACGCATCACCCATGAGATGAGGAGGGGCTCGCAGCAGCTCCCCAGATGCGGGCCAGAAAAGCACACAGACTGTCAATGTGTCCTCGTCATATGGGATGGAAGGCACATCAGTCACATCTTGGAAGGACCAGGGCACGCGGGCTGCTGCAGATGATATTGGCTCTGTTCCCTGTTCTCGTCGCGGATAGGCATGGGAGTTGATTAGATGAGAAGGACAGTGCTCATTAACAGAGCCTTGGTTCTGCGAATTACGTATAGACACCTTATGTTGTAGGTATGAACCTCCTATTTTTTTTTTTTTTATTTTCCATATTTCTGTGGCTTCATCAGACTAACTTCACGCCATAACAAGAAGAGAACCCACGATCCCAACAAAACTCACGCCGCCGAATCCTGCCTCAACTGCCTCAGCGCCTGGACAACGCCCTCCGTATCCCAGCCCTCCTTCAGCCCCCGGAGGAGAACGTCCTGCTCCGTCTCGGGCGCCATCCCGCTCGGTGCGGGCGGCCTCTTGTCCAGGTTCGTCGGGAACGAATACCCGTCCGCCACGGCGCGGACGAAGGCCTCGACTCGCGCACCCAGACCTTCTTCCGAATACTTCCTCCGGAGCACGTCCCAGCACCGCTCGACCAGCGGGACCGAGTCGATGCTCTCCATCGTCTTGCCCATCGCGCTGCTGACCTGGATGAGGTTCGCCGCGCGGCGCAGGTCCGCCGTCTCGTTGGCGCCCGCGGCGTGGAACAGCGCCGGGTTGAAGAAGATCCCATCCCCTTTCTCCAGCGGCAGCGCGACGTAGCGCTGCTGGAAGAACTCGCGGAACTCCGTGCGCCGCCACGCCAGGAACCCGGGCTCGAACATCTGGCTGAAGGGCAGCAGGCGCGTGGGCCCGCTGGCGAGCGGCATGTCGCTGTGCGCGACGGCGCCCTGCAGCGTCAGGAACTGGCTCGCGACGTGCGCGGTACGGGGAAACCGCGCGCTGACCGCGTCCTCCTGGAAGCCGAGGTGGTAGTCGCGGTGCGGGCTCTGCGCGGTGCCGCCCGGGCGCACGACGTTGACCTGCGCCGTCACGCGGTAACCCGGGCCCAGCCACGCGGCGCACACGAGCGCCAGCCACGGGTTGGAGTAGTACGTCACGAACGACTCGGGGTCCTCGAGCGCATGCTTGCCGAACGAGTTCCAGATCCGGTCGTTGGCGCCCCCCGCCGCGAAGTGGTCGCCCTTGTTGCTCGTCGACGCCTGCTCCCGCTCCCGCGCGATGATCCGGTCAAAGGCCGCCGTCGCGGCGTCGACCACGGCGGGCGAGTACATGCCTTTCAGGACGAAGGCGCCCGGGCCGGAGGCCAGGATGTGGTGCCATTCGTCCTGCAGCCTCGATGCCGTGGTTGCGTCGTCGGTCGGGGCTGGGCCGGAGGCGTCGTAGATGGGGATGTTGTTCTGGATGGACGCGGCGAGCGGGTAGGTCGCGGGGTCGGTGGTGCGGGAGCACAGCGCGGTGAAGTCCTCGAGCGAGGGCGACTCGCTCTGCGGGAAGAGGCGGGGAGGGACGGTGGTCGTCATTTTTTTTTCGTCCTTCTTGTCTGGTATATAGGTAAGTTATGTGTCCATTCTATAAAATAGAGAGTAAAAAAAGTACTCCTGCTTCTTACTTGCTTATGGGGTTGATGGGTTTCTTGTCTCGAATTCAATCCCCCGATAGTTGATTCCGTATGTATGTATGTATGTATGTATGTCTGTACTGCCCGTAGAAGTGCGGGAGGTTGGTGGTGTATCAGGTAGACCTATATATACCACATTGACTATTGGCCATTGACCGTCGTCCGGAAATCACTCCAACAACTCAGGCCCGGGCAGTAAATAATAAAATAGCCTGAAGTAGTCTCGACTCTAGAAAATTCCGGGGGACTCGGGGGCTCGGGGTATTCGGTGTGGAGAATCCGAACGAGTTCGAACGGCGACAACCGACTACTACTGCTGCTGCTACTGAATGCATTCTCAGATATCCCAATTTGCAAATTTTAATTTGGTGCCGTCCATACGACTGTTGAGTATTTAGTAGGATTGAACTAGTGGTAGATGTCTGTACTAGGTATGTACAGTAGGACATGGCAGAAAAAAAAAGGTGATTGATATTCTCCGATCCGCATTAGAAGAATGTGGGATGGGTTTATTAAAAAAAAGGAAATGAAACGCGGGGACTGGAAAGCGGAACACACCCGTACTGTACACTGTACTCCGTACTCTGACGACGGGTCAGGGAAAGTGAGCCGAGTACTGTAGGTTAAAAGATCATCATATGACTGTTATTATTTTTATTATCATCATTATTACAATAAAACAAACCAACTTCAATCCAATCCAATCCCAGACCAAAAAAGTATAAAGGAATAATATTAAAGATAAGTTTAAATAGATTCAGCCCTACAATTGTGTCCAGCACGGATAGGTATTTTTGTATATAGATAGATACGCTATAGGAAATAAATTTGGGAGACGCTGTATAGTTTGGGTACCTAACCTAACTAAAAACTTCCCACCTTTCTTCCCCTTTCTTTTCCCCACCCCGCCGCCGCAGAGAACTTGAAAGAACCTTAAGAGGGTAGGATACGGAACCTAGTAGACCTAATTGGGCAAGACATATATTCGGAAATAGGATTCCGAGGATTCTAACTACAGGCTGCTCGTACGATCTTACATACGTAGGAGACGGGACTGCCAGTTTATCCGGCACGTCGTACTTTAGGCATCACTGTCTATCTGGTTTCCGGTTTCTGGCTTTTTTGGTGTCAGCGGTTTTAGCCTGTATAATCTATCATATCAGGTGTCAAATCGAGATTGCCGTCCAGTGGAGTGGAGTCGAGATTGGGTGCCCACTACGTATGTAGGCTGTTCTGTTTCCCTGAATTCTGAGATAAAAAGCTTTCGTGTTGGATCGTAGTTGTCATGATTATTAATAATCATAATATAAGAGGCAAAAGAGGAATTGAAAAGAGAGAGAGAGAGAGACGGAGAAGGGGAGGGAGGAGATGTAGATAGCAAGAGTTGAAGCACCGGGAATTGTTATCTGGATGAGATTGATCCAGAATGCAACTCCCGGTGGATGGGAAGAAAACAGATGCCAATGAGTAAAAAGCAAATTCTGAGGCGTTAGATTAGATGGAGGAAAGGAGAGAACAGGGAAGACCAAAAAGATCTACCATCTTTGTGTACCAGTGTATCAAGTTCGAATGTTAAGCAAAACTGCAGATTGCCTGACGCCTTTACAGGACCCTAAGCTGTCATGATAACTTTCATATCAAATAATTTGCGAAAAGGCTTGTCATAACTTGCCATTGACTCTCATGACAGTGTCAGATGACTCCGGAGCTGGCTCCGCGGGTGCTCTGCGCGTAGACTTTGGGTGAATACGAGTTGATCCTCCGACAAAGTCTCCAGCAGCGATTTGGGTTTCCCAGCGACAGTAAACAGCACCTTGATCAGTGCAGTCCGTAGCCTTGTATTCCCGTTCGCAGGGACGTATGTCGCGCACATGGTATGCCTCACCAGGACTTGCACAAAGGACTGGATATATCCGTCCGTGGATGGGTCCTCAAGCACGTCCAGTCTGTCGATCACACAAAACAAGATCGGCGGTGCAAAGCGCAGCAACGCGTCTAATACCGATAACGCCTCTTTCCAGGACTTCAACGTACCATCGAGCTTGCAGAACCGCTCGGCACTCAGGTCGCAGGTGCTGTCACAGTCGAGAACCGGCGGCGCTATCTCGGTCAGCTGCCGGATGATACTGTAAATGAGAGCTATAAGAGCTTGGCTCGCCGGTGTTGTCCCCTCAGGGGGTAGTTTGCGTGGAAGAGAGCAGAAATGTGAGATGATAGGCAACTTCTGCTGCCGCGCTGAGGACGCATAATAGGCGGAGATCAAGGTGACCGGAATTGTAGATGAGTGGCCATGAGGACCTGCAATGGCCAGGACTCGTGATCGCAAACTTCTGGTCCACTTACGTAGGGATCTTATGACACCTGAGTCGACGAATATTTCGGCATCAGGGTTGAAGTCGTATATCTGGTCATAATTGTCAAAGAAGTCCTGGAGGTCCTTCGAAGATAGTTGCAGCCTGATCCTCGTAATCCTATGCCTCGAGCCTTGAAGCGAATTTATGCTGGGCGCGCCTTAGTTATCTTGTTAACCTATGCCCCGATAGGTGGATGTGGGGGACGGCGATGCGTACTAGAGTCTTCTGTCGCTTCGGCGAGTGGTTCTGCGTTCTCTACCGTATGGTCGTCAAAACAGTGAATTTTCGAGTCCAACGAATCCAAAAAGTGTGACAGAAGCACTTCCCTCTCCTCTCTCATCCTGTTTCGCTCTCCAGTGTCATGTTGCATGTCCCATATCAGCTGTCTTATTATCGCATTCTGCGAGGCAACTCGACGATCGTCTCCTTCCAGCCCCGCTTGACTCAGGCGAGCCTCTCTCAGGAGATACGATGCTGTCGACTGCATATTTTTGCGTTCTGGTTCACTCTCAGCATCATCGGAATTTCCAGCGTCCGTTAGTTCGCGAACTATGATACCGGAACTGCTGGCGATAGTGCAGATCAAGTCCTCGAAGTCGGAGTAGAAGTCTTGGTTATGGCTGTCCAGCATCCGGCAGTTGGCCTTCCCGATGTACCAGCCCATGAATTCTCCCAGGAAGAGAAATACCTGAGAATAGAGTTTGGCGACAGGATGGATAACAGAGGGCACGTCGCGAAGCCTTATCTCTTTGGCAACGGAGCGGATGGCTTCGTTGATGTCTGCGAGAGCTCTGAATATGCCTTCCGCAATTCTATAGTAGTTTTTCGAAGCCTTGTATCCCAGGTAGACATCGGTTCAGCCTGGCCCGTGAAGAAAATACCTAAACACATGTAATGTGGTAAGGTCTCACCTTGATGACGGATAGTAGAACTGCGTAAAGAAGGGAAGAGTAAACTTCCTTATCCGGTAATACACTCAGCATGATGGAGTGCGAGTCCATGCTAGCAGCAACCCGGCTAAAGACAGCCGTTGAGCACCAGAAGGCATGGCGGCGCTCGCTGGACGTCCAGTGATCCGCCGCATCGCACACTACCCGCAGGACATCTTCGACGGTCTGAGGACGCTCTTGGAAATCAATACGATCTTCAGGAGACAAATACTCCTGGAACTTTCTCCAGGTCGGCAAAAGTTCGTTGTATTCAACGTCGAGCTTTGCTATTATAGGGTCGCTAAACAGGCGAATGTCAGCAATTGCAAGAGACGACAAGACATACTTGAACGGGAAATAATATTTGATCCAACGAAAGTGCCAGGAAACACGAGGTGTCAACTATACATCAGGCGAACGGATACTGCTGCTGTTTTGAAATGGTCGATGTTTCCAAATCAACAATAAAATGAAGGGCACACGAGGCAGCACCCGGTGGACGGCTTCAATTTCTTCCATCACAGACACACGACTCCCGCAGAGTGGAATCGATGGGAGATCGCAACAGAACACACAACACTTACTGAGAAACTTGTTTTCTCTCGAAAGACATCTTCCAGCGGGTGAGGCTGAGGCCGTCGTCCTCGCGTGTTTGGCGGGCCGGCACTGCTGCCATGGGCCCGGAGTCCTGCCCTAGCTGTTAGATCATCCGTGTCCTAATAATAGCCAAGGCGCCTGCCAGACTTTTCGCCCGCCTGAGAGTTCATGTATTGCGGGGGAAGGGCATTGAGGCCCCGTCAACGAGAAAAGAACGGCTCGTCGAGAACGGAGTCAACTGCAGTGCTGGCTTTGTTCGAGTCTTGCTCGAGTTTCTGCACCGGCTGCATGTGCCTGTACAGAGTACGCACGGGCGTCCCGTCCAGCAAACTGCCTCTAAAAAAACTGAGACACCTTAGACCGGTCAGGGCCCCCCTCCATCTCTCACCGTGTTCTGCGGTCGATGAGAGCCTCGGCCTTGAGCAAGACATTCTCTACAGGGAACTTCGCGCCTCCGTCGCCGGCAGGACCAATGGAACGTTGCGAATCTACTCGCCTATGACGCTTTGACGTTGGAGCTGGAAAGCCCTCAGAGGCCGAGCCCTTTCCCGAGTGGCACCGCTTCCCGAGTCCTTATTATTTCGAGTGTGCTGTGTCAACGGGTCGCGTTCCCGTTGTTGTTGACTCGAACTATCGCTGCACTGTAGTACACACCCCTTTTTGGTTGCCTTATGCATGTCGGGCCCTGGTGTATGACACTCCTCTTCAGGCAACGAGTTCACCATCTCAGCCCACCTTCTTACCCTTTGCCCTGAGACCCAAGGTGCAATGCTTTGTACCTTGCCTGAAGATGATCCCAACAAATATCGTCCCAAACTTTCTAGGCGTTAACAGTAGAGTCCTTCCCAGGGTGATCCCTGGTATGACAGTCGAACACTGATGTTGCCATGCCTATGTGTGCCTCTTCCGCACGAGACACTTCCTGGTTTAATGTCCTATCCTTGTGTCGATGTCTGTACAGAGAACGGAGCTTGGTCAAGCGGGAATGTGCACAGCCGAAGCTCACTGGTCCCAATCTTCTACCCTTTCCCATGGAGTTTCCCGATCGGTGTACATGCGCCCAGTCAATACCTAGGTTCAGACAACTGTCTGCAAAGAGTGGTTAGATAAGGTGGTGGAGCTCTGTGAGAAAGCGTTGAACCTGACTCCTGAATGCTCCTACGCAAGTTAGCGTGTGTTCCTCTTCATCAAAAGCAAGCTGCGAATGGATGCAAGAGGAAGCGAAGCTTCAAGGCGACGAACTCAACATCCAGCTGCATCCAATAACACCTTTTCATTTCGGCATGCTATAACGAACGGCCCACCTTTCTCATTGCTTCAACTCCTCACATCGCCATTCTAGAAGAGAAGCTGCGGCCCAGAGTCTTGCTGTTTTCGAAGGAGGAGCAACAAGCAGGTTCTTGGTAAAAGAAAAAAAATCATTCATCTTACGGTCCAGCAACGGAAGCTGTGGCAGGTCGGTTACTGATACGGCCGTTGCAGAACATCCTTCTACAGCTCAACACGCCGAGCGCAGGATTCGCTTCAACCTTAGCAGGAAGGAGGTCCATCCGTCGGGGCGTTCTGGGAGCAGCTGGAGGCTCTCACTTCCCACGCACCCGGCTTATTGCAGCTCCTGGAGAGAAAGAGGGACGGGGTTCCATGTGACTTTGGATTTGAGTCCTAGAGCCTATCTCTCTGCTCATGAGAGTCTGAGAGGCGAAGAGATCAAGGTTCGAAGGGACCTCGCAGATTGACACAACGATTCTTGTTGGCCATAACTTAACATCGACACGGACTCAGGGACATCGTGTCGAAGGAAGAGAAGAAAGGACGTCTCTCTACAGCATTTCTGTGGTTCGTGGCTGAAAGATGGCTAGTTGCCTCGTTATCTGTCATCCGTAGTCAGGAAACCCGGAGCTTAACCGACTCGCCGCAGGAACATGATAAGAAAAGGGCGTACTTTGCGAGGGCGATCCGCAGCTTGTGGAAATAGGTGATGCTCTGTGCGCGGTGGGGAGGCGATGCGCCAAGCGTCAGCTCCTCTTCCGGGGATGACGCGCACCGGTCCCTGCTGGAGATCTCGCAGCCGGCGCCCGACACGGACACCCAGAACGAGGGGGGGGGGCGTGCTCGAGCCTCGGGGCGCGACAGAAGAAGACCGAGAGGCCTCAAAAACAGGCACGGCGAGAAAATACAGAGGACACAGAAGGGAGGAGTTGTGTGGACGAGGCCAGCGACCCCTCACTTCCCGGAGCACCGAAGTCGGAAGAGGGGCGGCCTGCGCCTGGCAGAATCAGGCAAATGTCCTGCATCACGGGACGACGGATCTGCCGGGAAGGACGCGAGACATCCATGATCCGGGGAAAGGGGCACGGCCTTAAAACGATCCTTTAATTACTCCGTCCTCGTCCGGAGCACGGGTACAGATCAACCTGTCTTCTCACCAATGACTCACGGAGGAAAGACGGGTGATTGGTCGAAGCGCGCGGGGAGTCGTGTGCTGGAGCGACGTCTGTCAGACCGGATCCCAAGGCGGAGAGGCTGTGCATGGGTGGACACGTATATCGCGGATGGCTGGTGCTTACTCGGTGTCTCGTGTGCTTGCAACCTCGACCGTGCGTGGTCAGGAGACCGATACCTGGATCGGGAGCATTGATAATCGGTGGATTCCAGACGGTCCCCGTTAGGGCGGGGCAAGGACCGGGCATGCCTGGGGCTTCTACACAGTATGTATGTTTGCACATGCACCTGGCAACAAAGGGACACGAGAGGCCCGTCCAGGAGATGACAGATCCGACCGAAACAGAAGAAAACAAAAGATGAGCTGCCCCGGCTGTCGGTGATCGAGTCCTCGTAAGCGCCTGGGATCCTACCCGGTGCTTATCTTATCCGACCCCCGATCGTCCCCGCTACACCGCATCCAGCAGGCCGTGACGCTCTCCGGCGTCTCCACCAATCCTTCCTCCGTCGCCGTCCTTTTGCCAATGATGGGCGTCCCCCCGCTGGCATCTCGTCAGCAGCTGCAGACCGTTCGAAAATTCTACCATCGCAGTCCATCTCGACTTCTTCATGTCTGCTGGTCATCTCCCGCAGCCGACCTCTGCATCCTCACTCCGGTCCCCCGATGCGCCCGGCGGGCTTTATCCTCCGACGGTAGCTGTGCCAGATCGTCCGGGAGGACGCCAGATGCTCCACCACTGCCACCGGCCCTGGGGCATGCTCTAGACATAACCTCTCCGTCGCCTGCTCCGCACCGGCTCTCTATCATCAAACGGTTGCTGACGCCGCTTGAGACGTCCTCGGGAGGTCCTCAGACTCTGGCTCGGTGACCTTTGAGGATTTCACCTTCCTTGCAACCACGGTCGTTTGGCATTGACGGCGGCCAGACGCCGTGCTCTCCGCATTACTGTCTTCTCCACCGCGCCTCCACCGGCACATTCCTCTGATTAGCTGGTTAACACTTGAATGGAGGTGCATCGTTATTCCCCATTATTCAGTGTGCCTCGTAACAGCGTCCGTTGCTGAAAAGGAAATCCTTCATCGTCTCCACGGGGCGCAGGCAGAGCTCTCTCTCTCGTTTCCCTGATGTTCTCCGTGTTTCTTCTCTCTTTCATCATCATCTCCAGCGCGCAGGCCCAGAACTTGGGGGCTGTCGCCGTCCATCCTTCGAATAGCTCGAAAGATCTGTCCTGGAAGGGCTCACCGAGGTTCATCTTGGAAAGCAGACAGATCCGGCTCCCAGATGTCGTCTATCTTGCGCCACTCACGCAGTCCCTGACCACTCTTTACCAGAGTGATTTCGCAGTTAGTCCAATCCCTGCCACATTGAGTGATAAAAAAAAGCTATTGTATGTGGCTGCTGACCGCATGTGGTCATCTAGCTGTATAACATCACCGGGAAGCTTGTGAATGTCGACGCATCGAATTCAGCGGATTTAAAGACAAGCGAGATCGCCTTTATCAGCTGCGACAGCTCTGCCTATCCTGGAGAGTTGGGAGCCGGTGAGACGATTGCGAACGTGATCAGTTCCCGCCCGACGGCGGCAGCTGTAGTGCTGTATAGCGCCGTATCCGATCACTGCAACTACACGGTGAATGATCCCTCATTGCCCCGATATCCCAACGTCTTCACGCTCCTGGACCCAGATTCGGAGCTCCACATCAGCAATCAGCTCGATTTCAGTAACGGGAGCGATTGGATAAGCATTGTGCCAGACATGTCGTCAGTCAGCGGCGGCCCCCTGCCCGGTGCGGCGAATGTGCCGACTGGCAGTCCAAACAATGGTTCGTCTCCTTCTAGAAATATAGTAGAGCCTCCGCCAACGACCGCAGTAGCAATGATAATCTTGTATAGTCTCACTGGGATCATCACCGCGCTATTCCTGGGCATCATCATCATGGGGGCCATCCGTGCCCACCGCAATCCGGAACGCTATGGACCTCGGAATGTGCTTGGCCAACCCCGACAGAGCCGAGCGAGAGGTCTTGCGAGAGCAATGTTGGAGACCATTCCCATTGTCAAGTTCGGGGATCCGTACGATCCAAAGGCAGAAGCTGCCAAAGGAGACGTGGAGATGGCCTCAACTACCGATGGAAATGGGGCCCACAATGCTCCAGAAGAAAGAAAACCGATCTCACCTGACGATAGTGCTGCGCAGTCGACAGAGCCCGGGCGTGATGGTTCAAGGACTGAGAATGCCAACAGCAATACTCCTGAAGCGGTTCCTGGAGCAAACACATTGTCCAATCACGAACCACAGCAAAAACAACAGTCTCAGGAGTCTTCCAACTACGTCTGTCCGATATGCACGGATGACTTCGTCAAGGGCCAGGATTTGAGGGTCTTGCCGTGCAATCACCAATTCCATCCTGAATGTATTGACCCATGGTTGGTTAACGTGTCCGGAACCTGTCCCCTCTGGTAAGTCATTCATCGGCTTTTTTTTTACTGGTCGCAGCACAGAACACTAACATGTCTTCAGTCGTATTGACCTCAACCCACACGAAACTGAGGATGAGGACGAGGATAGCGAACATGATGAGCATCTGGAGCGGCCTGTCGACGGACAGCGGGAAGCGGATCGGACAAACGATTCTGCAAACGTACGTCACCGCCGGGGCCTGTCTACGTATCTCCACGACACATTGAACGTGCGACGCATGCGCGATGCGACCGTCGAAGAGCGAATCGCCGCCTTACGGAGAGTCAGACAGGTCAACCGGGACGATCCAAACTCAGGCGAAACCGCGGAGGAGCGACAGCGCCGGAGAAGTCGATTGTCATCTCGACTCCGAGAACGCTTCCGGATACGGACCAGACAACACGGCCAACCTCCACCTCCTCCTCCAGCTTCAGAGTCTTGATTGGGATCTTTTTTTCATACCCTTTGGTTCCGTTTGTTCTATCTATCTTGACGGCAGAATCTAAGATTTTCCGGGTTGTTTCGGCGTTAGATCGGGCGTTTCTACTTGCGGTTTCCCGGGGAGTTAGAGCGGATTATTTACCTACATCGCACGGGATGTCAACGATACGAGTATGACCAAGACGGGATTTGACTTTGTTTTTGTTGTTTCTTCTGTCATGATAGGACGTACAGGTACGATCGGGAGTACGTTATGATATAGGTTTTACGGAGTTGTGGAGTTTTCGAGGACATTCTGCCGAAACTTGGTGGGATTTCAGCCTTTGGAGTTGAAGAATGTATGTACTGTACGTAACTGCATCGACTTCTATAAGTGCTTTATTGTTGATTTTTTTTTCTTTTTGTCTGGAGATTTTACAGATGTTTGTCACGATATGGATATCATGAGGTTTTTGGCCGCGTCATCTGGCACCACTGCCATTTTAGAGCAGAGCAGAAACAGAGAACCTCATATGAGCAAGCCGAATATATAAATTGGGTGGGATATGGTATGGTCGGATAGGCTAACCTACTCTGAAGTGCCCGATACAGTGAAAATTCTCATCCTCTGATTATACTGTACTGTACGTACAATCCACCTAATCAAGCAAGAATTCCCGACTCATTTCTCATCCCAAAGCATTCTTCGGTCACTTGTATCATGATACACAGGACACCCATTTCCATTTTTCCATTCTCCTCCATTCGACAACAGGAAAGTACATACATTACATACATACATACATACGATAAAATTCTATTCTAACCTGTCCCTGTCCTGCTCCCGTATGCATATACATGTACATACCCCCGGATTCCTTTTTTTTTTCTCCACGTGGGGACGGACCTTGCTCACCGGAGCAGCGTAAATCTGAGAGAGAATCATGATATATAGGAATGGTGCAAAAGTTAGGTAGGTACCTAACTTAGGTAACTGTTGGGAGGTTTGGTCGTTCCTACCTAATTAGGTAGGCAAGGAGTGTGTGTGTGCACTTCTGGGCAGGTCAACGTCGACTCCACTACTGCCACTCGCGCGTGATGCAAATGGTCGCGCGTGGATCTCGTCGTGTCCAGTCGATTAGGTACCGTCAGTGATAACTGGTGAGTGCACATCAAGGACCCCCGGTGGTGGGTCGTCGTCTATGATGGAGTCTCCATCCCATTTCTCCATACAAAAAAAATACCTGTCCGAAACCCTCTTCACAACGCGCATTTCATTGCTTTATTTTCGTTGACGAGATCCCGGAACATTATAGGGGGCGGTAAGCTGTTCTCATTTGTTGTCATCTTCAACGACCTCAAACGATGGAAGATGTTCGGGTATCCGAAAGCGAGAAAGGATATGCAAGAAGAATGTCCCATGAAATCCCACCATGCCACCATGTCGTGGGTGAGGAAATCTTGCTCTTCCCCCTTTTCATCGTTTTGAATCTTGTCGTCATGGGTCGCTGCTGGATGTCACAGCCTCCACGGCTTTCCCGCAAGTACGGAGCCTCCGAACGAGCTCATTCTCCTGACGGCGCTGCTCCCTGAATGCTGGGAGGAGCTTCTTTCCATATTCTCTCCTCCATCACCTTCAATGCCCGCTGTGTGTCCCTGCACTTGCGCTCCGCAGTTTCCGCAGCGGTAGTACCATCGACGTTATTAATGCCATCGTGGCTACTGCTAACTTCATGTGATAACGGTGTCGCTGCAGTTCTTGCTGTCGAACTCGAGCTGGGCTGTCATCACTCGAAGGTCGGTTGGGTCTTCGACGATCATCGGAATCGGAATCGGAATCGGAATCACTGTCATTATCCCTACCCGGGGCGCTGCTAACTCTTCTTCCGCGGGTTTGACCTCTGATGGATGTACGCTGCCTTGATCGCTGTGAGGCTGCTGTCGGTGGTGGTAAAGCGCTTCTGCGGCGGTCCTTCCGTCGGTGCACCTCACCAGCGGCAGTTTTCACTTTGGAGCTCTGAGATTGCAATTCGTCCGATTTCAAAGCTCCTTTGAGGGTTTGCAGCGAGACAGGTTCTTCCGCATTTCTGGCAGGAAGGTGGTAATGTCGAATGCGTCGAGCCAGCTCTTTTGGCGCTGTGTCGAGCGTCACTAACAGTTGCACCTCCATTCTGACCACCGATCATGAAGAAACAACGTTCACGAGGTCTGTGATGTAAACAATGCTCCTGCATCTTCAGGAGGACCTACGGAGGGATCAGCTAAATAAATAATGGCTTTCTGTCTACTAGAAAGTTTCATGATAACTGGGGATTTGCAACAGAGCAGGAATCAAAAATCCAATGAATCAAACTGGCTTGTCGGGAGCCTAGATTTTTCGAAACACGCTGACGAAGTCGGGGTTATCGTTAGGCGCCCTTGGAGGAGTAGCGCCCAACCTCAGCCTTATGCGCTAGGCAGCGAATAGCACCATGCAACCACAGTTGATACTTTCATCGCTTGGGACGACCAGCTAGGAGCTCACCCAGGATGAATTGATGAAGAACCATGGGCCATGGAAAAATAACGGGGGATATGGCGAGCGGGCCATCTTATTATATGCACTAGTTGCGGTTTAACCTGCTTTTCGGCTCCGAGTCTTTGGCACTTTCTTATCTTGGAGCTGGCTTCTTCGTGCCTAGCCCTGAGCGCCTCTTTGCTAGCGGATGATCTGTCTTACCATCGAACTTTTGGAGACCTACGGAGTAGATATCGACGAAAAGGACGAGGATCAAACGGCGGTGGATGGAGCATGGGAAATGAATCTCCAGCGGGGAGTCACATGTGACCAGCGCTCGTGGCAGGAGCTGGGCCCTGGGCATGGGCTAAATTTGTCCAACGACTCCAAGGGGCAACGGGTGGAGCCGGCGCTTGGGCCGGGCGGTCCGTGACGGATCCGGTGTCGTGGACATGTGACTTGGGGATTATCATCGTGGTCTCTTCTCGTTGTGAGCGGCTATGGATGGTCTCCATGGACGGTTGTTCTAGACCCAGGACCGTCTGAACCGTCTGCCAGATACGGAGCACAGCGTGTTTCTGATTCTACATGACTACTGGCGCGGAGTGCTGCATGGAATCATCTAGGGTTGGGGGCCAACTGGGACTACGACGGGATCACCCGATTGGGATCGGGGATCAAAACAGGCCCTGGACTCAGGGACCGCCAGGCACCGGGCGGCATGACACAACGATCGTGGGGGAACTCGGGAAAACGATTCCGCTGGTGGTCTCAGGTCGGAGGATCAGCGTTGCGGGGAGGCACGATAGGGGAAGCTTCCAGACGTCGAGGCAGGCGTCGGGGAGCGCTGGAGTTGGGGAAAGCGGAGGCGGCGCGTGGGCAGAGGGGGGAGGGCAGCTTGCATAAGCAGCGGGCGTGATTGGCGGCGGCGGGGGCGCTCGTGCGGTGGGCTCCGGAGGGGAAAGGGCGGCGACGGTCTCTGCCCCTCGATGTGCGGAGCCGCAGCTCCACGGCGTGCAGGGCAGAAACGTCCCTGGCCGCAAGGGTTGAACCGGGCGAGGGAGATGGGGGATGAGGCATGTGAAACCCTGCGAACGTGAGGGCGGCCTCTGTCGTCATCTGCGGGCGGCTTGTCTCGGAGCTGGAGAAGTCCTCGATGGGCCTCGGCTGTCCTGCCTCAGACAGCAGATGACGGGGCAGCAGCACGAGGTACAAGTACTGCGGAGCGCACGTATCACCGTCGATACTGCTGAGTAGTGAAGTACCCTAGCCCTCCCACCGGACTTGATCCGTCCCCGTCGTCTTCCCCAGGCCGCGGCGGAGACGAGCTTCACCGGCTCCCGCAACCAGCAGTGGTGTCAGCAACAAACGCCCGGGACGACCCAGCCGCCCGGTGATTCCCCGGAGAAAGGCAGCAGCCATGGCTCCACCGCCGCAACCCCAGCCGACTACTTCTTCTACGACGCCTGCTGCTCCTGCGGCAGCCTCAGCGCCGTCCTCCTCCTCCTCTGTCGTGCGCGACCGTCTCTCTAGCATCTCCTCGCACATTATGGGTTCTTCCTGCCCGTCCATCTTCACCGCGGCCGTCGTGCCCCGGGCGCCGGAGGATCCCCTCTTCGGCCTCATGAGGGCCTATCGCCAGGACCCCTACCCGCAGAAGGTCGACCTGGGCATTGGCGCCTATCGAGACGACAACGCGAAGCCATGGGTCCTGCCCGTCGTCAGAAAGGTGCGCTCCCCTTCCCCGGACAGCTCTGTCTGCGGGGCTGGAACGACAGCGTCGAGGTCCTCTCTAAACCGATAACAGGCCGACGAGATCCTGCGCAACGATCCCAACCTCAACCACGAATATCTGCCCATCGCTGGCCTCACAGAGTTCACGGCGGCAGCCCAGAAGCTGATCCTGGGCGCGGACAGCCCGGCCATCAAAGAGAACCGAGTATGTCGTGCTCCCGAGTCTGCCCCGCATTCGTCATCTCATTACCCATGCCCCTGCTAGGGCCAGGATTGGCAGCCGATCTTTGCCATCCTCCCGATTCATCTTCAACGCAGAGGCTGACTTTCTGTCGTAAACGACGTAGGTCTCTTCAGTCCAGACGATCTCGGGCACCGGTGCAGTGCACCTGGGCGCCCTCTTCCTCGCCAGATTCCACCCGTCCCGACCAGCTCCACATGTCTACCTCTCCAGCCCGACATGGGCCAACCACAATCAGATCTTCACCAATGCCGGGCTTCCCGTTTCCAATTACCCTTACTTCTCCGCGAAGACCAAGGGCCTCGATCTCGATGGCATGCTCGCTGCGCTCCGGGCCGCTCGTCCAGGCTCCATCGTCGTCCTGCACGCCTGCGCCCACAACCCAACCGGCGTAGATCCCACTCAGGAGCAATGGAAACAGATCGCCGCGGTCATGCGCGAGCGCCACCACTTCCCATTCTTCGACTGCGCCTACCAGGGGTTCGCGTCAGGTGATCTCGCGCGGGACGCGTGGGCCATCCGGTACTTCGTCGAGCAGGGGTTCGAACTCTGTGTGGCGCAGTCCTTCTCCAAGAACCTGGGTCTGTATGGCGAACGCGCGGGTGTCTTCCACTTCGTCACCAGCCCCTGCGCGGACGCGACGTTGTCAAACCAGCACATCGCTAGCCAGCTGTCGATCCTCCAGCGTTCCGAGATATCGAACCCACCCGCCTACGGCGCCCGCATCGCAAGCATCATTCTGAATGACCCCAAACTCTTCGCAGAATGGGAAGACAACCTGCGCACGATGAGCGGTCGCATCATCGAGATGCGCAAAGGGCTGCGTCAGCGGCTGGAAGCAAAGGGCACTCCTGGCAGCTGGGAACACGTGACCAATCAGATCGGGATGTTCAGCTTCACGGGTTTGACAGAGGCCCAGGTCAAGATCCTCCGGGATAAGTGGCACGTTTATATGGTGGGTTCTCTCGTCGTTTTCCCACTCGTCCGATATCGTCGTGCTTCCCGCCTACACCGCTGTCTGTCCTTTCCCGCTTTCGACATTGGCGTCTCCACCCTCCGGTTCTTCCTTTTTTTCCCTTTCCACCAACCCGGCACTTGTTCCCGTCTCCACTGCTTCCCACCCCCGTATACCCCGCCTTGTAGATGTGAACTTTGTCGGAATACGTCTGTGCGATTCTGCGATACTACTTTTTGCTGCACTCTTTGACCACCTTCCCCCCCTATTGAAGTCTCCTTGCTGACTATTTCGCCATCAAACAGACCAAGAACGGACGCATCTCCATGGCCGGCCTCAACTCGCACAACATCGACTACTTTGCCCAAGCGGTCGATAGCGTTGTGCGCGAGACGTCATGATCGACGTGCGAGACACGGGGGCGTTCTCTTTCATGAACGAAATGCTTGCTTGCTGGTACTAGAATTATTTCTTAATTCAGATACGATGCCTACGGTACTAGGATTGATATCAACAGGTCACCCTATGGATAAAGGAGCTTCTGGGACGTTCATCATTGATCGGTTTTACGGGCAGATTGTGCAAATGGAAAAGCAGAACCATAGATAACCTCACCTTGCTTTCGGTACTACTAATTACTGGGATGAATAGCAGCACTTTCAGCTCTGCTCAATGCTTCGCTTCTTGTTCCAATATTGCACTAGAGGATATCGTACATCTTTATAACTTACGTCTCCGTAAAATGGATGCACCTGACAGTAGCGAGCGTGGTATGTCCGTGCTGTGCATGTACAGTACACTCAGCTCACATAGATGCTGTATCAATACCTGTCAGAGAGATAGAACATCAACATACATGGCAATTTTATGCTCACGCTGGGGCGACTGCCATTCAAGTAAGTGAGCAGAAGCCAATTTCCTCGCTGTTCGGTTTTTTTTTTTTTTTCACAAAAGATCTGTACGTACACGCCCCGGAGTCATTACTTCATCACTACTCGAGAGTATTCGCGAAGATCGACAGTTGCATGCACATGCGACACATGCGACATGGTGTAGCGGAATCCGGACACTTTTTTTTATGCGCCAATGGGACTGGGAGCAATGCGCGAAATCAAATTGTACCGGATGAAATCAAATCCTGGATGAGATAGAGGTGTGCTTGATGAAAGGAAGGGCGCGTGGTTAGTTATTAATTAGTTAAGGAGATCTTGAAGGTAAAATGATTGCAGGTGAGATTTGAAAGAGAGAGAGAAAGAACAGAATGCAAGGGACTGGGTTTGGTTTCAAATTCAAATTCAAATGAGGTTGTCGTATACTTACTCTGAGTGTGCCAGATAATACCTTGGAGTGATTCTTCCAGAGATGGGACTGGGAGTGGCAAATGCAGACGGGAAAAAGACGGCAGTTCTATTTTACTATCTTTATCTTCGAGATGAGATGCCTCTTCTTTACTTCCTGTATTTTTCAATGTATCAGAGCATTCTGCGAACTAGATACGGTGTATAGATGGGATATCCTCGGGAGAATATCTCAGCGCTTATGATCCCCGAAGGGTTTGAAACCATTCGACATCAACGGGGAGCTTCAAGGAAATTCTTTTTATTGATTTTTTTCCCAAACAATACAATGATTCTGTATGTTTATGTGATGTGATTGGATTTAGGTCTTTCATCCACTCTGTGTCATGGACAGTTAGATTGTAGTTCCAAGACTCTTTTCCTTTCTTTTGCTAGGTGGGTAATAGGTATACAAAGGCCTGGGTGAGCTGATATCTCGTGACTGACGACTCTATTTAATGCCAATGCAGTCCAGTGTATAAGGAGATTCTTGTTTTCTTATTTATTTACCTTCAGGTTGGAGATCTGGGTTATTCTCCTTAATTTTTTTTTTTTCGATTATTCTAGTAGAGCCAGTCCACTGAGCCCGAAGGGTCCGATATAGTTTCTGGTGTGCTACTTACCTAGTGCCTACTCTTTTTTTTATTTATGAACGTAGTCCAGAGCACTCCGTACGTTGTTGCATATCTATCATATCGTAGATATTAGGTAGGTACCTAGCCCTGCGTAATGAAATGAATGGGACAGAGATTATTCCTCTCCGTCAACATAGACATAAATGTATTTTTTTTTAATGTCGAGACCTTTTTGGTCATCAATTGAATGTGGCTGTCCAGAGTGTTTGTGTTCTCCTTTTTCTACTGTACCGCTCTCCAGATGGTACGGAAGTACTATACTCGTGCTGAGTTTGTCAATGGAGCTGGCGAGCCCTGTGATCGTTGTTGAACAGGTATATATCCACGTTCTCGCCCTCGTCAAGAAGGTCGATGTTTATTTAGACTGAGGGTTTTCAAGGTTTTGTATGTACGGCGCGGAGGCAACTCGGGTAGGGTCTGCGTCAGGTAGGTTCAGAAGATGGCAGTTCGAGTAGTCTCTGAACTGGTCCTATCATATATGATCTCCTCACAAACATCGCGAGCGGGTGTCCGTTCCAGGTTCTGAAAGTTCGAAAGAACTGGCTTCGACATCACTATCCAGGTCGTGGCTGCAGCTGCCGCCGAACAGGAGTTATTGGAACTGAAGCTTCTCGCGCCATGCAGCAGCTGACGAGGCGGATGGTGCGGAGGGTGCGAAGGGCGTGGGGTCTTTACCAGCAGATGAGAAGGTCTAAACGGCCGCAAGAGATGCATACAGTAGAGTTAAGGATCCGGGAGAGAAGTGAGTAGTATACCTCTTCATACCTGTAAACAGAGTTACTATAGGTCTGTTTAGGGTTGATCCCAGAAGGAACTGGAACCTTGGAACCTTGGGCATTGTTAGTGCGCACCAGTTTAGGCAACGGGGGTGAGATTCTTGTTTTGACGTCGCCTCTTTGATTTTCGCCTTGGCATTATTTAATATTATTCTTGCTGGAGGATAGACGCCCCCTTCACCGGACGAGGTCACTGACTAGAGATAACTATTATTATTGTTGTCATTATTGAGATGAAGACGCTGTAAATCGCGTTTAGTATAAAGATGGACTGTAGATACTTGCTCGGATGATCAGGTTCTCGAGATCGACCTAGGTATGTACATACATACCTACTTAGATACTTTGGAGAGTCATCCAAACATTAGGCACTTAAACATACTCCACATAAACGACTTCGAGCTTCCGACGAAGACTTGAAAGAGGCCGCGAAGCACTTGAGGCCTAGTTGAAAATGGTCCCTCACCTAGGCCAACTTTTTCTTTCTGCCTGCCGATAATAAGGAGTATATGGGATTCAGGCGTCATGAATGGCTGAAAAAGGAAAATGGTCAGCAATAATCTACACCGCTACGCAGTAGATCATCTCCCCAAGGGCAGCACCGACGTCAAGTTGCAGATCCGACGGTTTCCGACCCCCCTGTTAGTGGGTACACGCTAGGTAGGTAATACTAAGTAGCTAACGATTCTCACTGGGCCCTGGGAGTACGCCTAGGTACGGAGTACTTCGTAGGTTGCCAAAACTTTCGATAAGCAATGGTCCCATAACCAAGCCGTCTATCTCGCTGCTTTTGCTTTATTCATTGTGATCCGGACTGACTGACTTCGCTTAGGGTCTTGGTGCCCATCACAGTGTCTAGTTAAGTTACCCTTCATATTAGCTTCAAGATCATGTGGGCATAAAACAGAAATCTGCCAAAGAGACCCTTGTTTAACGAAAGTTTTTGGCAACCTAGTACACGATATTTCATCTCCTTAACCGGATCAATTAATTACTAGGCTAACATCAAGCACAGACGAGAAAAGGAGAGCCTAGAGGGGAAGATCCGAGGGAAAAAGTTCCAGAAGAATTGGGGGAAAATCAGGATCTACCCCGATCTCCACGCCAGAAGGATGGATCTGCATTGGAGGATTTCCGCTGGTAATTGCGTCTTTTTTTCGATAGTTACCTAAACATAGTAGCATGCTACGGATTACACTCCCAGTGGAAAGAAAAAAAGTTTCGTTAGTACAGAGACCCACAGACTAACAGCTCTGCCAGCTTGCTGTTTAATAAACAGCATAATTGAAGTAGCTATCTGAAAGATACCCAAGCAAAGTCAGTTGATAGCATAATACTTTGTGCAAAAGTAGTGTGGTTGGTGGTTTTGGCTAAAATTGTACATGTGCAGTACTAGCCCTGCTTAGGTAACTTTTTCCGTCCTGAGTCTACTGAGCAGTCAGTGGTCAGGACATTATATAATCACCACATGACCTCGACACTTGGCATGAGGGAGCCTCTGGCGATCCGTGGACACGAGGGCAGTAGCTATCAGCTCGTATTCTTGTGGGGCGACTGATGTAGGGGGCAGGGATCATGGATGTGCAGAATACGAAGTATCAGTACCGATTTGGGGAAGCATGATGAGGCGAAGTTGCGGTACTAATATCTTGATAAGCAGGTAGATACCATGTGCTATTTCGATCTTCGATTATGATAGCTGACACAAATTTTGTTGCCTAGACCTCCAATGGTCTGTGAATATGGGGGTATGGGCCAGGGCGGGGGGGGGGGGGGGGGGGGGGGG
>Ga0008109_10000379_pt1 | contig 29349 bp, 32 predicted proteins | sample HigsolmetaGSP18D_FD_59306 | JGI IMG/M metagenome (GOLD analysis project Ga0008109, IMG submission 59306) | High solid enriched microbial communities from the Joint BioEnergy Institute, USA - SP1-8-D | ecosystem: Engineered > Bioreactor > SSF (Solid state fermentation) > Aerobic > Biomass ...
AAGCTGACAAGAGTGGGATTCGAACCCACGCCCCCTTTCGAAGATCAGGAACCTTGCAACTTGCAAGTATTAAGGTTTGAGTACCTTAACCTGACGCCTTGGACCAACTCGGCCATCTTGCCTTGCTTGTGGCTTATCCCTCTCCTCCTTGGCTTCATACGACGACTTTGGAAAATCCGCGCTAAGTGGGTAAGGCGGGCAACATAGGGTAGGCAGTTTACCCCTGACCTGTGAGTTAGTTGCGAATGATTCACTATCTGAAAAAATTTGTTTATTTTTGGGAGTTATTTTTGGTCTTAGTTATTGCTATTTTCCTTAGAATGGAAGACTGAGTTGCTGGATGTGTCACTGCCTATGGTATCGGAACGGTGGTGACCGCCGGTGAGCTTCACATGAGCATAACAGGTCAATTCACAACGTCGGACTCGCAGAATGAGATGAAACTTTTCATGATATATTCTTCCGGTATCAGGGGAAAAGATAAATACCACAAATGTATGATAGCAACTCCAAGGCAAAGAAGAGCCTGGGTTCCAATGCGAACATAGTCACATGATTTGAGAGAGAGATATATATATAATGTGTGATCGAAGTGTACAGACACGGCTTCAAGAAAAGGATATCAACAGAACACCTAGAAAGTGCACAATAATCGCTCGATCCAAACATCTTATTTTCTTTGCTACGCTAAACTGACGTATCAGGTAACAGCGATACGGTCTCCAAAAAGAAAGAAAGAGATCGTACTCGACATCGAGCTGGTTGAACTCTCCCTCCCCTGTTGACTTGGTCTTGACAACCCGCTGTGAACCCACGTCCTTACGCGAACCCAATAAAGTGCTGTTTGCTGCATACCTAACGACAAGTATGGGACGTGAGATAGGGAGTCCCTTGAACAGGAGAATGCGCCATGCACGTCACCAGCTGCTTTCGCAGGCAGGCATCTAGATGCCTCTCCACAACAAGTCTCATCCCGATGAATACTACACGGTGGAGGCTTTTGTTTATCCAGTACCGGTGAACTAGCATCCAAGCATTCACCAGAACACTTTTCGCAATAAAAACCTAAAAAGTACAAGAACGAACCATCTCCCACAGATCTCTATGTGGATAAACGAAGTGAAGCGAGGTGGTAAATGACCCGCCCCGGTTGTGGGGTATATCCCAACCCCTGATCCTTCTCGTACCCTTCACCATAAGACGCAGGTATCCGACATGGCCACACGAAAATTCAGGTTGGACGTAAAAATTACCGGGATCGGAAAAATGGGAGCCTTAGAGGAGATCCCTCTTCACAAACTCCGCGTGCAGAGTCTTGCCGAGAGAAGCTGGGCTCCTCTCAACGATGACACCGGCACTCTCGAGAGCGGAGATCTTCGAATCGGCGCCTCCCTTACCGCCGCTGACAATAGCACCAGCGTGACCCATCCGTCGTCCTGGCGGGGCGCTGACTCCGGCAATAAATCCAACGACGGGCTTGTTCTTGATGTTGTTGCTCTTCAAGAACTCGGCCGCATCCTCCTCTGCACTACCGCCGATCTCACCAATCATGATGATACCCTCGGTCTCGTCATCTTCAAGGAAGATGCGCAGGCAGTCAATGAAGTTCGTGCCGGAGAAAGGATCACCACCGATTCCAACAACAAGGGACTGGCCGAGCCCGGCCTGAGTAGTCTGGTTCACGGCCTCGTAGGTAAGGGTTCCAGAGCGAGAAACGATGCCAACGCGACCGCGCTTGTGGATAAATCCAGGCATGATACCAATTTTACATTGGCCCTAAGGACGAAAAAATTAGCACTGTTCAATTTAGGTGGAGGCGCTGAGAGGTTAGAAAGGAAGGACCCACAGGAGCGATGATACCGGGGCAGTTTGGCCCAACGAGACGAGTTTTGTTCTGAGTCTTCAGGATGTCGGTGATGCGGACCATGTCTGATGCTCTGTGAGTCTTTATCTATCTGGATATCATGCGAAGAAATGCCATACCATGCTGTGGGATGCCTTCCGTGATACTGCATAAATGACGAGTTAGTTACTATATATAAGCACGCGGGTAAGACAATGGAACAAACCAAACGACGAGAGGAATCTCAGCTTCGATTGCTTCTTCGATACTCTTCGCAGCCAGCGGTGGGCTGACGGTTTTATTAGCCCTCTGAAGATCATGTCCGCAAAATGTCCCCTGCTAATCCTTACGGAACGAAGATGGCCGAAGCTGTAGCTCCAGTGTGCTTGACAGCTTCGCTGACAGTGGCGAAGACGGGCCTGTCGAGATGCATCTCTCCGGCCTTCTTCGGGTTTGTGCCGCCCACGACCTTTGTGCCTAAGGTTTGTGAGCGCCTGTCTCGATAGCGACGCGGTTGAAATCGATGGGAGAGATGATACCATAAGCAATTGCTTGCTGAGCGTGGAACCTGCGAGCGACCAGTGTCAACAACTAGGAGTCGCACATGCCAAGGCGTCGAATCCAGCGCTACGTACGTTCCCTGCTTTCCCGTGAAACCCTGGAAGATAACCTTGGTGTCGCTGTTTATCCGAAGATTCTTGATGGTTTCCGCATAGGGTGAGGTGGCCTGGAGATAGCCCCGTCGCTGCACAGCGGCGACATTCTGGAGCGCGGAGAAGGTGCGGCGCCGGAAGGCCTGCATGGCTACAAAGGTGGTAACAGGAGAATTAAGAAAATTAATTAAGCGCAAAGGCGATGAGAGAAGAGGAAAAGACGAGACGCAGGGCGGCACAGGGCTGGGCGGGCTAAATGGGCTGGTGAGCCCTGGGGTTCACCGATGCGCAAAGGGGACAAAGCTTAAGCGGTTCCGAGTTGTCGCGTAGGCCGGCTACAGCCTCGGCCTCACCATCTTTTTTCCTCGATACGGATCACCGACCAGCCCCTCGCCACGGACCGCCCCGCGCCGCTGACCAGTGAAGATATATACGGCCGGAGCGCATCTTTCCTTTTCTAACCGCGCGCTTCATCCACACATCAAGGGCTCTTCTTACTCTTTTTTTTTCTTTGCGCCCGCGATCGCGCGCCCAGAATCTTTCAAGATGGCGACCGAAACGATGACTGTGCCGCCACCATCGCACCCCAAGCCCAAGAGGAACGCAAAGCTGCCTCCCGAAAATGAGCGCTACATGAGAGCTTGCTCAGATATCGCGAACGCTCTCATCCAGGAGTATGAGTCGCAGAAGGACCCCACGAAGCCAAAGAAAGACATCAACCTCAACAAGCTGCGGGGTCAGATAGCCAGGAAACACTGCCTGAGCACACAACCGCCGCTAACCGCCATCATCGCTGCGGTCCCGGAGCACTACAAGAAATACATTCTTCCAAAGCTGATTGCGAAGCCAATAAGTATGTGCAACCCCTCCGTTATGCCTGTCTGTCTTGTATGGGACTGCGTGCTGACTTGCCACCCTAGGAACATCGTCTGGAATCGCGGTGGTGGCTGTCATGTGCAAACCCCACCGCTGCCCCCATATTGCCTATACCGGAAACATCTGTGTCTATTGCCCTGGTGGCCCTGATTCCGATTTTGAATATTCTACGCAGTCATACACAGGATATGAGCCGACGTCGATGCGCGCAATTCGAGCCCGCTATGATCCCTTCGAGCAGGCTCGAGGACGGGTGGATCAGATCAAGGCCCTTGGCCACAGCGTGGACAAGGTCGAATACATCATCATGGGCGGAACGTTTATGTCGCTTCCCGAGGACTACAGGGAATGGTTCATAGCGCAGCTGCACAATGCTCTGAGCGGGTATCAGACCGATAATGTCGACGAGGCCGTCCAGGCGGGTGAGATGAGCAACATCAAATGTGTCGGCATCACAATCGAAACCCGTCCAGATTACTGCTTGGATACCCATCTGAGCAGCATGCTCCGCTACGGATGCACTAGGTTGGAGATCGGTGTGCAGAGTCTGTACGAGGATGTCGCGCGGGATACGAACAGAGGCCACACGGTTGCTGCCGTCGCGGAGACGTTCAAGCTGGCGAAAGATGCCGGCTTTAAGGTCGTCAGCCACATGATGCCTGACCTCCCCAACGTGGGAATGGAGCGGGACCTGGAGCAGTTCCGCGAGTACTTCGAAAACCCTGCCTTCCGTACCGATGGGCTCAAGATCTACCCGACTCTCGTCATCCGTGGCACGGGTCTCTACGAGCTCTGGAGGACCGGTCGCTACAAGAACTACACACCAAACGCTCTCATTGACCTCGTCGCCCGTATCCTGGCCCTTGTGCCACCATGGACCCGTATCTACCGTGTCCAGCGGGACATTCCTATGCCTCTCGTCACCTCCGGCGTCGAGAATGGCAACCTGCGTGAACTCGCGCTGGCCAGGATGAAGGACTTTGGCACTACGTGCCGCGATGTCCGGACCCGCGAGGTTGGCATTAACGAGGTCAAGAACAAGATCCGTCCATCGCAGATCGAACTCGTCCGCCGCGACTACACCGCCAACGGTGGCTGGGAGACCTTCCTCGCCTACGAGGACCCGAAGCAGGATATCCTGATCGGCCTGCTCCGACTGCGGAAGTGTAGCCCCACGCACACCTTCCGCCCGGAGCTCACTGGACAACAGACGAGTCTGGTCCGGGAGCTGCACGTGTATGGCTCCGCAGTGCCCGTGCACGGACGGGATCCGCGCAAGTTCCAGCACCGCGGCTTCGGCACGTTGCTGATGGAGGAGGCGGAGCGCATCGCGAGAGAGGAGCACGGTAGCCGAAAGATCAGCGTCATCTCGGGCGTTGGAGTCCGCAGCTACTACGCGCGTCTCGGCTACCACCTGGATGGTCCTTACATGTCGAAGATGCTTGACCCTGTTGAGGACGAGGAGTAATCCTCCATTCTTTCCCTTGCATGTTTCTTGACCCGGTTTGAAGGAAGACCTTGGGCGGCGAGGATATCCTTAATGTATACACAGGATCATCGCTATGGCGCTGTTTTTACGTTTAATGGTACGGCACGACAAAAAGGTTTTTATCGGGTTCGAGGGCCATGGGGCACGGCCTATGGATATTGCATAGTTGGGCGTTTCGGGCTGCTGTACATATGTTTTTGGGTTGACCTTGGACATAGACAAAGGTTATGTGTATATAGAGGATTCATGAATTATGGGACATGAGAGGCCCGTTGGATCTGGATTTAAAATGCTTTGTTTTTGTGTGTCGATACAAGGGTAGATGCAACTTTCGTGCTTGGTCAGCTGTTAATATTCCCAGTTGACATCCCTAGCAGATGCAGGTGCGGGCAGGGTACACAGGCCATATAGATCCCCATGTTGATATCAAAGATATACTATTAAACCAAATCCACTAAATGCACCCTATGTACCGATCCGATCAGATAGCCTAAACTTTAATAACGCATAAGGCCTTCCAGCCGGGCAAGTCACGACAAATAAAAGAAAAGGGTAAAATCCAACCAAAAAAATCAGGCGCCGGTATATCATAACCCCCAAGATGATACGCTCAAGCAGCACAAGGCAAAGTTCAGTTCACCCAGCACAAGCCTCTTGTGGTATATGTGCGTGCGGATGGGACCGGTTGTTTCATCGTAGTGTACTGCCCTTCCAGACTAATCTGCGGGACGGATACAAGATCAGACAGCTTCAACTGAGTGAGATGGCGCCTCTCCTGCTGCCGCGCATGTGGAGATATGCTTGGAAGAGGCAGAAAACGAAGAAGCCCTGCAAGTCGAGCGAGCGAAAGATTGATTAGCATCCGGGGTTCTGCATTGTCGCTGCATTTGTGTACACATCTAGGAGAAACATACAGCGTATATGATCACGGCCGTGAAGATCGAGGCGGCCACTGCGGGGCCATTCTCAGGGTCACTTTCTCCGCCGGTGAAGGAGTGGTGGTTGGACTGTGTGTCGTTCACGTTCAGTCAGCGGTCTCCTGTGTTTTAATGGCTGGTGTTGTCCTCTGAGTTTGAGGGCCGAGATAGGAACTGGGATCATATCACGGTGGAGGAAGTGAGGTAATAACTAACTTTGAATAGCGACCCGATGACGGAGAGGATGATAATCGCAAAGAAGGATATCAGGACGCTGTGTGGCAGGCGAGTTTCGTCAGCCATCCGATTGCATGCGATAATAATCACTTCTAGTTAAGCCAGCACGCTTACCAGCTCCAGGCATTCAACGCAGAGACGACTGGCTTCATATTGAAGGTGCAGCCGCAGGAGGCTAGCTGATGGAACGATGTTGCTTGATAGGAGGATCGGTAAAGCTCGGGACGTCCGAGGGACGGGTGTAACGGCTTCGCAGACGGCCTCGGATCTCGGGGGAGGTGTGCAAGGCAACAGAATCTGGAAAAGAGGTCGGGTGGATGAGATTATAGATTAAAATCGGCGGGGTTGGAGACGATAGGACGTCCAGGTCCTCAGGAGGAGAGTCGAGCCTGGGCGGAGAGCTCTACCACAGGTCGGGTTCCGCCGCGAGGCTCGGGCGGTCGTGGGCGGCGTCATTCATCCTGCTAACGTAATCCACGACATGTGCGCATCCTCTCCAGGAACGGGGTTCGCGACTGGCACTCGATACGCTCTTCTCGTCTCTGGATGTTTCACTAATCTCATTCCTTTTTAACCACGGGCCTTCTGATCTAATTGACTCGATCAAGTAATCGGTATCGATGTGGCTAATACGCACTCATCCCCCATAAGGACCGGGTCAAACAAAATAGCGGTACTGAAAATAATGTTACCCAATTCGGACAGTATGAGGTACCAAGGCCGCACTCGCAGCTCACAGAGAATGGAAGACCTGAAATCGGAGAAATACATTACTGTTCACGGCACAAAAAATAATAAAAGTAGTCGAATATTTCTAATAGTCGTCTATTCTAATTCATTTTGTTCCACTGTACACATTCGTCAAAGGTCACTCCGGAACCACCAAAGATGTCCAGCGCGCTACCGATGGTCAAATCAACCTTTCCATTGCTGCTTGCCTTGACCTTTTCTAGGTCCTGGATGTTTCGTGCACCACCGGCATAGGTGACCGGTATTGTGCACCACTGCGCTAGCTTCGACACCAGCTGCTCGTCGATTCCCTGCTGCAAGCCCTCAACGTCGGCCGCGTGGATCAGGAATTCGGAGCAGTACGGTTCCAGCATCGAGATTGATTCTGAAAACAAGTTAGAAAGACGAAGAAGGAATAACGCGAAGATACGTGATGGAGGCACTAGCCTTGTTTGATTTCCATCTCCGTAATGGTCTGCCAGCGGTTGATGGCAACAAACCAAGTGTTTCCCTTTCTGCGGCAGCTCAAGTCCAAGACCAATTTGGACTTGTCGCCTCCAAGCGCAGCTAGGACTGCCTCTAAACGTTCAAGAGAGAATTTTCCTTCTGGGAAGAGATATGAAGTGATAATAACCTACTACCACAGATGCGTTATCAGTAAACCAGGTACCAGGTACAAAAAACAAGAAAGTGCGCTCATATAAAAAGACAAAAATTGAATTTCTGAACAGAGACAGGTCAAGATACAAGAAGAACACCGCAGATTAAAGAGCAAATATTTGTGCGAGATGGCGAACCTTTTCCGCGCCCTGGTCAATCCAGTACTGGGCATTTTTGTCTGTAATACCGCCAGCGACCTGGAGTCCTCCTGGCCATGTTCTCAATGCTTCCTTCGCCGCTTCTTCATTGCCTGGTCCAAGCATCACAACGTGACCGCCGCGTAGGTCGTGGTCTCTGTACAACGCTGCATAGTGGCTGGAGGGGAGCTCGGATACGTAGTTCGTCTTTAGCTCTCCCGGCACCTCACTTAATGTACCTCCGACAATTTGTTTGACCTTGCCGGCGTGCAGGTCTATGCAAGGTCGGAAGCGAGTCATATTGGATGTCCAAATTGGTCTTGCCGCTCTTCCAATGATCGCGAATAATTGACTCCTTCCCCTCATCTGGGATTTTGGTGATAATCTTATCGCACGTGACTGATGTCAACCAAAAACTTTCCATGTCCACCGCCTTTGGATTTTTTTTATTCGACTCCAGGTGCGCGCTCAGAGAGCGATAAATACGTGACCTCGAGATGCCAGGAAAGAGGAAAAGAGAGACCACTGTTGTCTCACGAACGGTGGAGGAGGAGGATCGGGAGCCAAGTCCTGATGTTGCAGACTCTTCTCATGACATATTCCGCCGGTACTTTGAAAGTCGCTTCGAGCCTCTGGAACCGACCCCAGTCAAGAACTCCCAGTCTTCACAGTCTACAACCGCTATAAATGAAGATGAAGACGAGGATGAAAATGAAGACACAGACTCTGAGTGGGACGGGATCTCAGAAGAGAATGACGACAGCCCGCAGGTCGAGGTTGTTGAACACATGGATACGCGGAACATGACAGACAATATGCTAGTGGATAAGAAATCTCGCAAAGCTTTCATGGTGCGCCTCACTCATTCTACTACACCGACATTGTAGACGCGTGCTAACTGTACGCCGTTTGACAGAACTCAAAACCGCCATCGTTTTCTGACTCCTCGACTATCAAGTCTACATCTACAAAGAAAGACCAGGAAGACGACGACGATGCTATGGATGCGGAAGATCTCAAGAACGACCTTGCTTTGCAACGGTTGCTCAAGGAGTCGCATCTTTTGGAGTCTGCATCAGACCTTAATCCCACTGGCAAAAATCGACACAAGGCGATTGATCTGAGAATACAAGCTCTCGGCGCAAAAAAGTCGATTTACACGCAGGAGAAAATGCCGATGTCTCACCGAAGAGGCATCCTTGCCAAGGCTGCTAAGAGGGAGGAGAAGCGGCGCCGAGAAGCCCGCGAGAACGGAATAATACTCGAGAAGCCTACATTTAAACCGAAGAACAGCAATAAGCGGAGGGAACGAGGCATCGGAGGGCCGTCAGTCGGGAAATTTGTTGGAGGTACACTGAAGCTTAGCAAAGCGGACGTGACACGCATCCAAGGTCCCTCCAAAGAGTCCAAGGGCAAGTCGAAAGGCCGCCGTTGAAAGACAAAGAAGCACCAAAGTACGGAGTGCGGTGTAGATACACCAACCATATGGCGGCTCCAAGCACCGAGGGAGGGCACCCGCTTACCACATCATTTGATAATAACTAATAGCTTAAAATCGAGTGGTGTGGAGAACCCTGCAGTTGGGCCTGAGAATCACATTGCCCACTCGGGTTGGTTACTCTGTCCGGCAATGGGCACTTGTCTCAGTTGAAGTCGTCATGCCGGAATTGTTTCGCACGCTGGTCCGTGGCGTATCGGCTTACTAATCGTCGTATACCCTTTGATCGTTTCTGGGCATCATCTCGACTAAGCCGGGCTGGGAGCGCGATTTGAAAACAAAAATAATGATGATAAGAATGGTCTTTCCATGTCCTTGTGGAATGGGACATGTTCAGTGAGACGTCTTCTGCTGCTCATCTGTTTCCATCCACTACTCATCCGCGGGCATATTGTCCCTCCGGTCTTGAAAGGCGGCCTGCAGGTTCCAAGACTTGCTTCTCTAGCGGTCCTGACAACGACGGTTGGATTGTGGGATTGGACTTACTGATTTTGTATCTCTTACTGTGTACGGAAGTGCTCCGGACGGCGGGTTTACGTACTCCGTAGTAATACGAGCGGTAGATCTGGTCTGTTCTCTTGGACTGTTCCGAATATGGAGAAATCTCCGATCCTCTGCAGGGTTGACTGATTCTGGAACCGGTCACTTTGCGCCGTCCTGCAGGGGTTGTCACTTGTCGGCGACGGCGTTGAACTCACCGCTTCAGATCCATCCCCCCAAATCGCTGTCGTCATTTGATACTACTGGATTGATTATTATGGATAGCATCGAGTAAAATTGACTAATCGGGGAGGGCCCGGAGAGGTGGAGGGTGCCGCCGAACCCAGCCCGATGACCTGGGGTAGCCTCGTCGAACTTGAAGACTCGGATCCTGAGACTAGTCGTTATGGGTCTCTTGGGTTCGTGTCTTACACAGTAGACCAGATCTCGATCAATCTGTGATGAGATTCAAGTCCCATCTGCGAAAGCTATGTGCGTACGGAGTACTTGGATTTTGGAATGTATCGGCTGGCTGTTTTGCTGTAGTTGATGCTGCTGCGTAGACCATGTTTTGCGGCTTCTACTCCGTACGTCCGGACTGCAGTACAGATTCCAACCGGCGCCGTTACGCCGTACCTGCATAAGCTCGGCCTAGAAGACTCGCACTACTCCATATGAAGAACGCAGTACTCTGTACTCCGTAGTTACAGAGTACAGCGATCACCAGAGATCGCCCTTGTTTAACGTGCCTGAAAGGAGAGGACGAGAATCTCGTGTAGCCCAAAAAGGCACGACGCCGCCGATCACGAGCTTAAAAGGTATATCCTCGAAGTCGAACACGAGCACACATGCCATTGCGGCATTGCCCTACCCCATACAGAATACGGAGCACGCCACACCGGTTGCCATGCTGAGGCTGCCGTGCAGAGTGTAGTGCACGAGTGCCACGAGCGAGCGACATACCGCATCCCACGAGCTGCAGTGCAGTACTTAGTTACTCCGTCGAGCGGGCTCGAGTGCATGCGGCATGTTTCAGATTCTGCAACCTGCACACCCCCGAGCAACAGAAGGCGATCGGAAAGATCTGAAACCTGATGCACGAGCGTCGAGAACAGGAACGCACAGCAGTGACTCGTCCAGTTGAGTACCGCCTTGCTCCGCTGTAGGCGAACCTTGCGGACGCTAAACTGCTGCGTACAGTAGCCTTGTAGGTGTTGTTGAACCCACTCATGCTGAGTAATGGTGCTTGTGGCTGGTGATTTCGGCTCCTCATGCCTTTGCGAGTGTTGGGAGCATAAACTGAGGATCGATAGCGCCGAACCCTTTTTCGAGAATTCACACCAAAACACTTCAAGATAGGGGACGCCCTTCTCCTTGGCCGGCAACGAAACAAAATCCAAAAATGGGAGCACCAGGAATGGGAGGGACGGTCTGCAGAGTACGCAGTACATTTCGTATCACTACTCCAACTGCATAGAAGAGGTGTTGTTTTCATTCACTGATGACGAACGCAAGAGCAGTCAATCGTACACAGAGCAATCTTGCAGGAATAATATGGACTCGATCAAGTTCCGCAAGGATTAATAATCCCTTCCCTTCTATCAACTTGGCAAGTGTCAAAATGGCCGACAAGAAAAAACAAAGTTCCTCTACGCAGTACTACTCTAACCGAGCTCGCGGAGCTCCCTGACTGACTCTTGGAGTCCTGCTTACCAAGTTGTCAGTAATAATGTGCCAGCGGCCAGCCGGACAAACACGGGCCGGAAAACCGTTGGACGTTAGCTTTGAAATTGATTTCTAATCTCCGAAGCCATTCCATTTACTGTTATTCCATCAGGTCCCCTCAGGCCTCAGCTCGGGATCGCTGACATGGCGGAAATGCCGACGAATCGAAGGGAGTTTTCCCCTGGCGCCAACCTGCATGCTAAAACTTAAGGTGCCTTAGTAGTCCGCAGCGACCGCCGGGCGGGCTTGCACCGCTGCAGATTCGGCTCGACGCAAGCAAACAACGGGCACTTTTCCCCGCGGGCCCGCGCGCAAATTCAAAATAGGGCACCCGCCATACCATACTGCGTCGAGTATAGAGTATATTTAACCAAACTGGGTCCGCGTCCGCGTCGGTCATAACCGACTCCTGAATTGGGATTTTGGCCTCTCGGAGTCTTGGAGCATGGACATGCTAGTATTATTATGATTTATTATTACAGTGGGCACTTGTGGTCTGGGCGGTCTAGTATACTGTATACTTTCCGTCAAGGCGCATCCACAGCATTCCCGCCTCCTTCCTGTTCACAGTGAAGTGTGAACGGGAAAAAAAAAGAGAATCTCCGATCTAAGTAGAAAGACAGAGATCTCCATACCGGTTTTGGTCCGTCTCGAACACCTACCTCACTCGGTTCTCGTTCTAAAGAAGCTCAACACGTTTGTGTTTCAGCATCGACGATCAAACATGCACGGAGAATTTAGAAAGAGATTCCCCAGATTCCCCCGGCCACATGGGGCGGAACATTCGATTTCGACAGAATGCCTTAGGGCCCCTTCTAGGTCTCTCTAGAACGTCCAGCTGACAGCGTCGTTCGAGCACATCATTTATGCATACTACCAAATGTAGCCTAGCTAGCTGCTCCATACCTACCTAACCAAGTCGCCTTCGCGAACAGCCCCGAGAGCCCGACATCCGGGTACGGTGGTGTGGCAGCACTGCAGCCAGCCAGTCAGCCAGCCACGCAGCCCGGCTCAAAGCCGGGAAGAAGATCAATCATCGACAGAGATACTTTACTCCGTGCTATACTACTGCTCTATCTGTAGTCAGGGATCTCAGATAGATACGTGCCCCGTATGTATACCGCCTCCTGCATCATCCGTGTCGCAGAATCGACAATCACAGCACCCTTTTTCCCGAATAGGGAATTGGTTTGGAAGGCTCAAGGTTGCGACCTCTGAATAATATGCCAAATCGGTTAGTAGTTACTCAGGTACAATACATAACTCAGCTCGGAACGTCGAATGCTGAAGGAAGAAGAGTCATATCATGAGGCTTTTTTTCCCGGGGGAGGTTTTCGGCTTGACTTTCTACTTACAGCGTACGGAGTCCTCCGTATGTTCTTCCGTAATGGATGTGATAATAATAGCCTCAGGCTGCATTGAAGAATGCAGATGTTTATAATAGAGCCGTGATATTACTCCATACTTGGTCGCGGACCACGGAGGGCTCTGTGTACTTTATGCGATATGCTTCTACTTTATGCTTCTATATGCGCCTCTCTCTCTCTATCTATCTATGGAAATGCGCTTTTATGATGATGAAGTACTACGTATATACCTACGTAAATGTTTTTCCTTCTAATATTTTCTAGCATTGTTTACTAGTATTATCCATTGCTGTTCTTATTGTTGTTATTATTGCACTACTGACTTTGACGTGGACAAGAGGACAGAGTAAAGGCAAAGACAACCTCTTAATTGAGATTATAATTTTAGAAGTGGTCCGTACTTCACTTTCTTTGCCTGTGCTTTTTTTTTTGTTGCTCTGGCAGTGCACGGCTACGGTCCAACGGACCTCAATGCTATCCAAGTGTCGGCGGAGTACTCCGTAGGCACCTGAGGTACTCTGTTGCTCCGCGCGGAATCGCGGATTCTACGCATCAACCGGGACCTACTGCCAGCAAGTTGTAATCCTCGAACGGTATCTTGCGCTGGACGTGTACTGTGATCTGCATCCGGGGCGGGATGACAGTTGTCGAAAGAGCTGCGCTCCGATGCAAATGAGAATGGTTATTAACCGTGTCCTCTACACAGTACACGTACACGGGTGGACAAGTGGCAGTGAGCATCATCCATTCAACATCATCGAGATTCGCAATCGCGGCAATCGTGACCCATCAATAATATCGCTGTTATTACTCTTATATCCACTCGCGGTTAGTTAAGCGAAGCGGAGGCGGGATGCGTACACATAGGCACGGAAGTACAGTTCGCCGCATTGTTGAGCAGTCCCTGCCCGTTCGAGTGTTTGTTCGTTCTTGGTAAGTTGGTCTCGACTCTCGGAGAATTTGTGGTGCCGTTCCCCAGTTCGCTTGCGTCTTTGACAGGTGGGGACCTTCAAAGTTATAACTTCTTGGCTGCTCTTACCCTATTGCGCAAAGCTCGAGCCTTTTTGTGTTCATATATAGCAAAGTTTGCGGTCGACCGAGAGGCGGATCAGCAAGTAAGAGAGGCTCGTGAGTCGGCTGGGGCCCAGCAGGTGGCTGAGTAAGGTGGTCGCGACCCTCCGGACCTCGCTTCTCGACCAAATCGTGGCTTGCCGTCCGCTGCCGTCGATTCCCATTTCCCCCGGTGGATAAGTCATAAACGGGACGGATACGCCCTGAATCGCCTGATGCTCTACGCAGCACTCCGTACTCTGTATTTTTTATGTGGCCAATGCATTCCATTTACCCTTTTGGATCTTTTTACCCGCCTGCCACTGATCAACTGGTGGCCATTGCCGCGTAGGCTCGCTTGCGGATGTAAAAAAGAGGAACAGCGCGGATTCCGGAATGCGCATCAAGCAGTAAATACGATCGCCGCGCATACCGGTGCTGTGACCTGACGGTCAACACTGCGCTTCCGGTGGCAGAATAATGCATCCATCGCGCTTCTCGTGCAGTGCGGACAGACACAAGTTGAAGAGGACAGAGGACTTGGCGGCGAGAGGCTCGAGCCGTCTCTGTGCGCAGACCTGGAATGGGCGATGTAAATCTTGTTGGGGCGACGCCGTAGCTACCTACCCAATGCAGGATGTTGTTATCTGCACGGCTTTACAGGTCGAGGATTGCGTATGCGGATGGCGTTTGGCGCATATCGATAGAGCACACAGGTCGAATAACAATAGATCGATTCCTCCAGAGCAGTCGCGGATTATTGCGTTGTCCTCGCCGCATCCTGCTCTCCAGCCACTTTCCCAACCACGGGTTTCCGCAAGGTCGAAAGCATGGAGTTGAGTGGTGAGTTGTCGCTGGCAGGTCCGTTCGACTTGCCGCTCACGAGGAACCAGAAGGAGAGAGCGAGTCCAGCAAGGGACGATGGGGCGAGAGTGCACAATGCACAACGGGACCGAGATGGACGGCGGAAGGCCGCCTGGCGATCCCCGTTGGCTGGTGATCAAGCGAAGTCGACTTTTGGGTGGTGGTCTGCCACAGCCAGGGGGTGTTTGGGCCAGGGCCACAAAAAATCTGAAACAGCTGGGCGGATGCTTCAGAATCAGGATCCCCCCAGTCGGCGCTAGTGTGAGCAGTTCCTCGACATCTGCTTGGCGGGCGCAGCTGGGGGACCCTCCCCTCCGTGCCCCTCCCCCTGCCAGAACACGCCCAGAAGAGCAACGTTGCGTCTTCTCCACAGGCCGTCCCCCTCCAGCACCCGCCACTCGTCGATGCCTCGAACCGGTTGGCGCGTAGGTCGTCCGCCGTGACTCGTTCCTCTCCAACCGAGCTGCCATCTTGCCCCTTGTCGCCCTGCTAAACATTGCATGTGAGCATTGTGCTCTGTGCACAGTCGACCGTTACTACTCTCTCAAAAAGACGACCGTTGTGAGATTGTCTTGGATGCGTCGAGTGTACTTGTCGCTTATTATTATTATTATTTATGGACCTGTGCCCTCCATTACTAAGCTATATGTAAGAAGTCCGGGCCATCCATCGTGGGGCCACCGATCTCGAAGGAGCGTGATTTCGTGATGAGCGTGATGCCTGATGTCAGCATCTACCTAGGTTCTCCAAGTTGTATATGCTCTCATGGATCCTGTTTTCTCCTTTGGCTGTGCTTCTGTGAATCTACTCAGTAGGCAGGGACTGTATATGCGGGATGTCGTCGACCAGGCTGCTGTCTGCCTCTCCGTGCTACGGACCACGGCTGGTGCTCCCGGCGCGCAGCGGCAGGGGTCAGGCGAGGCTTCCAGCCCAGGCTAGCCGAAGACAGGCAGCCGTAACGATACGGTATTACAGGCCCACCGGCGGGCGCCTCGCTGGCCCAGGCCCCGGCGGGCCGGCAGCCAACGGGACGGCGCCTGCCCTGCGCCTGCCCTGCCCCGTCCGATCTGCACATCCTTCTTAACCCCTCGAGCGCGCCGGCGTCCCGCCCGGTCGCTCTGGCTGCCCGCAGACCCCGTGTACAAAGACCTTGCCCTCCCTCCGACGCTTCCTCCCCCCCCGTCGCAGCAGGCAGTGGCCTTTCTTGTTTCCCTTCTCCCTTCGTTTCGTCTCCCCTCCGTGCGAGAGCACGAGACTTGCTTCGGGCTGGCCCAAGTCCAATCTCTGTTCTCGTATATCTCCCCCCAGCATCTGCTTTCGTTGGAGGCTGGCACCTCTCGTTTGCCTTGGATAGCATCGCTCCCGCGCGCGCTCGACCGCTCGCCGACATCCGTTCCTTTTGCTTCCTCCGACCCCTCTCTTCTAGTCAAGAGAGATCGTGACTTCTTTGTATCTGTTCGCTTGTGTTGCGCCGCCCGCACGGCGTCTCTGACGGTGCGTGCTCCCCAGCCTCTCCGCACACGAGCGCGCCGGTTCCTTTGTTGCCATACTCCCAATATCACCAACGGGGCGACTGACCATCTCTTCCGTCGACAGTGCTCGAAACAATCATGTACCCTCACAATGGTGCCGTAATGGCACCCCCGCAGAAGCCAGAGACCTTCATGTTGTCCACTGAGGCCCAACAGCGCCTCCCCCACGACGCCCAGGTTGCGCTGCAACAGGTTGACAATCGTAAGTAGATGCAGTCTGGTCGCTACTCGGGACTGGCGCGCAGTGCAGTCTCGCATGTCAAAAAGGCATTAAGGTTGACTTGCGGCACAGTGAAGTACTTCCTCATCTCTGCGCCGGTTGATTGGCAACCAGACCAGGTCATCAGGCGGTTCCTTCTTCCCACTGGCGACTACATTTCCTGCGTTCTATGGTTGGTGATCGCGCCAAGATTGGAAGGCCCAGGACACGGTAACTGACGAGCCGTAGGAACAATCTCTTCCACATCTCTGGCACGGACATTGTCAGATGTCTCACCTTCCGCTTTCAGGCGTTTGGTCGTCCGGTGAGGAACACGAAGAAATTCGAGGAGGGCATCTTCTCCGATCTTCGAAATCTCAAGTCCGGCACCGACGCCTCGCTTGAGGAGCCAAAGAGCCCTTTCCTTGATTTCCTGTACAAGAATAACTGCATCCGAACCCAGAAGAAGCAAAAGGTCTTCTATTGGTATAGCGTTCCCCATGATCGACTCTTCCTCGATGCGCTGGAGCGGGACCTTAAGAGGGAGAAGATGGGCCAGGAGGCGACCACCGTTGCTGTTGCCGAACCAGCCTTGTCCTTCGAGTTCGATGCTTCACAATCGCTCTACGAGCAACTTACGAAGGCTCAGCAGGCCAACTCCTCGTCGTTCGCCGCTCACGCGGCATTTGGCCCATCGACCTCTCCGCTTATTCGGTCCATTGACGCTATGCCTCCCCCCCAGATGCCGCCACCGATGCCGCTCCTCCCGGACGATTCTGGAAGTTCGATGTACAACCCGCTGAACGCCTCGAACACGATGAGCCAGAGTCTAGTCAAGCGCGAGCAGGATTTTGGACAGTTCCAGTACGATCGCAATGGAATGCCGGTGGCCAGGATGCATCAGCGTCACACCTCGATGCCCGCCTACATTGAATATTCGCCGGCTCCGTCGTACGTTTCATCGCAGTACGAGGATTACAGCAACCGCGGCATGTCGTTCGAACCGATTACACCACCGCAGCAGGCTGTCACGTTGGGTTCCGAGCCCGCATATATTGCAAATGAGGACACCGGGCTTTACACCGCAATCCCGGACGTTGGAACTACGACGTTCAATTCTATGGTGCAGCTGCCACCGTCGAACCTGGCGGGTCCTCACTTCTCGACCGCCGCCCGCACCTTCCCTTCGAACGTGTATTCTGTGATCGAAGGATCTCCGACGTACAAGCAGCGTAGGCGGCGGTCATCTGTCACGCCGGGTATCACCAATGCAATCGCTGCTACCACCCAGTCCCAAAGCTCGCAGTCGACCGCGTACGCCGCTCACAAGCAAAGTGACCTTCGGCGCTCCGTCTCAAGCTCCGTCGCTCCTGTCGTCGAGGTGGATGAATCGAACGACGACTCGTCGCCTGGCCTCATGAACGGCTGCTCTTCATCGCAGAAGGATTTGGTGCAGAATGACACCCCACTGCCGAGCCTTGAGGAGAGCCCCCAGCAAAACGACATGTCTCTCTTCAACGGCCAGGATGATCTGGCAGCTCTTCCCAACAGCGAATCCCCTGAGATGTCTGCTCAAAACAGCTCGAACGCATCGGATCGCCCCGGGCCTGTCCGTCGTGCCCGAAGCGCCACTATGACGGAGCTCGGCCCATATCCCCAGAAGTCCCACTCCTGCCCAATCCCATCCTGCGGCCGGCTGTTCAAGAGGTTGGAGCATCTGAAGCGGTAAGTTTCACATCCTCCCTTGAATCCGACACATGAGGTTCCTGATTGGAAGATCAATATTTCCTCTGCAATGTCTGTAGCCGCTGACCGACTCTTGGCGCATAGGCACGTGAGGACCCATACCCAGGAGCGACCCTATCCTTGCCCCTACTGCAACAAGGCCTTCTCGCGGTCTGATAACCTCGCGCAGTAAGTTGCGGAGCATATTCCGTTGTCAGTATTGCGCTAACATATTTTTGGCAGACATCGCCGCACGCATGAAACACAGCAAGATGGCCAGCAGCAGCAGCAACAACAACAACAACAACAACAACAACAACAACCGCAACAGCAGCAGCAACCTCTGAGCGATGAGGATCTGGAGAACGAGGAGAACGAGTTCGGCTCTCTCGAGGCCGATTCGCCCTCATCCGACTCCAACTTCCTCCCGACGACCGTCAACATGGCTAGTGTTACCACTATGCCCACCACCGTGGATATGCAGTCGACAATCCCCACGATGGTTGCTCCTCAAATGATAACTCCGCAGTATCTGCAGCAGCAGATTTAAGATAGCTCCTAAATATAGGACAGAGCACCATAGAAATGGTCCGAAACCGTCCCGTCTGAAACGTCCGCTGGCACTTGCGCATGCGCCGAGGGTCTGGCCGTACTCAGGGCGCCATACTTCACCTCCGTCATTTACTTCTTAGCGCCGCGACTGTTGAGACTCTCGATTCTCGCGGTTCTGCCGGCAAATAGATGATACCCTTTTTATTTTCATGTGTGTCATTCTTCTTGCTCTCCTTTCTTGTGTCTCTATTGGGGCTTTTGGTGTTTTCTGTGAGCCGAGTCTCCAGCAGCACGATCGGACTTGTTCATTTCACTTGTCTAGATGAAGATGCGGGATACCTTTTTCCTGGGGTTCAGCTACCATCGTTTTGAAATTCTCAGGCGGCTTTCTGGGTGTGTCGGTATTCCGTCTGCGCGATGGACGGCTGAAACTGTAGCCGGCCCGCTCGGATCGACCCCATACCTCTGAAGTCGGGTGGTGTGCGCAGGCGCATCGAATGGTCGTCCCAAAATGCATACTACTTGTCATCCCCGATGCTCTCAGCCTTCTCTACTGCCTTGTCCAGTTGCTGTCACTTATCACATGTGACCCATCTCTGCTTTATCTAGGCAGTTTTGCTTCACTTTGGACGATTTCAAAGGTTTCCCCCCCTGAGTTTGTCCACTTCTATGTCACGTTTATTCACAGGCATCTTTTCTGTTTTCTTTGTTTCATGGCATTTTGCGGGATTATGGAACTTTGAGGATCGCGGTGAAGCATGAGGCCCCAATGCGACCAGGAAGGAGTGGCGTACGTGTATGATGACTGAGGAACCTTGAGGATTTGGGAATATAAAGGGTGGACTTGGTTCTCCAGGGTGGGGGCTGTTTTGGTCTGCTAGCACAGCAATACTATATAGATTTTTTTTAGCGCAAACATATTTATTTTTGCATTCAGCTTTCCAGAACGTTGAGTAATGCGTCATTTGGTAATGAACGTCAAGCCCAGGTACTGCAGCTCTCTATTTTGGGTATGGCTCTTAACTGATTTGACTGCCAAAGGCTGTCATCTGGAAATGCGGACATTGGTACCTCGGTCCAACCCTGTGGGCTTAGACGGTACTGCTGCTTCTCAATTTCACACCAGGACTGAATTGATACAGACGATGTTGAACGTATTCTTCTTCAAGTGACCATGGGGAATCCAAAGGGAATGGATAGGTGAGGCAATAAAAGGATGGGGTAAACCACCTATACAAAAGGACGAAACCACTTCAATCCTCTGTTCGCTTAAGGCAACTGCTCTACAAGTATGACCTGTTGAAGAAGCCATGCACAGCCGTAGAAATAACCGCCTAACAGTACCTACCGAGGTAGGCAAAGGTACTGTACAGTACATGTACCTTGGGTGTGCATGTGATCATCTGACTCGAGCTTTCTCGATTGCTGAATCACGGTGCTGGGGCGTTCATGACTGTATCATGAGGTGCTGCACTCCGGACCTGGCGCCCAAGGAACAGCCCAGCGGCAGTGACAAGTGTCTCGCCTCGCCGCTCTCCAAGTGGCTCCCCGGCCCTCCGCATCTGCGCCGGGCTGAACCCTGGAAGCCAGCCACCGCCCCATGGAGCGTCTGGTCACGTGTATGGGTGTCAGCTTGACTTGACGTTGTTCCTCCCCAGACATCTTCGACATCCGTTCATATCATCGTTGCCCTGCGAACAACGGCAACGTCGCTGTGGAGCTCCGTCAGCAAGTATTAATACATCATCGTTCGTCCTTTGGAGAGCGACGTTCTCCTCTGTACCTTTTTTTCGCTTCTCCAGTTCATCGTTCAGCTCGATCCACGACCCCAGTCACTTCTAGTATCATCTTAATCTACCTACCTAGCAGTTTTTCCCGGCAGCTCTTGAATCTGCATTGATATTGGTCGTAAACACTTGTTCCTGCCGGCGTTGTGTCTTCAGTAACTATAGAAGAGTTGAACATTCCTTGCTATATACATACTGTGCCCTGCTCACACCGCTCTTTAACGGGCTCCTTCATTCTCCCTCCCTTGTACGGGCTGAGCCAGCTTTTGTCGTGTTCCTTTCCCTTCTTTTCCACCCTGCCCTGGTATCCGCAAAGAAAGACCGGGAGATAGAATATTTTGGTTATTATAGCTTGGGAACGTCATCTGAGTGGTGTTTGAGACGGCTCAGGCGTTTCACCTGAGACCTCAATTTCGATGACGGAGACAGATGAGCATGTAGTGAACGAGTGGTCGCCGCTTGTGGCGCCGGATAACCCCAACCCCGTTGACAATGACGTCGACTCTCTGAGGGTGAGCGGTGCACGGCGGGGAAATGGCGATGTCGTCGCTGCAGGGGACAGGTCCGGCTTTGACGAGTCCTCGAAGAGCAGCTGGTACCTTTTTCTGCTGACACTCAGCATTGGGGGGTGAGTTGTTGAATTTCGGTGATCTGTGGAGCAGTATGCATATAATGTTTAAGGGTTGCGTTGCTGAAACCGGATTATTTGCAGGCTTCAGATCGTCTGGTCGGTTGAGCTCTCGAATGGGTCGGTACGTTGAAGTCACCAGTTTATTTGCCTCGTTATTAAAAGAAATATTCTTATCCTTGATCTTGTCTCGTTTCTTCTGGACGCTATGCTAAGCGCATTTCATGCAGCCATACCTTCTTTCCCTTGGGATGAGTAAATCCCTGCTCGCCTTTGTCTGGATCGCAGGTCCTCTGACTGGCGCCCTCGTCCAGCCCTATATCGGCATTCGAAGCGACAACTGCCGCATATCATGGGGCAAGAGGAAGCCCTTTATGGTTGTTGGCGGCGCGGCGACCATTGTGGCACTGCTCTGTCTGGCCTGGGTCCGAGAGATAGTAGGCGGGTTTCTGGGAACTTTCGGTGTTGATGCTCATTCGACCGGAGTGAAAACAACGACCATTGTTGTGGCCACAATTCTCATGTACTGCCTTGACTTTTCCATAAATACGGGTAGGTCTTTTTTTTTTTTTTTGGAACGTGCCTTCCTCGTACTTTCAGTGTCATTTCTGACGGGGTTTATTACAGTACAGGCAGGCATTCGCGCTTTCATCGTCGACAATGCTCCAGCTCATCAGCAAGAATCGGCGAATGCTTGGGCGAGCAGGCTTACAGGCGTGGGCAATATTTTGGGATATATATCTGGCTATCTTGATCTGCCCCAGATCCTTCCGTTCTTTGGAAACACGCAATTCAAAGTCCTTTGTGTGATTGCATCGATATCTCTTAGCACCACACTGCTGATCAGCTGCTTATACATCAAGGAGCGAGACCCACGGCTTGAGGGGCCACCTGCGTCGGATAATCCTGGACTTATATCGTTCTTCAAGCAGGTGTTTCGCTCGATTCGGCGCTTGCCTCCGCAGATACGCAAGGTCTGCGAGGTTCAGCTCGCTGCGTGGGTCGGATGGTTCCCTTTCCTGTTCTATTCGACGACCTATATCGGCCAACTCTATGTCAACCCGATTTTCGAAGAACATCCGAACCTTTCCGACGACGAAATCGATAAGGCCTGGGAGGAAGCTACCAGAATTGGAACGTTTGCTCTCCTCATCTATGCCATCGTTTCTTTCACCGCGAACATAATTTTACCGTTAATTGTTGTTCCAACATACAAACAGATTGTTGCCCCTGAACCAGTGGTTCCGGATAGCCCTTCTGAAGAACCGCAGTTGGCTAGAAGAATGTCTTTCTCCAGCACGCCGTTTGGCACTTCCTCAGAACCTCTGATTGATTCCAACAGCAGCAAAAGCTTCGAGAAAGGCGAAAAGCAGGGGCTGCTCTCGAAGCTGCAGATCCCGGGCCTGACCCTCCGCCGGACCTGGCTTCTATCGCACCTGCTTTTTGCTACCTGCATGTTCAGCACTTTCTTTATCTACACACCTCAGGCTGCAACGGTGGATATTGGGATCGTCGGTATATCATGGGCTCTCACTCTCTGGGCACCATTTGCTCTCATATCTGCCGAGGTCGCACGCCGTGACGCTGAACGACGGCTACAGCGCCGTCAAGAGGAGATGGCAGCACCCAGAGAACCATATGCGACGATGTCTTCGACACAGTCCAATAGCCCAACCCACAGCGACGATCTGGAGAATGGCCATTTTCCGAAAAGAGTGACAGCGGCCGACGGAGACGACGAGGCAGTGGATCAGGCGGGTATCATCCTCGGCCTGCACAATGTCGCCATCTCGTTCCCGCAGATCGTGTCGACCTTGATCAGCAGCGCGATCTTCAAGGCGCTGCAAAAGCCCAGGGGAGAGCCGTGGGACGATAGCGTCGGATGGGTAATGAGGTTTGGAGGGTGCGCGGCTTTGGTCGCTGCTTGGTTGACGAAGAGGCTCGACGAGGGTGTCGGTAGGTAGTTGGCATTGGGAATTTACGCCGAGGAGTAGGAATTTTTTTGGGAATATTTCTGCTTTGGATCTTTATGCTGCAGCCATATACATACCCGGTTCATGCCTGAATGAGAATATTTTGGATATCATTCACGAATACAAATGGTCAGGTCTGCTTCTTGAAGGTCTAGGTTAAGGAGCCCTAAGTCCCGGCTCGAGCCGTTGAGGCCCGCCCTAATTCCGGACCGTTAGGTAGAGCTGGTAACATGAATACAGAGCTACAGTGAATTCCCGACACAGCGTCTACTTAAAGGGCAACTCCAAGGACATCCAGGCTGAAACCTAGGTACTCTGGGATGGTGACCTTAACCTCAGGCTGGAACCTTCCTATGGAACCCTTCCATGGAACATCAAAACCGGCTACGCCCGACACGGCTAGTATGCTGACTAAGCAGCGGACGACCCCGGACCGCTTGGCGTCTTGGCCCCCGACAGCGGGAGGACAAGACGCGGACGCCGATAAGGACAAGTAGACAGTGTCCAGGACAGCGCCAGGAAGGCTGCTTTTTTGTTGATATTCTCGCCTCCTGCAGCTCTTCCCGGCTCTTGCGGCAGCTTTCCCGTGCAGATTATGTTCGCCCGCCTCCTGGCGCGAGCGTCTCGCTGTTAGAGCTCGTCTGGCACCACACCCCCGCCTTGACTCTTGTGAAACTCGCGACAATGGCCAGCTATGTTGTGAACGAGGCCGTTGGCCAGCTGCTGCGTATGTGCGCTCTGTTCCGAGCATTGCTCATGTAGCTGACAGTTTCCTCCAGGCCGGATAGCGGATTCAGATTCAGATCCCGATGATGGTGCGTGCGCCGCTCCCTCCGTACCCTGCCGTGACCAGTCTAACGAGCGGCCACAGATGTTCCCGAAGCGGGCAAGAAGGAGTTTTTCAGCTCCTGGGCCCTCCTGATCATGATCCTGCTGCTGATGTTTGCGTTGTTCACGAGTTATATTCTCCAGCAGAGGAAGATTCAGGCGGTGCATGAAACGGTCCTCTCTATATTTGCGGGTGCGTCCTCGACCCGACTTCTTGAACCCGGGAGGCTCGGTTCTCATGGGAGATAGGCATGTTCGTGGGGTTGCTCATACGCTTGAGCCCCGAGTCGCCCCTTCAGGACAACGTCGCTTTCGACTACCAGTTTTTCTTCAACCTTCTGCTACCTCCTATCATCTTGGCCTCGGGCTACGAACTACATCAGGTCGGTTTACGATACGGAAACTGGGGGAAATTCGGGGAACAGATCTGTTGACACTTCGTGCGCAGGCAAATTTCTTTCGGAATATAGGCACCATCCTTACGTTCGCATTTGCGGGGACGTTCATCTCTGCCGTCGTCCTCGGTCTCATCTTATTCATCTGGACGCGGATTCCCCTCGATGGCCTGAACATCTCGTTCGTAGAAGCGATCTCGGTCGGCGCGACGCTTTCGGCCACGGATCCCGTCACGATCCTCGCCATCTTCAATCTATACAAGGTCGAGCCGAAACTATATACGGTCATCTTCGGGGAGTCGATCCTGAACGATGCGGTTGCCATCGTGCTGTTCGAGACCGCGCAGAAGTACGCCGACAGCGAAGCAGGGTCCTTGACGCCGCTCCATCTCTTCGAAGCGATTGGCGTTTTCCTGCTGGTCTTCTTCGGTAGCATGCTCATTGGTGTGATTGTGGGCGTTGCGACCGCTTTGGGGCTCAAACATACGCATGTTCGCCGGATGCCGAAGATCGAGAGCTGCTTGATCGTGCTGGTCGCGTATGCGAGTTACTTCTTCTCTAACGGCATCTATCTGTCCGGTATGTGCCTTCCGCAACGTCCAGAGCACAGATGTTCCGCAGTGGTGTTATGCTGACGTTGTTCCTAGGCATTGTGTCGCTGCTTTTCTGTGGCATTACCCTCAAGCACTATGCTTACTATAACATGTCGCGGAGGACACAGCTTACGACAAAGTACCTCTTCCAGGTGCTGGCGCAGCTGAGCGAGAACTTTATCTTCATCTACCTGGGCCTGGATCTGTTCGTTGAGACCAACCTCCAATTCAAGCCCCTCTTCATCCTGGTGACGGTCTTTGGCATCTGTGTCGCCCGATACCTCTCCGTCTTCCCGCTCTCCAAGGCCATCAACTGGTTCATTCGATACCGGGCCAGGCGCCGGGGTAAGGATGCCGCGGACGAGCTTCCGTTTGCCTACCAGGCGATGCTCTTCTGGGCCGGTCTGCGTGGCGCCGTCGGCGTCGCGCTGGCTGCGGGCATGCAGGGCATCAATGCGCCCGCACTCCGGGCGACGGTTCTTGTCGTGGTGGTGCTCACCGTCATCATTTTCGGTGGCACCACGGCGCGGATGCTGGAGATTCTCGGAATCCGGACCGGCGTCGTCGAGGAGATCGATTCCGACGACGAATTCGACATCGAGGTGAGCAACGGAGGAACCTACTACAAGCGCTCCGGCACGGGACTGGGCTACACGCCCCGTCGCGGTGACTCGACCATCGCTCTGGATAGCTATTCGCGAGGTAGCAACCGCCGTCCCAGCCCGCCGGCCCGCCGGGCCCGCTCGGGAAGCCACCGGGCTGCTTCACGGAAGAACTCCGTATACGGCCCGAAGGACCGTCGCGATCAGTCGTCGACGCAGACGCTCCTGGGGGCCAGCAGCCGGAGTGGCAGCAGCGCGGCCAGCGAGGACGAGCTCGGCTCCCGGGACAGGGATCGCGTGACCTCGGAGGGCGACATCGTCGACGACTTCGAGCTCGACATGGACGCCCTCTCCGACGACGACCTCCCGCCGTCTGCGGCATCCCGTCTCCGACGGTCCTCGTCGCACCTCTCAGCATCGAACGCGCCGGCGTCGTCCGGTGCCTCCCCCTCGAGGCGGCCTGGCGAGCAGCAGTCGTCTGGCGGGCTCAGCGCCCGGGCGGCGCTCCGCGAGCTCTTCTCTGGTGGGCCGAACGGCGACCACGCCGCGTGGTTCCGGCAGCTGGACGAGGACTACATCAAGCCGAAGCTCCTGCTCGACCAGTCGAACCACAAGGGGCCGGGTGCCGTTTGATCTTGATTTTCTTCTTCGTCTTTTTCTTCTAAAAATAACCCTCTACTTCATTTCATGTCCACGAGAGTTCGGCACAGCAACCTCCCTCTATGGATCGGGGGAGCTGTATCACCATATCATATCATCAGATGGGTCTGGGAACGGCGTATAGACGGTTTTTGTGTTGTCTTTTCTGCTCATACATTTTTTTTTTTCTTTTTGCATTGATTTGATACCAAGTACCTACCTACCTACCTACCTACCTAACCTTTTGCCCATTCCATCTTTCACGAGTCTTGCGAGTGATCGTCATCATCATCATTATCATCAAAGGAGGAAAAGAAGAACAGGAAGAAGCGGGGCTTCGGTCTTGTTTGTATTCTACTTGACGTTCTGGGTGTCAGCTGTACTTTTTTTTCCATCTTGGTCCTTTCTTTCGGTTTGTTTTTTCTTTCCGAAGGATGCGCGCAGGTGCAAGTACAGTAGTTCTGCAGGCACAGGTATGCAATGCAATGCAATGACTTCCAACCGTACGGGTCGCTTGTTCTTGCTTCGTACGTACCGTGGCCACGTGTAACCGGAATTAGTTGATGGCCATTATGTTATTACTCTACCTCAGACGGGATTTGATTTTTTTTGTACTGTACCGTGCTGTGCTGTGCTGTCCCGGGTCGCTCCCGGGTCCAAATCCAACTGCACGTGGACTCCAAGCCCAGGGCGGGTTCCTTCTTTCCGGAGAAAGAGGGGAGACAGACAGACAGACAGACAGACAGACAGACAGAGAGAGAGAGAGAGAGAGAAAGTAGGTAGAGTACCTAGCTATGCTATTCTACGCTAGCTGGTAGTATCTTTTTTTGACTGGATGTGAGTGTTGAGGTCGCTGATGTCGTTTATCCATGATTTTTTATATCTAATCGTGAGTAGTAAGGTGGATAGAAAGGCACAAAGCAATCAGAGGAGCGAGCGAGCGAGAGAGAGTTCAAAGGTGGGTTGAGCTGGGTTGGGTAGCACTGTACTGTACATTTTGCGTCATCACCTGTTTTTCTGGGTCAATCGGGGTCGAAAAACTTCCAACAGTCCGATCGAGATTGTGAGATGATTATTAAAATGTGGCTGCTTGTGCATACAGCAATTGTTGAGCCTCTCTCTCTCTCTCTCTCTTCTTTCTTTCTTCCGCGCCTTGCGGAGCCGCAGCATCTCGAAATACGAAGACCGATCGATCCAGAAACATCGCAGCCGAGGCAGTGAAGCGAGAACCCCCTCCGCAAGAATAACATCGTGCAACGGGCCCGACGGGACGGGACGGGACGGCTTCTGATATCATGGAACCCTAGCTCTAGCTTCCCTTTGTCCAGGACAAGTCAGGTACAGTACAGCAGCAGAGGTGATGAGAGGGTTCACGTTTCAGGGTTCCCCGCCTATCATCTGCCGTGATGTGCAGACTAGGCGCCCGCGCACCGCGGCACCCGCAGCTGACGCTTGATCATGACATCACCCTGGAAGGGATGAACAGCTCCACGACACGAGCGACCTCGGGCAACCCGGAGACGGTCCTGCCATCATATCGTGACTGTGGCGGTCAGCACTGCTTCGACGGCCAAGACAGGGCCGGGGGTCGCGTTACTGAGGCGGAGAGACGCCTTCCGGACCGATCTCGCGACCAGGGAACGAAACCCGGGCCGCGTCGCAGCGTCACGTTATGTCCTGTGGACGGCGGGCGCCTGTTGGCCGGGCTCTGGGGCAGTGGCTGCGACGGCATCGGGCAGCAGAAGGGAGAGAGGTGGGATGCTGCTCTGCTCACCGTGGACCTATTTCCGGCGTCGCGGTGGGCGCCGCCGAAGCACCTGACGGTCACGGGTCACCGACTCCACCGCCGGCGCGTGTGCCGCGGGGGGCGTTGGCCGTGCGCCTTGGGCGCGGCGGTACATGTGCGGTGCGGCTTGGTTGTCTGTAACAACAAGGCGCTGGATAGAAGATCGTATGTGTATATGGCAGACAGCGTCAACACGAATCCCTGGGTTCGCAGCGCAGGCCGCGAGTCTGATTCCCCCAAGGTGCGGCGGCGCTCCACGTCTCCGCCCCCGGCTCCCCAGACGGTTTCCCCGGACAAGACGCGGGGTGCGGGCTCCCTTGGTCCGGCCCTCTCGCCGACCCCGCCTGCACTCCACACTTCGATCCGGCGTCGAGAAGCCCGACCCCTCAGCCTGCAGTCGCTGCACGCTGGGAGACGAGCGGCGCATCGATTCGTCCCAGACATGCTGCTTGGCCAGCGTTCAAGGCCTCGCATCGTCTTCGTCATGATGCACGTGTAGGGCAAAGATACCAGTTCCGCGCCCCCTCATCACCACGGCCTCCTGGCTCTCGCCACCCGCTGGCCCTGCGGCTCCACCGCCGTGCGTGCTCGACGCCCACTCCGCCGCCGGTCGTGTGCTCTCGCGGCCATGCGGTTCCGCAAGACTCTCGCACAGAGCTCTCATGTCGATGTCGATGTGGAGGATGTGTTGGATGTCCGCGCGGTCGCCAGGCATGGCTCGTGTATATAAAGGCTCCTCACGTCGGCCCGTCTGCACTCCAGCATCCCTGCACCAGACCAGATCCTCGCGTTTGCTCTGTTCCCTTCCATCTCCATCTGTTTCTTCCTCCACCACAGAGACACCATGGCTGCTCCCGTCATCCCCGAGACCCAATGGGCCCAGGTCGTCGAGAAGAGCGGCGGCCCCCTCGTCTACAAGCAGATCCCCGTCCGCAAGCCCGGCCCCGATGAGGTGCTCGTCAACATCAAGTACTCGGGCGTCTGCCACACCGACCTGCACGCCATGAAGGGCGACTGGCCGCTGCCCGCCAAGATGCCGCTTGTCGGCGGCCACGAGGGCGCGGGCGTCGTCGTCGCCAAGGGCGAGCTCGTCAAGGACATCGAGATCGGCGACTACGCCGGCGTCAAGTGGCTCAACGGCTCGTGCCTGGCCTGCGAGTTCTGCCAGAAGTCGGACGAGCCGCTGTGCGCCAACGCCCTGCTCTCCGGCTACACCGTCGACGGGACCTTCCAGCAGTACTGCATCGCCAAGGCCGCGCACGTCACCCCGATCCCCAAGCATGTGCCCCTCGACGCCGTCGCCCCCATCCTGTGCGCCGGCATCACCGTCTACAAGGGCCTCAAGGAGTCGGGCGCCCGTCCCGGCCAGACCGTCGCCATCGTTGGCGCCGGCGGTGGCCTGGGATCGCTCGCCCAGCAGTACGCCAAGGCCATGGGCCTGAGGATCATCGCCATCGACGGCGGCGACGAGAAGAGGGCCATGTGCGAGCAGCTCGGCGCGGAGGTGCGTATCCCTCCTCCTCCTCTTCCTCCTCCTCTTTTTTTTTTTTTTTTTTTTTTTTTTTTTTTTTTTTTTTTTTTTTTT
>Ga0008109_10000384_pt1 | contig 29105 bp, 33 predicted proteins | sample HigsolmetaGSP18D_FD_59306 | JGI IMG/M metagenome (GOLD analysis project Ga0008109, IMG submission 59306) | High solid enriched microbial communities from the Joint BioEnergy Institute, USA - SP1-8-D | ecosystem: Engineered > Bioreactor > SSF (Solid state fermentation) > Aerobic > Biomass ...
AAATACAATGCAAGATATGGCTGTCAGTCACTGAGGGACTCACCTTGGCCATAATGCGTTCCAGGTGCCTGTTCTGCTCGTCGAGCTCCCGACCAGTGGCACGAGCCAGCTGATTCAAGCGGCTGGCGGCACCAGAGAGAAGTTCAAGATTCTGCTCGATCTCGTCCTCCATTGCCTCATCCTCGCTATCAGCCTCGAATTGATATTTGGCACGCTCAGCCATATTGCGCTTAGGTTGCCCTGGCTGGCCGCCGCTTTCTTTTTCAATGTCTCTGAAGGTACGTTCCATGCGTTGATTGGTACGGAAAGCCTCTTGACGAGTGCCTTCGCGAATCGCACGCTCCTCTCTGTGGGTGTTCAGGATCTGCTCGTCGCGTTCCCGACGTCGCTGGGCGCTCGTAAACGGATTCGAGACGTGCACCGCGAACATGCTCCGGTTCAGCGTCTTCAGCTCCTTGGCCTTCTCTTCAGCGATGCGAGTCTGAATCGCAGCTTTGTCAAGGCTCCTTTCCGCGTCATGGATCCGTTCACCTTGCGCTCCTAGACGCGCAAGCGTGTTGCGGCCAATCTCCTCTGCCTGCGCAGCGACGCGGAGGGCATTCCGCGTGGAAGCAACGTCACCACGCTTGATTTCTCGGATTTCCTGTTTAATAGCCCGGACTTCCTCCTCCTCTTCTTCCTCCGCAGTTAGTTGTCTCTCCTGGTAGGTGCCGGTATCGTAGCCGCCGGCAGCCTGGCTATAAGGAGGAGGCGCATCATTCTGCTTCCGCTGCTCCATTCTTTCCTTCGCCCCTCCAAACAATGCGTCTCTGTTGGCATCTCCCGGATCATTGGGGTCACCCTGTCCCAAACCCCCGTAGCCGCCAGGGCCGTATCGGGAGCCAGATCCGCCACCAAACTTGTCACCTCCGTATCCGCTCTGATTGCCGAAGCGATTGGGGCCATAGCCAGGAGCACTGTTTACACCAGGAGGGCCAGCAGGAGGACCCTTCATGTCGGGGGCACCGCTTCCAGGAGCGGCGCCGTTCGGCGGAGGAGCAACGCCTGCATTTATTTTGGCTTTCGTATAAGGATCAACCGGAGTCGGCTGAGCGTAAGGGTTCTCTTGGGGCGCTGGGCTCTTGCTCTTTGATCTGGAGAAGAACCCCATTGTGGACCAGGTTAGGTAAAGACGAGAGGAAAGAAAAGGAGAATTAAGTAAGAGGGAAGGAGGGAAGAGGATGAGGGTTGTGGAATGAGAGACAGCATTCAGGGGAGTGATCTTGAGACATGGCGGAGTCGAGGCCAAGCGCGGTAATACAGATACGGCCCAATAGCGGTTGGGCGGCGCGGATCTGGCCGACGCTGGCGCGGCGCGCGTAACGGCTGAGACGGTAATCTTGACGAGGCGCGTGGCGCAGGCGGCTGTGTCGTGGACCTGGCCGCATCGGGTTAGACCGCACAGGCGGCGCTTCTCCTCTCGAGCCGCAGACGTCGCGCTTTTATTCTTTGATACAGCGAGACTGCTGCTGCTCGACCACCGCACAGGGCCCTCTACAGCAGCCATGGCCCCTCACCCAGGGTCTGATGCAGACTACATCAGGGACAAAGCGCGGAGGGACCTGCTGACTCTCCTCGAAGGCGTGAGTAAGGCTGCAGCCCCGCCGCTACGCACCTTCCGTGTGATTTTCGAGCTGACCGGTCGTGCAGGTTCGAGGTAAAAAGAATCTTGTCATAAGCAAGGATCTGGCTGGTCCAGTCGGACTTTTCGTCAAGTTCTCCGTTCTACAAGAGTATGGTGTAGACAAGGTGTTTCTGCTCGAGAATGCCAATGTCGATTCTTCGCAGCGCAATGTCGTGTTCCTCGTCCACGCCGAGAAGGCACGGCAGGTACAGACGACTGCCGGTACGTATGTTCATTTTCTCTTCCCGTAGCACGACGGTCCTTCTGCTCTTTTGCTCTTTCGTAAAATCCCTTCACAGTGCTCTGAAGGACCTCTTACATTTATCTGTTTCGATGGGGCTTCAGTAGATTACGCAGACGCCTTCCCACTCTACGTAGTCAGTCAAGCTCCCTAGATTGATAATTAGTGGATAGACAGCACATCCCTATGGCTTTCTTTCTCTACTCCTCTCAGATAGAATGCCATCAGTATGTGCTGACATTTGCAATTTAGAGCAGGTAAAGCGGCTCCAGCAGAACGGCAATATTGACCACGAATTCTCCATTTTCTGGGTCCCGAGACGGACGCGTGTAAGCAACAAGATCCTGGAAGACGCAGGAATAATCGGAGATGTGAACATTGCGGAGTTGCCGCTGTACTTTTATCCTCTCGAGCAGGACGTTCTGTCATTGGAGTTGGAGGATTCCTTCCGCGATCTCTACTTGGTAGGACACGCTGCCTCTGGCGTGAACAGTGTACTAATGATCGTAGCACAAGGACCCTGGTTGTATTTTTCTTGCAGCCAAAGCTCTTATGCAGATCCAGCAAAGACATGGTTACTTTCCTCGCATCGTCGGTAAGGGCGATAACGCGCGACGGCTGGCAGATCTGCTGTTGCGGATGAGGAAAGAACTCGATGCCGAGGAATCCTCAGGTCTCAATGATCCCGCTGGGAGAGGCCTTCTTCCTAGCGCAACGATCGAGAATCTAATCATCATCGACCGCGAGGTGGACTTTGGCACCGTCCTGCTCACCCAACTTACTTACGAAGGGCTGATAGACGAATTTGTTGGCATAAAGAATAACCAAGCAGATGTCGATTCATCTATAGTTGGCACCGCGCCTACGCCTCAACCTTCGCAAGGGTCGTCTTCGAGTGCGTCACAAGCGAAAAAGAGGAAGATCCAGTTGGATTCCTCCGACCAGCTCTATAGCCAACTTCGAGATGCGAACTTCGCAATAGTCGGTGATCTGTTGAATAAGGTTGCCCGCCGCTTGGAGAGCGACTATCAAAGTCGTCATGCAGCTAGGACAACGGCGGAGCTTCGCGAGTTTGTGAACAAGTTGCCGGGCTATCAGCTTGAGCATCAAAGTCTCAAGGTTCACACAAACCTCGCAGAAGACATCATGCGACAAACCCGCTCAGATATCTTTAGAAAAATTCTCGAAGTGCAACAGAATAATGCCGCCGGCTCGGATCCAACATACCAACACGACACTATCGAGGAGCTAATCGCTAGGGATGTTCCGTTGAAAAGTGTTCTACGCTTGCTTTGCCTTGAGTCCTGCATGTCCGGCGGGATGCGACAGCGAGATCTTGAGAATTTTAAACGACAGATACTACAGGCGTACGGGTATCAACATTTGCTAACGTTCCATGCCTTGGAGAAGATGGAACTCCTTCAGCCTCGCTCCTCTGCAACTGCCATGCTGCTGCCCGGTGGTGGCGCTCAGACAGGGACAAAGACCAATTACAGCTATCTTCGAAAGAACCTCCGGCTCGTAGTCGAGGAAGTCAGTGAGCAAGATCCCAATGATATTGCATACGTATACAGCGGCTTCGCACCGCTCAGTGTCCGCCTCGTGCAGTGCGTCATCCAGAAGCCTTACATACTGTCCCTCACCAAAGGTGGGTCAACGACCGCTGCCGTGAACACCGCAAGTACCGCGTCCCCTGGCTGGCTTGGCTTCGAGGACGTGGTCAAGAGCGCCCGCGGCGCGACGTTCAGCCTCGTCCAAAAGGGCGACGACAAGGCGGTCAGGGCACGACAGACCCTTAGTGGCAGTGGCGGAGTCAAGACAGTATATGTCTTCTTCCTGGGCGGTATCACATTCACGGAGATTGCTGCTTTGAGGTTCATCGCACGCCAGGAAGCGCAGCGAAGAAAGATTGTCATCTGCACGACTAGTATTATCAGCGGAGACAGGATGATGGAGGCTGCTATTGCGAAGGGCACTTTTGCGAAGACAGCGTAGCATTTGGATGACGAGGCAGTATCGGTTTCTTCAATATGTGATGATGACTTTGCAAGGCACTTATATCTGCTGTTTTTCAAGGAATATTCTATTCTTCGTCACGACTCTATCGTAATTACATGCTATAGCATCAATCAATTAAATGCATTCCCGTTTCTTTGTCCAGACCGAGTCTGGACGGCAGACCGTAACACCTAGAATCTAATACTTAAACCCAACATTAACCCCCATCAACCGCCCCTGATACCTCTCCAGGACCTCACCCAACATGACCATAATTCCCGCAGACAGCATCTTCACCTGCTCCTCTTCGCTGGCCGCCGCATCTTTATCTTTACCTTTACCCTTCGCCACAGGCGCCCTGTCAAACACCTCCCCGACCCACTCGCGCAGCTCCATCACCTGCGTCGCGTGTTCCGTGACCAGCCTTTCCTCGCCGGACGACCCGGACTGCACGTTCAGGTCGAGCACGGCGAGGAAGAGAGACAGGAGGGCTGGGAGGATGGTCGGTTCGGTCGCGACGGGGAGCGTGTGGAGGGATATGAGGAGAGTGAGGGTCTCCTGGGTCAGGTTCGGGAGGGCAGGGGTGTGTGGCCCGAGGGTGGAGAGGATGAGCGTGAGGGTCTGCAGGAAGAGGCGGAGGAGGTGGGGTGTTAGGAAGGGGTTGTAGGATGGTGATGTTGAGCTGTGTATGTACATACATTGGTCAGCCTAATATTATCAAGAAAGGGGAGAGGATAATACGCGTTTAAATATAATAAGCTGATTCATATATACATCCAGGGACAAGACTTACCGTGCGGACTGCGTCATCATCATGCCGAACCGGCCGGTTAGGGAATAGAAATATCCCTCTGTGAGTACCTTGTGGAGATCTTTCAGGGTCGACTTCTTCCGCTGTGCCTCCCGTTGCTGGCGTCTCTTTTCAACGTCCAGTCGGGACGAGAATGTCCGCACCTTGAGCGCATTCGGCCCAGTGATAGCATCGGCAGCATTCGCTGCGAGTGGCTGTAGGGATTGTTGCGCGATTCTCTTGGTGAGTTTTTCAATGGGGGATTCGTCCGTGAGGTACATCGCTTGAACATGCTCCGGGAGCTTCTTGGATGGAAACGAGGTGTCTGGTAAGGATGGGAGTCCCATGGATTTGGCGTCCTCTTCGCCGTACCCCGCCAGTTCGCGGGCGCTGAGTCCAATTGCTGTGAGGACAGCCGATCGCTGGGCTTGAGATAGGTCCGCGTCGAAAAAAGTAATCGTGAACCAGCGTCCCATCTTGAGAGGTTGAGAGACCAGCAATGCAATCATGCTCTGAAGCCTGAGCTCGTGGAAATTTTGCAATTTGTAATTGTCCTGAAGGCCAACGATGACGAGGGCCAACTCTTCTACCTGTTCGGCAAGTTCAGTACCGAAACCGATCTTGCGGCGGATCAGGGACGGGGCAGTCTTGATTCCTAGATGATAGCGGTCCACATTGTCCGTGTCACGGAGGGCGGCGATAAGATCGCGAATATAAACTGGTGTTTTGGGCTTATTTCGCTGGATCAAAGTAGGATCGTCCTCGGAGTCTTCTGGGTCCGTGTCTGGCTTTTCGTAAGGAATAAGATCGTCTCCATCTTCTTCCTTTTCTGAATCATCTGATATCTCCTCTATAGAGACAGCTTTCGAGGTTTGGGTGTCTGGTTGCGGTCGGCTACCGGTCGAGGGCTGAGATGATGGAGCCTTCTTCTGTTCCTTTGGCTTTCGTTGAGGCTCATCCCGTTTCTTAAGCTTCAGGGCCTCGACTGAGCCAACGCTGTCTTTGATATTGACGAGATTCATGTACCACTGAGCTTCTTCGCTCTCAACCTCCTCCAGATCGAATTTCATGGCCTTGCCAGGCTCTTCGATCTGTTGCGAAATTGCCATGCCAACTATCATCCCAAAAAATCGGGCTCTAGTGGAGGATGCTGCTAGGCGATTCGAGACCGCATTGAGATAGAGGCTCGACCGTCCTATTTCACGGATTGAGGTGGGAAGGGTGCGACTAACGTAGCCGGCGGCGAGAAGAACAGCTTGGGCATTTGCTGCAATAAGTTAGTAAAAACGTTGCTCTCCCAATAATTTCCTTTGAGGATGTTAGACGAGCCTTCTTGAATTTGCATTGGCGTGTGTTTTATGTAAAATTTGTCCCCGAAATTCTCAAGACTTTTCGTGAATAAATCCATTAGGGTATCTGTATCCGAAATATTAGCAGCGTCCCACATGATCAGGTCCCAGCCTAACACTCACCTTCACGGTCTGAAAAGACGGCAAAAAGCGCACGACGCAATCCGATGGTTTGTATTGATCCTCTGCCTGTTGAAAGCCAGTCTTTGATTTGACCCTCCAAGAGTGGTCTGTTGCTAATGATGCTTGAGCATAGTGCTGCAACGCCGCCAATGACTTCACCGTCTAGATTTTCGCCTATCGAGCCAGTAGAAAGCTCTCCAGAAAAATAATTCTTCTCGACATCGCGAAGAATGACTTCTAAGACGGTCGTCTGCTCCGATCCACGGAGGTTATCCAGGAGTAATCCAAAGCGCGTTGAGCAGTCCTGGTCACCGAGAAGTCCAGAATATAACTCTCTCACAAATTGATCTGCATCAAGGGTTAGAATATAAACGAAACAATGTGTCAAGTGGCTCGATATTACCGATATATCCAAGGCTCATCGCCCGACCCGTGATGAGTGCCACCGACTTGTAAGCCTCTTGGTTATTGGTATCGATTTTAGTAGCCATATGTCGTATGTTACGGCCCAACCAGGAAGCGTATGAGGCCCCTTCACCAACCCAAGAAATTGACTTCAGGTTATCCAGGTCTTTGATGGATGTAAGAGCTTCTGCGGCAGTAGAGAGCACTCTTCCCGCAGCAACAAGAGAGATTAGCTCTCTCCAAGCAACTTGCTGCTGTGTCGCATTGCCGTGAAGTGCACAAATGTCTGTATATAGACGCACAAGGAAATCCTCTGGCTTCAAAAGAGCAGAGAGAACAGCTAGGATATCTCGAATGACAAGATGTCTGCCGGAGCCATTATCATGCTCTGGCACGGAGTTGTGGGTAGCGAGCAGGGTGCGTAACTGCGAAACTAGAGAACTGATGCCAGCTACGCTGCTCAGACATCTTAACAAGACGCCCCTCAATTTGGGGTCTTTTCTCTTCTGTCCCTGAGATGCTTGGGAACCTGAGTCCGCTTCAAGGCTGTTCCAGTGGTCAGGAATCGTAGTGCTGACTAAGATCTGAAGAATTTGGGCTGTTGTCGGCCCTGGAACCCTGATGTCGAAGACCCTGTTTGCTACGGCCTTGTTGGCCGGATCAAGCGTGTGCAGAACTTCATAAAGTTGGTCCCGGTCGGGTTTCGACCTCAAGATGCCCAAAATATAGTCCGGGGATGAAGGGTCACCATCGGGCTGGGACTTTGGCTCTGTTTCAGTAGTCTTGGCATTATTCTTTTGTTCGTCCGAAGGCCTTAGAAGACTTTGGTCATCACGCGTGACTGTTTTTACGGGTGTGAGAAGTTCCTCCATTTTGCAAACATGGCCTTTCATCGCCAACAACAGCCAAAAGTAAGAGTTCGAAGATGGTTTTGCGAAGCATGGGCGGCGAGATCCAGTAAGCAGGCTCGAGTCACGTGCCAAGCACCTCTGGTCTCCCGTATCAGCCAACGCCGGCAGCAGTCCGGCAATAGGCACCAGAACGACGCCCAAGTGGATGATCGTGGACCAAAACCTCAGCGCCTGTTTTTGAAGGGGCAGATATAGGCTACAAGGCCCTACAGTCCTGTGTTTCTCGGGCTCCATATCATCTATGAACTGTACTGTACATAACTCCTAGAGTGACCCCGCGTGGCTCTGGAACAAAGACGTTTGGAGTACCAGATCATTCCGGGTAGCGTTCCTGATATACTCGTTTCCTTGACGGTATTACACTTTGAAGATGCCTTCTCTTAATACGAAACCGATCGACCCAAACCTTCGATGGTCAGTGCCCGGAACGCTCATTACGTGGTTCCTACTTACATAGCGCAGGAAGCACCTTTACAAGGTTCTAAACAAGCGCGGGCCCTTCAGTGATGAGGACTGGGTTCCTGGCCCGGAAACGATAAATGCTCTGGAGACATCAAAGATCTTGTAAGATGGTCAGACTCCACGTTTACCGCTTATTCCTAACATTTGATCAGGGTCATGTGCGTTTTACGTTCCCCATATTGCATGTCTACATTGTTGACGTAATGCAGAGGAGCTGGAGGCTTGGGATGCGAGATCCTCAAGAATCTTGCGCTGTCTGGATTCAAAGATATCCATGTTATTGATATGGGTAAGCTTCATCTTACTAAAGCTCCCCATTCTACTTCTGACGTCCTCCAGATACGATTGATATTTCAAACCTCAACCGCCAGTTTCTATTCCGGCAATCTGATGTGGGCAAACCTAAGGCGGAGGTTGCTGCTGCCTTCGTAGAGAAGCGCGTCAAAGGCGTTAAGATTACCCCATACGTTGGCAAGATCCAGGACAAGGATGAAGATTACTACAGGCAGTTCAAAATCATAGTCTGCGGCCTCGATAGCATCGAGGCTCGTCGATGGATAAACTCCACCCTCGTAGGGATGGTGGACCCTGAAGACCCAGAGAGTCTGAAGCCTTTGATTGACGGCGGAACGGAAGGTAGGTATATTCCCCAGATAAATAGTACTCTATGCTCACAACGAGGCAGGCTTTAAGGGCCAATCCCGTGTCATCCTACCGACTCTTTCATCCTGCATTGAATGTCAACTTGATATGCACGCTCCTCGAGCGGCTGTTCCGCTCTGCACTATTGCAACCATTCCCCGGCAGCCACAGCACTGCATCGAATGGGCGCACCAGATCGCTTGGCAGGAGAAGCGGAAAGATGAACCATTCGACAGCGACAATATGGAACATATCGGTTGGATCTATCAAACCGCTCTCGAACGAGCGAAGCAGTTCAACATTCCCGGTGTCACATTCCAGATGACCCAGGGCGTTGTTAAGAACATTATTCCGGCTATTGCCTCCACAAACGCCGTGATTGCTGCGTCTACCACGTCTGAATGTCTCAAGATCGCCACATCTTGTAACCCCTATCTTGAGAATTACATGATGTACGCCGGCGAGGAAGGTGTCTACACTTACACCTTCGCGGCTGAACAGAAGCCTGACTGCCCAGTATGCGGTAATCTGGCGCGAACGATAGTCGTGAACCCAGAGGACACGCTGGAAGCGTTCATCGAAAGTCTTGGGGAGCGGGCGGAGGCGCAGCTCAAGAAGCCTAGCATGCGGACAGAGGAAAAGACCCTCTATCAGCGCTATCCACCGCAGCTGGAGGAGCAAACTCGGCCTAACCTACGGCTCAAACTGAAGGATCTAGTATCCAATGGGCAGGAGATTGCGGTGAGCGACCCTGCTTACACCATCGACTTCCGATTCAAGCTTGTTTTCAAATAAGATTCGTCCTGCATACTGGTAGATGAGATACGTTATGCCATGACGAGGAAGAAACTCCAGTTTTTGCCAGGTAAAAGCCATTATTGCACAAATAAATATCTTCATTTATAGATCTAGCTTTTTTTACACCCATCCAAACGCCAGTACCAAAAACATGGTCTCTGCCGCCCTTTAATAAACTGCTCAGAGAGAAATAAAAAAAATAACGCCAGCACATGCATCATGAAAGAATCACTCGAGATGCCTCCTCACCGCATTAGATCAGCCAAGTTCCTCTTCAACCTTGCGCACTTGAGTTTCAACACTTTGACACTCTCCAGAAAGAGCATATCGCTCGGGAATTGACCGGTGCTCTCGACGTTGAAGATGAAGTGGTCGCGCACACGGCCCAGCTTAACCTTGCCCTGGAACTCCTCGTGTCTGAGACACTCCCTGCTGACAGTATCCTTGAACGGATCAACGACCACAGCCTTCAGCTCGCCTTCATGGCCCTCGTATCCGCTGCCCTCCTGTGAGGCCTCTTCCTTCGTAATAGGCTGCAGGCCGATAACACCCTTAGGGAAGCACTTGGCAAACTTCTTCGCATCCTCGCCGATGATCGGACGGAGGATCTTGATGTCCGGAAGCAGACGATACGTCGCAGTCGCGACAGGCGAGAACTTGGCGTGGTCCGCACCGATGCCCTTGATGCAGTGCAGTTCCATCTCGATCTTCTGGCCCGGGCGCAGCTTCGCGATGAGGATGTCCGGGTTCACGGGCTGGATGGCGCCGTCGCCGGAGAAGAACTGCTCCTGCCGGCCGACGGGGTGGAATGTGAGGTCCTTGGCGTAGACGTGGGCGTTGTGGTAGAGTTTGCGGGGATCGTCCTCGTCCGGATCGGCGTCCGGGTTCTTCGTGCACTCGACGTCGAGACGCAGGACGATCGTGTTGTAGTCGCTCGGGGTACTGCCGCTCTCCGGGTCATCCTCGGTGGGCTTCTTGAACCAGCGCAGCCAGTTGATGCCCTCGATGGAGCCCTTGAGCGGGATGAGGCCAAGCCTCTGTGCCAGGACCTCGTCGTGGATGACAGACGTGTTGTTGTGGACGAAGACGTATTCGATCGCGAGTGTTGGGATCTCTGCAATGAGAATGCGACGAAAGGCGTTCGCGATCGAGGCGTCTATTCCGATCAGGGAGAACGAAGCCTCCAATGGCTCATTGCGGTGGAATTCGACCCGGAAGTCCTGCAGAGCGCAAGGGTCAGCGTCCTGCGGCGGCGTCGAAAAATCTTTTGTAGGATATTGTAAATTGAAACATACTCTCTTGAATTTACTCAACGACCACTCGTGCGACTCGCCGGGCCAGTGCCCCGGGAAATCTGTCGAGGTAATGTTTGTGACGGTCTCTGCATTGATGCCAACGAGCTTTAGATGCAGTTAGCCATGAGAAAAAAAAGATATCACAGCGTAGAATCGGAAACAATACCCTTCTGCGCTCCAACTCCTCCTGCGATGGGACAAGGGGCGCCATGGCTGCTGGCGGGAGGCGTCGGCGGGGTGCGATATGATATGAAGCTTCAAATCTGCAGCAATAATTTCTTCGGGATCGGAGGCGGCAGTATTTTCTCCGGGTCTGGTCCAGGCGGAGAGAACCTCTCTATTTTGCATTAGAACTAAATGTGTGGCTGGGGTGGGTACTTCGCGCACAGCGCAGCGCACAGTGCAAGTCGAGGTACCGCTCAAAATGGGGCCTTGCTGGGTCTGGAGTAGCCGCGCCGGGGTAGGGTGCAGAATAGATGGCCCATACGGCCAACCAGGAGCAGTGAAAAGTGCTGCGGATGCCGTAAGCTGGGGCTCACGTGATGGTGCCAGAGGGCGCGGCGGCATCCGCCCGGACGTCTCTCCACACGTTCGACAACGACACCCCGGCGTCTTCTCCATCGCAGTCAATTGAATACGTCCGGGTTGAGCACCATCAGCTCTTCTATTCATAATGGCTTCATCATTTACTCGCCTTGTCGGCAATGCGCCGAAAAGGCTATGTCTCCGCCCCTCCACTCTGTCAACAAGAATCGCGCCTCTCTCTGGGACCCGCTCGATAGCCACCTCCCTCCCACGACGGTATGCTGAGCCCACGAGCTATCGGCCCACGAGGCTCATCCCAACTGACCCATCCTTTTCGCGTCCTGTAAACGATCCTGATGTCCCCGAGAAGGCGGCGGGAATGGAGTCCGAGGCGGGGCACAATCGCAAGATTCGTCACTATACCGTCAACTTCGGTCCCCAGCACCCCGCCGCCCACGGTGTGCTGCGGTTGATTTTGGAACTCAATGGAGAGCAGATCGTCCGCGCGGACCCTCACGTCGGTCTGCTGCACCGCGGTACTGAGAAATTGATCGAGTACAAGACCTATATGCAGGCGCTGCCCTACTTCGATCGATTGGACTATGTCTCGATGATGACCAACGAGCAGTGCTTCTCGCTGGCGGTTGAGAAGCTTCTGAACATCGAGGTCCCGGAGAGAGCCAAGTGGATCCGTACTATGTTTGCAGAGATCACCCGAATTCTCAACCACCTCATGTCCGTCCTTTCCCACGCCATGGATGTCGGCGCCCTGACTCCTTTCTTGTGGGGTTTCGAGGAGCGAGAGAAGCTGATGGTATGTGAAGCTATATGTCCAATTGCAAGAGAAGGGAAGAATTGGAAGAATTGGACTGATGTCACTGACCTTGATTGATGTATAGGAATTCTATGAGCGAGTCTCTGGTGCCCGTCTCCACGCTGCATATATCCGCCCTGGCGGTGTCTCCCAGGATATTCCTCTTGGCCTGCTCGATGACATCTACCAATGGGCGACCCAGTTCGGTGACCGCATTGACGAAACTGAGGAGTTGCTTACGGACAACCGTATCTGGAAGGCCAGAACCCAGGGTGTTGGAGTTGTGAGCGCTGAGGATGCGCTGAACATGAGTTTCACCGGTGTTATGCTCCGTGGCTCTGGCGTCCCGTGGGACGTCCGCAAGTCGCAACCCTACGATGCTTATGACCAGGTTGAGTTTGACGTCCCCGTCGGTGTCAACGGTGACTGCTACGACCGATACCTCTGCCGTATGGAGGAGTTCCGTCAGTCTCTTCGCATCATCCACCAGTGTCTGAACAAGATGCCCGCTGGTCCGGTCAAGGTTGAGGACTACAAGATCAGCCCGCCCCCTCGTGCGGCTATGAAGGAGAACATGGAAGCTCTCATCCACCACTTCCTGCTCTTCACCAAGGGTTACACCGTGCCTCCTGGCGAGACATACACCGCCATCGAAGCCCCCAAGGGTGAGATGGGTGTGTACCTGGTTAGCGACGGCAGCGAGAGGCCATACCGCTGCAAGATCCGTGCTCCTGGTTTCGCTCACTTGAGTGGCTTTGACCAGGTCGCTAGAGGCCACCTGCTGGCGGATGCCGTCGCTATCATCGGTAAGCTGCCTATTCCTCGCTGATGATCTTCACTATTTCTCTGCTTTCGGGATAGAAGCTGACGCGTTGTCATAGGAACCATGGACCTTGTGTTCGGAGAAGTCGACCGATAAAGGCCTTGCCAGAGAACCTTAGTGACCAATAAAGGAAAAGAAATACCCCTATTAGAATTCAGCGCCCAAAGTAGAATTGTTGTAGTCCTAGCCATCAAGGAAAAAGAAAGAGAAAAGAGAAGCACCGAGCGAACTCAACCATGCCATTGAGCAGAAAATCGTCATCTTCAATTAGCCCGTGACTGGCGAGCGATTCCTAGCGTAGATTTCTCTTCCTTGCAATGGCGGTGTCTTTATTTATGCCTGTCTAGCTGTCTATATTAGATTTCCTTTTCCATCTTCATCGACTGTACAGTGAGTGTCGCAGCGCGGTTCATCATGTGCGAAGATGTCGGCTGTTCCTGTTGCGCCTAAAAAAAAATCTATCTATCTACGCCAAGGAAAAAGATTTCGAGGTCCAGGTGGCTCTGCCCATACCCTAGGTTCTACCTATGTGTACTGTACAGTATGTACTGCACATGTACGATCATTGCATTAGCCTTTGTCTTGGTATCGGTCAGCTCAGACGCTGTCTGGGTATCCATCCATCCATCCATACATACATATATATATATATATATATATATATATAGGTAGCTTATGGAGGGTGCGGCTCCTATCCTATCCTATCCTAGGCTACGCCTAGAACGGGACGGGAAGGGACTTTGGGTGCGGCGCGGGGGCTTTTCTTATCTTGTCTTTAAGAATCTTACCTCACTTGTAAGTACTGTACAGTATAAGTATGATGGGGTAGCTGATTAGATAGTATAGACCAGACTAGACTACCTACATTAATTAATGGAGGGGGCTTTGTTTTCTAAGCAAGTAAGAGAGGGTCTGGTTCAGTCTGGGTCTTTACTCAGTCATGGGATAGATACATATGTACATTGTATGTATAAGGAAAAGGGGGGCCGTTCTATTCAATTGATCCGGGCTTCTGTTATGTAGGTGCCTAGGTATAATAGATATAGACATATCTAGATAGATATGCAGCTCAAGCACGCACATCCACCCCAACACGGACCTGCTCCCTTCGTATCGAATCCAGAAGAAGGTCGACGTCCTTCTCCGCGCCCTCCCACTCCCTCTCCACGATCCTCCTGGCCCGCTCGCTCCGCGGCTCAAACACCGCCTCGAACGGCGCCGGCGTCCACACGAACCCGGACGTGAACGCCATGTCGTCTACCTCTTTCTGTTTCCCCTCGCTGCTGACGGCGTGCTTGATGTTGAACGCCCACAGCAGGCGCGCGATGAGCAGGAACACCGAGTTCCGCGCGATGTGACGCCCCGTGCAGATGCGGCGGCCGAAGCCGAATGTTCTAGTATGCATGTGGAGGTCTTCAGATCTGCCCTCCAGCCAGCGTTCCGGGCGGAACTCGAGCGGGTCGGGAAAGGCGCGCTCGTCGATGGCCATGGACCAGTGCAGGCCGATGACCGTCGCGCCCTTGGGGATGCGGTAGCCCATGTACGTGTCTTCTTTCGTCGTGGCATGCGGGATGCCCCCGGGCGCGATGGTGCGCCAGCGCAGGGTCTCCTCGATGACGGCGTTGATGTACGGCAGTCTGTCCCTGTCTTCGAAAGTTGGCAAGCGGTCGGGGCCGACGACGGCGTCGAGTTCGCTTTGGGCTTTGGGGATGAAGGATGGGTAGGCCAGACACGCGAGGATGAACATGCGCATCTGCACGGCCGTCGTGTCGAGCGCGGCGTCGGCGAGGATCCCGACGTCGTAGGCCAGCTCGAGCGGAGACATCTGCTTGGCTTCCTTGGAGTTGGCGAACTCCTTGCTCCAGTTCCACGACTTGCTCGACAGCCCGGCCTGCAGGTTGCGCGTGTGCAGCGCCTCCTCGAGCTCGAAGAACTCCTCCGCGGTGCGCTTCCACGGCGCCAGCGCCGCGGGGAGGCGGTTCAGGATGGGAATGGCGTCCACGATCCAGGTGCCCACGCGGGCAGCGTAGGCGAAGTTGTCCTGCACGCGGTGGGCGTCCTTGAGCACCTGCTCGTCGCCCGTGCGCAGGCGGAAGCCGTAGGCGAGGGTGTAGACGAGGCTCGCGGCGTAGCGTTCAAACACCTTCTGGAAGTCGTTCGTGGAGAGAAAGTCGTGCAGGACCTGCTTGCTCTCCAGGTCCTGCAGGGGACAGTAGGTGCGGGAGGCGCGGGGGCTCAACGAGGGCGCCTCCATGCGCTGGTGGAGCCTGTAGCGATCGTCGTAGCGTCTGAGGAGCAGGTGCATGCCCTTGGTGAGATTCTCGCCGGCCATGACCATGCGAGGCCGGTCGCTGTAGATGCTCCCTCGCTTGTCGAGGAGCTCCTTGGCGATCGCGGCGTCCGCGATCATGATCATGGTGTTGCCGCCGAACTGGGCGCTGAAGATCGGTCCGTATTTCTTGCTCCATTCGTGGAAGGTAAACCAGGGGAGCTCTTGAGGCGCCTGGTGGAGATTGCCGATGAAAGGGAGGCGACGGGGGCCCGGTGGTAGATATCGATCCCGGTGGTATTCGTAGAGGAGCCTGAGAACGATTAAAACGACGAGCGACACAATGACTGCCTGCATGGTAGCTGGTCAAAGCTCATGGAAATGATGACAATGCACTCAATGGTAGCACAGAGAATGTGTAACCTCGGGAATAGGGCAAGGATGGCAACGGTTTTATACCCCGCATGTCCTCCTAGGATGTGCAGACTGATGCAACCAGGTAACTAGATTAAGATGCAGGGATTAGTTCGGCACTTGGCAGAAGAAGTAGTAAAGAGACAAGGGGATATGATAGTAATGAACACAGTGGTCGGATTCGTCTTGGAGATGGCACGATATAGGCCAGAGGGCCTTTTCCCCGGCGATAATGCATGAATGTTGAGGATTGTAAAAGCGTTACAGAACACGCCACGTTCGCCATCTCAAAAATTAATGGGGAAACGCATATCACAATAAGCATGTGCGGCACAGTGATGGCGTGCAGCGCCTGTTTCCTGCAGCAGGGGTCCTCCAGCCGACGAAGAAAGTTAAGAGGAACGGAATGAGAGCAGCGCGACCGTTTGATGCATCCAATCCTTTTTGGAAAAACGGAGTCGAATTCTCTCAATGTTGCGACGAGAGATGCCGTGTCAGGCAGGGGTTAGGGGTTAACTTTGCTTAGGCCAGCAAATCATGTCCCGTTTGGCACTGTCCCAATGCACAGGATGCAGCACCACATGAAGAGACTGTAGTTGTAAGTCAATTCGTACCCGAATCGCATTAACTCGCTGCTGTCATTGCGCGAAAATGAGACTGAAGCACACGGACGGAGTACGCAGTAGCAGCACACTCCGGGGATCCCTGTCAGCTCGTTCTGTTCAATTCTCCTAAAACCATAACCCTTCATGGAAGCTTCATAATCAGAAACGAGCCAAAGGACCTTGTAGCTTCTATCCAAAATCGTAAAATATCAGAATTATCCACATTAGATTAGACTATAAAAAATAAACTTGTCAGACCTGAACTTTTCCCAAGCCCTTCCATCCACCAGTTACCTGTAGGTAATGTAATCGCCGGTTCCACCGCTACCAAAACTCATTATGAAAAGCCCGACTCAGGCGGAAGAGATGCGAAACATATCCTCAAACATGGCGTAAGACCAGGCTGAATCGAACGCTGCTTGGGAGCAACTCTCCAGCTCCAAGAAGTCCAGATTGACCTGCTCTCCTGCCTGCTTTTCGCGCTGTGAGGGTCCGGATCCCAGGAGGTGAAAATTCATGTCCCCGATGTCAGAAACGGCATGTTTGTCATCGATCCTTGGAATTTTCTGCTCCGTATCGGGTTTTGCATGCACGCCAGGACTCCCATCTATTCTATCGTGTCCAAGGGGATCGAAAGATTTCAGACTATCAACAGGTGTATCGACTTTCGGTGACAGATGTGTCCCTGAGACAGAAGATGTTGCTTCCTCCGTGCTAGAGTTTACCGTCCCGGGAGTATTCGCTTCAGCAGCAGAGTCCTTGATATTGAACTCTCGCACGAGCAATGGCAGTTCGTTCTCCTCCGGATATTTTCCTCGTGAAAATGCGTAGTCGAGCGACAAGCACAGGCGGAGGTAGAAGCGAGGGTGGCGCAAAAAGATCTCACACCAGCTCCTTGTCCGGTCGTCTGAAGATGGACATGCTGAACGGGACTTGGCGAGGGCAGAGGCCTGTTCGGAACTATCGTACTGAGCAGGTTGCCTATATTCCGGTGTATTGGACTGGATCGAAATCGATTTGCCCTGCCTCTCCGCAAATTGGAGCACGCGCTGGATAAACGCAACTACATCGTCGGTCCCGCAGTAGAGGCTCCGATACAGGCGCATCGCTTCTGTATAGTATTTCAAGTCCGTATAGTAATTTAAGAGATGTTCACGCGCCAGTGCTTGCGACTTGGCTGAGAACTTGACGTCCAACGCGCTTAGAAGAAGCGGTAGGGCCGTGTAGGCAATTCTGGCCACAACATGTCAGGAGCCTTCGTTGAAGCAACAGTACAGCCGGTAACATCATTAGGTGTATAGGCGACTTACGCGCTGATAGGAAGGTGTCGAGCCACCCCATTCATCATGAACTGCTTTATCCTTTTCGTCACACCACGAGTCGCATGCTTCAGTTCGTCTCTTATACTCTCCAGTCTCTGTTGGTTCCTGTCTTTCAGACGTCCTTGATGTGCCTCTATCAGCAGAGTCTCGTGGTGGCACAAGGCGATTCGGGCAGTACTGGTTTGAAAAGGTCAGTGGTGATCCCTCCACTGCAGAGCAGAGTCCACTTACTGGTAATATATGTACGTCAGATCAGTGTAGAGAGGGACCGACTCATGGACATTCCCCAAATTCAGAATTGGAGAAAGCGCATCACTGGCGTCCGATGCCCACTGAGCTAGATCGTCCTTTGTGGCTTCAATTTTTGAGAGCTCCTTCAAAAACTGCTCCGTCGAAGCGAGCTCCGACGGAAAGCCACCCGGTGCGTAGACGATTGAGACGGGCTTCGTTAGTCTCAGGGCAAGCTGGCACTGAACATTGAGAACCTTCGCCAGGAACCTTTTCGTCTTGGGGTCGTAGACGGCTGACTGGTAGATTTCATCCCGCAGATCCTCCTCGCTCATGGTATCCAGGGATAGATCGAAATACCCCGGAGTGATCTGCAGATGCCGACGCAGTCCCAAGGCCATGATCCTATCACGAAGGAAGATCGACCACCATAGCCGCTTCTTCGTGGCCCGAAGCGGGTCGTCAACACTCGATTTGTGATACAGATGGGCGGCGGTTGCCATGGCATTCTGAATGGCAATCGTAAGCCATCCACATCCCGCATGCAAATCGATTGAGGCACACTGGTAAGTCAATAGCACGGCACCCTGAGCTTTCGCAAGGGTATCGTTTTCCGCTTTCAGGTCAAGGAGAAGCTTGGGATGACATGTCAGTGACTGACCACTAAGATATAGCTGGTTGTTTTTTTTGAATGGAAATACCTTGGCTCGACGATATAGCGTGTTGCGCGCGGTACGCGTATCTGGGTATCCAGCCTTCTTGATTGTGCTGGGGGAGACGAACTAGATTCCTGTCAGCAGCAGGAACACTCCAAAGCAGAGGAATCCTTACAGCGCAGCTGGCGAACAGCATTGCCTGGAAAATGAAGAGAGAGATGGTGCGATTTCTCCCCGGTCCTGCCCCTCGAGGGGAATACATCTGCCAGAACTGGGCCTCATCGATGACCGGGAGGCACGGGTGTACGTGGAGGAAGTACTGACGGACGAATTCGTCGAGGATCGGTCCCGTCGGAACATGAAGGCACCCTTTCAGCTCGAGGAACTTGACGTCTTCCGGCGGCAAGCTTGGCAGGTCGCGCAGCTCCAGGAACCGGTAGAAAGAAAATATGATGTTTGAGCCACCGCGCACTTCGGGCGTGTCGGGGTCGGGGATGCTCCTGGAGATGGGTAACGGATGAGTCTTGAGGTCGTCGATGCGTCCCTCATCTGTCGTCTGTAAGCGGGTACTATAAAAAGTGACAAAGAGAATTCCAAGTACTCACCATGTTTCCGCAATGTATGCAGGACGTCCTTTGCGGACGCCGGCATGGGCGAAGCGAAGTCATGGAAGGGAGTTCGAGATAATACGGATTCGTCGATTGATACGGAAGCGCGGTTAGAGACACCGGACGGGACCAATGCATTGTTTTCCTTTGTCGGAGCCGGACGCAAGTCCTGAGGCCTCAAGATTCGACTGCAATTGTATCAGATACAAGTATCGGTGCGATCGGACTAAACGGCAGCAGACAGCAGTCACCGACTTGGAGGTGACAACCAACAACAGAGACAAGAAAAGGAGAAGACATACCGTTTCGAAGTATTCGAGCGGACGACGCATCCGCAGCCATCCAGGCGGCAGTTGGTGCAGGGCGTGCCCTGAACGGACACGTCGCAGCGGACCTTGCGATCATGGCAGCGGTTGCACGCCAGCCGGGCCCTCTTGCGCGGGCGCTGCTGGAGATGCTGGAGGACGTCTGGACGCTGATCCATGCGACGTGCCTGCGTGGAATGATCGGGCCCATCGTCCTTGGAACTGTCCATCGTCGAGTCTCGTTGGCGTACACAGTAGGTATTTCAGGTTTCCTCCTGCCTGGACGAGACTAGCTTGAAGGAGAAGAAGCAGCCGGCGATACCGATACCATGTACGGGCGGTCAAAAGGCATGGACGTGCCGGAGGTCCGAAACGCACGCCCCAGGGGAACGGTGCTCGATTTCTTAACAGACGATGGGGGAGAAACGAGCGTACGAAGATGTAGGAAGACAAGGATCAGGACAACGGCGTGGAACGCGCAGGGCGAATCATCGGCGGCGGCGGCGGCTGGCCTGTGATCCGCCATGCGGGGGAGGACGATCGCGACCGCGCATCCGTGTCGCACCATCTGCGAGGCCCAGCAATAGCAAGACACTCGGCTTTCGGGAACGTCCTGGCGTTCGGGATCGGGCCTAAGGATGTCAGATTGTCGATAAAAGAGTCGCGTCCGGGGAAGTCTGCGGGGGAGCTGGAGTTGCGGCCTTGGTCAACGGTCCGCCAAGTATGGAGTACAATGGCTGCTTTTCCGTTTTGGAGAATCTGTTCGTCAGCGAGATCGCGATGGGACCTCCCTCCCGCCGCAGCTTGGGGATCTGGGGAGCTGTGTCGCTACAAACAGTCGACGGAATAGCCGAGGATATCCTTGACCCTGGATCTGGTCGAGTTCTTTATTACACGTCTACATCTTCAGTGAGTTCAGAAGAGATCAATCCAAGCCGTTATAAACTTAGAAGATAAACCAGGCGAATCTTCTACCGTCATCCAAATCCACCAGCGTACTCCGAATCAGGCACACTCCGAACTATTATGATTTATTACTACCTGACCGACCCTCAATCCAGTTCCATATATACACATACGGTATACCCTGATCTACCAGAGTTAAGTACAGTACAGTGCTTGTCAAGCGACATCACCGGAAAAGAACATGCAAGTCCCATATATGCATAGATCAAAACCACATCCATCACCATCACCATGCTCCTCGGGGCCCTCCGGCCCGGAGGAGGAAAACTGGCCTCAACTACCAACTCCGTCCTCTGTATGTACAGTACTGTGTAGTGTACTTGCTGATCTGGCCCCTCCGCACCTGCACCTCGCAGATGTTACTATCTAACCATCATCAATGATTATTATTAGCACCAAGCGACAACCACGCATCCTACTGCAGTAGCTAGGCCAGCTAGCCAGGTATCCAGCCCACTATTTTTGACACCTGTCCTCTGATCAGTACTGTATGTATTGTAGTTGACAGCGGATCCGTCACGATCCGTAACCCATTGTTCTCCGGACTCCTCCTCCGCATTCCGTACTGTACTGTGTACTCTACAACCCCGACCCCGGATCCGGACCGTAAGTAAGATGAAGCGGAAGCGGTGTGTGGGCCGAGGGAGTAGCACAGTACATACTACTACTATATACTGGACGGGACTACTGACGACTCAGTCTGACTCTTGGATCGACTCTGATTGAGTTTGAGTCTGAGTTGAGGGCACCAATAAGAAGAGCCGGTCGTGATGCCGGTGGCTGCGAACGTCGTAACAGCTGCCAATAATAATAATAATAATAATAATGGCCTTCGCATGAGATTCGAAAGGGGCCAAACTCTAAGACAGAAAATAAAAAAGTGCGGGGTTGTTGCCGTCCACTACTCGTCGGGTGTCGGACCGACCTCTCTGAGTTTAGGACCAGAGAGAAACTCAGCAACGGAGTACAGTACCTCCAGTAGTACCCCGGGAACTTCTCCCCGACAGTCAATCAGCAAAAGAAGAGAGATGTATTATACATACATGATCTATGGAGTGGTACGGAATAAACTACCGCTGCTATTATACCGATCTCCAGCTCAAGGTGAGTGCTCTCTTCTTTTATGTGGCGCTGTTCCGGCTACCGGGTAACAAACACGGAGTTCTGAGGTCCGTCCCCGGTCCTTTCTCCGCAATTCCGCTCGGCTCGGCTCCCTGCGGCCTCCGTGCAGTCCCCACAATTTATCTGTCACGAGTCGTCTATCATGAAATAATATATTCTCCACTTTGTTCAACGCGGGCACGCCGGTAGTATGAACTGCTCGAGGATCGCACACAGGGATGCGAATACATATCCCTGCAACCTGTGCTCCCACCAAGGGTTGACAAGACAAGGATCAGAGGGCAAGCAGTGCGATCTCTGGATCTCCGGAATATCCAATGTGAATAACTGCTGTTGTATAGTACTAAGAGTACATGTTTCAATATATACAAGCTTCGACATACAGCTGCGGCCGATCCAGGGCGAACGTCAAAGCATTACCCTTCCCGCGTCTCAGGCTCAGAACGTTCGGTGAATCTCACCATTGCAAGTCGACCGACCGTGCCATGGCGCATTCAGGACCGCCTGCATGATGAAGCAAAACGGCCGACCTCGCAGAGATAACAAGCCGGATGCCAGACCAGTGCCCAGTATGCTCCTCACAAACAGCACGAGCAATGGCCAGTATCAAAAAGGTGATCCCTTTGCAAAGAAAAGTCCCTCGGTGGCAACTCCCCACTGAAACATGAAAAAATGTGAAAATGAGCTCTGGAAAATGTGCACCGCAATCCTGCGCCCAATTCCGAATGATGATTAAACAATAGAGTTCAAGTGACTGTAGTCGCGTAGACAGATTAGAACGATTGTGACAGGATTCCCTCCTTTGTCTCCCCCTTCTCTGTGCCTGGCCCCCTGAGATGTGAAAGAAAAGGGCCATGAAAAAAAAGACCTTGTTGAGGGATTAGAAAAAAAAATAAGGATAAGGACGACGGGGGCTGGGTTGGGGTAGAACTGCCAACTGTAGATCTCCACAGATTCGGCGCCAAAGCGAGCTGAGATCAAAGGGATCACCGACTCACACCAAACTGCGGTCAACGTAAGTAGATGGTATCTGATGACAGACGATAAAGACGCGCGGGCGCGGCTGCAAGACAGCACATGCAACGCAAGGCGAATCCCCGGTCTAGCGAGGGAATACAAACAGGAAATATATGCAAAAACCACTCCGAGGAAAACGAAAACCTCTATCATCATAACGTTGGAATAGTAAAAAGGAACATCACCCAATTGAATCCCCGATTTGGCCCTGTGCCATGTCCTGCCTTGTCCATCATAAAAAAAAATCCAGGCGGGGTATCAATTCTCCCTGAGTCAGGTCGCTGACCGAACCAGCGGAGGCGAACAGAACAATAACAAAAAGAAAAAGAAAAAAAGCCGGGGAACTGTTGTACAAAGTACATAACCAAACATTAAAATCGAACCACACCAGAGGCAGGCGGGATCTCATCATGCGCCCGACTCAGCCACAAATGACGCCGGTATGTCGCTCAACGAAACAGCGGACGTGAGTATCGATGTCGACCGAAATGGTAGGAAATGCCGGAAATATTATGATTGTTGTTGTTGTGGTTGTTGTTGTTGTTGTTGCTGCTGCTGCTGCTGCTGCTGCTCTTCTTCCTCGGGCGTTGCAGTGTTGTTTTCTTTTTCAGTTTTGTGGACCTTCTTGTGTCTGCGGAGATTGGACACAACTGAAAAGTGTCGGCCACAGCCTTCGACGTCACAAGCAAAGGCTAAAATAAACACCATCAGCATTTGCCCATGACCCAAGAATGACCCAAGGAATTCGCCAACTTACGCTTCTCCCCGGTATGGCTATACATGTGGGTCTGCAGCGACGACGGTCGGGTAAATCGCTTGTCGCACACCTTGCATTTGTGCTTCTTCTGCGTGTTGGACGGCATTTTCGAACTGAACTGGCCCATCATCGATTGCGGCCCGGGGGGCGCGCTGCCCGTCAGGAGACCCGACGGTCGGGGAAGGGTTCGGGAAGGAAGGTTGTCGAAGGATTCTGAAGTGGTGGAGCTGTAGTCGGTGACGGAAGATTCCACGGAAGCGACTGACGCACTGTAATATGGATAATTACCTGCCGAAGAGATCGACGAGGCTGATGAATGAGCGGAAGGGAAGCCGTATGTGTCGGCCGACCCCCTCGAGGTCCGCGGGCCGTAGATGTTCTGGCTCAACGCGACCATACCACGGCTGGCATCCAGGGCGTCCCCGAACGACGGCGCTGGTGGTGGTGCCTGCGACTGGGCCACACGGGTGTCATTTCTGGCAGACAGTCAGCCCAAGGGTGCCATCGACACCAGGTACCTCTTCCGGATGCGGTGCACGATGAGCATCGCACGACAGAGAGAAAAAGGGGTGCTCACGCGTGAGGCAGCCTGCGCGAATCCTGCGGTTGCTGCTGCTGCGGCAGCGATTGCGCATAGTTCAGAGGGGCATAGTTGGCGGGTGGGAAGGTGTTGATGGGGGAAGCGGTGGTGTATGTCGTTCCCTGCTCGAAGGTCGTCCGGGGCATCTCATGCTGCAGACCCAACATCTCCGAACCCCCATAACCGGCTGTCGAATAGCTGTTCCCTGCCACCAGCGACGGCGCAGACACGGGGATACTGGAGTACGGCATTGAGATGGCGGTCGGGCGCGTCACGTCCTCCTGCTTGACGTGGTTGAGGCCCAGCTGGCTGGGACCCATGGACGTCGCGTACATGGGCGGGTTCGGGTGGGAAGACGTGTGGGAGGCGGACCACGGGTCGCTGAACGGAGGATTGCTGTGCTGCATGTTGCTGTGGTAGACGTTGTCGAAGCCCATCCCGCCGTACTGGCGGTTCTGGTTTTCAATGACCATCGTCATGGAGAAGACAGGGTGCTGGCACGCCTCCCGGGGCACACAGGCAAGGTCGGAGACGTCGCGGAGCGGACGACAGGGGGATTGCAGACAGCGGAGCGGTGGTCGACTAATCCGCAGAGGGCGTTGAGTCGACCTCGAAGCTCGACCGTTCTGAGCCCTGCGGGAGGGAGAAGGGAGACAGCTGTCTGGGGAAGGGGATCGGCGTAGCTTAAGAGAAAGTACGGGATCTTGCACCGCAGGGACAAAAGGAAGCCCTGGTCTGTGCCACCGACGACGTGCCGACGGGGAAGGGCTGCAGATCGCTCCCTGGGCCGCGCCACCGCCAGCTAGCGGGCTTTTGGGGCGGGCGCACAAGGGACCGCCGCCTCGGGAGTCGCTGGCTCAGCTGCTGGGAACCGTGGATGCCGCCCGGAGACGCTGGCTGTCCGAGATCCAGCGGCCGCGCGAGGCGAAGAGGAGCCAGATGAGAAAAAAGGAGACAAGGGGAAAAAAAAAAGAAAGGGGGGGGAGGAGGGGGGAGGTTGGTGGTGACGGGGGCTCAGGAGAGGACGGCCGCGCAGGGAACAGGAAAATAACAGGAAAAGGGTCGACGAAGGGGGCCAGCAAGGTTCCCACGAGCGTTGGGCCTGGGACGTTTCAGGGCAGCGGGGAAGAGGACGATCCAGAGATGCTCTCTCGAGGCGTTCCCTTTCCGTGGGGAGCACGCCGTGTAGATAAAAAGCTGGCGCTCCACTGCCGCCAGCTGCTAGAGCCTGGCGACGGCGGGAGATGCGTATTAGCTAGTGGGCCCCCGGCACCTCGCGCTGGCCGCTGGGCATGATTCCTCCTCCCCCCACCAGCCCTGACGTAGGCCGCGGTGGGCGCTTGCTCGTCCCCCTTCTCCGGCCCTTCTCTGCAGCAGAACGACGAGGCCTGGTGTGCTGACTTGGCGGAGGCATCCCAGTGGCTGCGGAAGGGGAGATGGGGGGTTGGATCCTAAGCAGCCTTGCCTTGCGGAGCATGCGACCAGGCTCGTGGATAGGGTTTGGCGCCGTCATCTGGATGTGTCCCAGTTGGTCGCCCGTGTACAGTATCTTGCTCTCTGGCAGTATGTCCCGCGGTCCTGCAGATGCTGCATCGACGTGCACGTTGATGCCGTTAGCATCCGTGTCTACGGACTCGAGGATGACAGGCCTGCAAGCTGCTGCAGTGGACGTTCACACTGGTTGCAATGGACGAGATGACGGGGTGGTCGGGGACAGGATGGGATGGAGTGGGAGGCTCGGGGAAGGTGTGCGGAGAGATGGCATCATCACGCGTGCCAGGGCCCTCTCTGGCAGCAGCTTCTCCTCTCAACCTGTCTGCATGTATGTATAACAGCATCCCAGCAGAATCATCCTACCATGGTCAGCATAATTCTCTTTTCTTCTACATCCCTACAGCCCGCAAACCACACTGGACTTTCATCGTCAGTGAGAAGGATGGCCCGCGACCAGTGGACATCTGATGGAACTCCTCTGCAGCGGCTCCTCTGTCAAGAGCATGCTGCGCAGGAATATGACGCGCCAGAGCCCGGGGCTTCAGCCCTCAGCCTTGGTGACTGCGTCACTGCGTCGGCTGGTACTACGACCACAGGCCTCTCTCGTGTGCAGATGGAGGTGCAGGGTGGGTCGACCCTCATCGCTCATGCTCGAGCCGGCAAACCATCACCACGATCACACCCAGGGTCCGGGATCGAGCATCCAGCATCTCTGATCCATGGGCCATCGGCCAGCGTGAGCGGAGGGCCGCGGCAGAGGGACGGCATGTCGCCCTGCACAACGACGTCAGAGTGCAGGCCCCCGGTGGATTGGGTGGATGCCCTGTACGAATCGCCAGCAGCCCCCGAGCATTCAGCATCCAGAGCACGGTGTGCGATATGGATCACAATTGATCATGGTACCAGAGTAACTCCGCATGGCAGCTAACGCTACCTAGGGACCCAAAATTACAATACGGAACTGGCAGGAGACGATTCCCCTCGTGGCAGTCCCCGAGGCGGAAAATTCCGCGGTGAGCTCCTGAGGAGTTCAGGCCCAATATCCTCATCAACTTCACACTGGAGCATGCGACTCGAGTATCGAGTACGCAAGAAGACGATGGACGATGCCGGTGACAGTGGATACCGTGATATCTCAACTATAATTGTATGGGAGACCATACAGCTTGAAAGTCAACCACTATGCAGCCGGACACCAGTTTTCCACGAAGCAATGATAGTTTTTGGATTAAGGGCACTACGGAGTGTACCCAGAACCTAAACGACTCTTAAGGGGGAAATAATAATGATTCAGGAGGTTTTGGTACACAGCGTACAGTATTTCCTCTCCCGGACGTGCTAGAGCATAGCCAAGGCATAGCCAAGGGCGGTCGAAATTTCTCTCCCGTGCTCACGACAGATGGGTTCGAATTTCAAGTGCATGTCGGAATAACTAGCAAGTTCAGCGCACAGTTCTGCTGCAGTGTCCGCAAGACCCTTATCTCCTCAAGACGCATTGCATGCTGCCCCTGCTGTGATCCTGTTATTCATCCCTCCCATTGATATTATTCAACAAGAGTCCATGAGGGTGATGCTTAGTGTTCTCGTTTGCAAATTTCGCTCCCTAGCTCTAGCAGGCTGTCTATGCTGTATCCAGGCAAGTCCCAGCTCCTTGGTCGCCGGTCAGGGGGCCTACGCACCATGCTCTAAATTGACGTCTATTGACGCACAGCAATTTTGAATGGGGTTGCGAACTCCCGAAAGGAGAAGGTGGTTCACTCCAATTTCGACTATGGAACAGTCAACGTGTTGAATAATCAGTATTTAGGTCGGGCAAGATCCATCCCGTGGGGCGACTGCAACGCGGTTGAGAGACAGCCCTTGGTCGGAGCAGACGACATGCTAGCTCGATCCTCAACTTTGGGCTTTTGAGAAGGTGGGAGGTTGAATCTCTCTGACTTCACAGCACTACTACCGCTGCCGCAAAGACTGAAACTTGGAGGAATGACGGCTAAGCTTCGACGACCTTGGGCATCCGCCATTGGCACTACTGGCAGGCTCTAAAGGGCACCAACCATGACGCCAAAGCCGCCCCGCCCGAGCCCCTCTGCGCGTCGAGCATGGTCTCTCCCTGCCGCGCTGCGAGCCCGTGACCACCTGGATGGCGGTCCTCCGGACCGGATGGGGGTGGGAAAGTGTCTCGATTGGGCAGACTCGTCACCGTGTGGCTGTGGGAGATTACGGTCTTCCGTACACCTGCAGCATTCTGCCCTGCTTGGGATGCGAGCTGCGCTGGCCGCATCGTCGCGTTTGTGCGGCCCAAGGCAGAGGTACTGTACCAACCGACAAAGAGCGTGGTGGGAGACTCGGGTCCTGTGGAGACGCAACCGCGCTGCTGCCGCACCTCGGCAACAATCATTGATTTACGAGAAGCGAACCGCAAACACAAATGTCATTGTCATTGCGATGCCAGAGTGCCCTTGCAACGAACAGGCACGAATCATTCCTCCAGTGCGTGTGGATACCTAACATATACCAGAAGCTGGTGACCGCTTGTGCACCGTCATACATAATAATCGGAGCGCTTTCTACCGGGAATAATATAATATTCGACGTGTCTACTACCCACTGACGACCTCCATCAGACCGCATCGATCGAATAATATGGAATGGATGCAGGCGCGAAAAGACGTTCAAAACAATGCAGTGGTCAAAGTTTGAATTGAGAACCGCGGCCGCTCCACCAAACAAGAATTCTCCGCGACCGCGACGCTAAATATGAATTAGAATGGTAAGGCTGGTGGTACCGGAGCACCTGGGAATCGAACTGCAGTTAGGAGGGGAGGCCCACCGCAGCGTGGCTACTGGATGGAATTATCAAAATATTTGCTCGTCCCTCCCGACGTATACGGGCGAACACTGTACATAAACACAGTACGCAGTAGTCGGAAGCCTTGAGCAGGCGGTCTTTGCTTTGACCGCCGGCTCCTGAAGGGCATGACCCGTGGTGTGCTGTGATTGCACGGTCTAGCGTGCGGATGCCATTAGCCTTGTCCTCACCGCATCTCCATTAATGCTTGGCTTTCGGGACACAGATTACCTTTGTCGAACCCGTCCAGGAAAGAAGCAGGCAGGTAGGCTCGACGCTTTAAATTAATCGAATTGACTAACCGCCTGCTGCAAAGTTCGGTGGTTCCTCGTGCGACTGCTTTGGGATAGTTTGCGCCAGGGCTCCCCCACGACACGGCACGCTCCTGCGTCGACACGAGCTACCACCTGGTCCCCCTTTCCCACCCTTTTCCAGACGGAGTATGACGACTGAGGGAGCCGCAGAACTTGGAAGACTGGATCCATCACATTTTCATCCCATATTATCCCAGTCCACTCCCTGCGGGTTCCCCGAAAAGGCAGGGCGCCTCCTCCCCCGTGGTCCGAAGTGACAACCCGAGGCGAAGGCACCTTTTCTGGATAAACGGGGCCACGCCTGGAGTCCGAATCTGGCGTGCGAGTGGCGACGTGACCACGCCTACTAAGAGCGGTAAATAAAATAATGATACATATATCCACAAACCACGCACTCCGTGCGGCGTCCATGGCTGCAGGGCCGAGGTCGCATGGCAAATAATGGCTGTCCAACTCTACACGGTAGCTTATCGACGCTACCAGACCCATCTCACGATCCGGCATGGATGGAGGATCACCGGATAACCGCGTAGACGTCGACATCATCAACATTATTAAATTGAGATCTGACTCTTGGGGAGGTCCCTGAAGCTGTCGAAGCCACTCCCGTTTAGATAGCGCAGATCCGCCACGTACCGGCGACGGGAGTGTATCTGCGGCTATCGCTGCTTTTCCGTTCGGAGCGTTGACAGTGATTATTACTCTGTCTACATCGCGCCGTTCCATCAAATTGTCGAGTTCCGAAACGCTGAGGGGGGGGG
>Ga0008109_10000388_pt1 | contig 28962 bp, 21 predicted proteins | sample HigsolmetaGSP18D_FD_59306 | JGI IMG/M metagenome (GOLD analysis project Ga0008109, IMG submission 59306) | High solid enriched microbial communities from the Joint BioEnergy Institute, USA - SP1-8-D | ecosystem: Engineered > Bioreactor > SSF (Solid state fermentation) > Aerobic > Biomass ...
CCCCCCCCAACCCCCCTTTCTTGCTCCCTTGCTTACTTGCTCATATAATAGCATTTTTTATAATCTTGTTCCTTGTATAGATACATTATTTCTTTTCTTTTCTTTTGTTTTTTTTTTGGGTATAGTACTATATGTAAATGAGGATAGTTAAAAGAAGATGATGAAGAAGAGAAATGCTATATATCTACCCCTTGTTTAATCATCTCATTTATATATATATATATATATATATATATATATGTACACGGAAAGCAGCTGCAGCTAGATAGCTCACTTTTAATGTTCCTTGCTGGTTTGTTTCTTTGTTTGTTTTCTTGTTTACCTTTCTTGTCTTTTTTCTTCTTTTTGCCTTTCCTTCTTTGTTTCTTGAGAGTTGTCTTCTTCTAAAGAAAGAAAAGAAAAGAAAAAATCGGAGGATATATCAAGTCAAGTTTAATAATACATTTATTAATTACCTTTTTTTTTTCTTTTAAAAAAGGGCACTCTCTATCCTATGTCAATACACTATAAATGACAGAATATACAGCACGTCTCTGCAGGCGTGTCTCGACTCAGTTCATCTAAGTCGGTGGAACATCAGCTTGACTTTTTCCTCTCTGACACTGATTCAGCAGAAACCGGGAGAACGCTAATGCTGGGCTTTTTTTTAACGGATCAGATGAGTACCTCCATATGGAGACACCCAGCGCAGATTGCTAATTGTCATCTATCTATTCATATTCATCGACTGATAAATGTGATTCCTAAATTACCTGTTTTGGCTGCTGGAACAAATATGAGGTTAACATGTCTTGTAACTTGTGGTATACCTACCATCCACAACATCTTGGTCCACGGATACGGAATGGAATGAAGTGGAATGGAATTCTATATCATGCATGTTCTATCTAGACCATGTATGCACAGTACAGTACAAGCAGGGGGAGAGGAACGGATATCACTTGGCTACGACTTGATTCCTTTTTCACATATCTCCTGATCGTTTTGTTTTATTTATGGAGGCTATATTCTAGATTTTTTTAAAGCCATTTGGATCTATCTAGATCGATCTGTGCAGAGATTGTGCAGTTCTAAAGAGGAAGCGTGGGTCCTCCTACACTGTTGTGACTGCAGTACTGCATATTGAGTTGTTGTCTGGTTTCTAGCATGTCTACATATTTAATGCTTTCCTTCTTCTTCTTCTTCTCCTACCTATCAGGGACACATCGGAAATAAGGCTCCATAGATGGAGTATCGATTAATAAACTATAGTCAGATGCGGAAGACGAACCTTAAGATATTCCTTTTCCGATCGAGTACTCCTTATCCACTTAGGCCAATTGAAGACAGTCCCAGCAGTTCTAGATACCCAACGTGCGTAAAAGATAAATTTTTTGAAAAACTACAACACAGTTCCTCATTGACGGAATATCTTCCAAACGGAGACGACGGATAAACATCCCTGCTTATTCCTTTTAAGCATTACTAATGTACTGTAAGAAGGAGGCCGAGGCCCTGGTCATTGATGGAACAACGTGCGTAAACAGATCCCGAGGGCATCGTCCTCATCGGGTACCCCGACGCCTGCATAGAAGGATATTATCTATAGTAGGTATCTGCGGCTGAGCCACATTTTCTGTCTGGAGGCTGAGATACAGTAGGTGATTCTTCGATCGATGTTTCTGCTTTCTCATCTCTTCGTAATGATCCTGCGTCATGCCGGACGAACGGAAGGCGGCGGAAGCTTGAGAGTGCCAATGGATCTTTGGCCTGCCTGGAAGGCAACTTTCTGTGAGGCTGAGTGATGTATGTTGATAAGTGGGATTGTGCACCGAGATATCGAAAAGGGAGGGGTTTGCCCCCTCTAGGGTTGCTTTGCTTGGGGAAGTCGATGCTCACGAGACAGGGGGATATGAAAGCCTCGTGGGGGTCGGGTGGTCCTATCCTGGAGATGTATGTACTTTACTATAGGTAGTACCCGATGATTCACGGAGGTTTTTCAGAAGAGCGTGGTTTTGCATCTCATCTCATATCAGCCACATGCAGTCATCGCTATCTTACATCAGTTCCCGCATTTTAGTTATAGTATGCAAGACAGATCTGTGAGACTTTTTTTCCCTACCTATATATAGACATCGTATTGTGATTAGAGTCCCCCTTGAGAGAGAAACGGGTGATCGCGAATACGTCTTCCTCAAGTCTCGCTCCAGTGTGGCTGTGTCTCAAATTTTAAAAAGTCATTTTCGTTCGCATTCATCGGCAGCCCCGCAGCTGCATGTCATCGGGTTTCTTTCCAGTTTCCAGATCTGCCAGTGACTGTTCTCGAAAAGGCATCAGGCTGCTGTTAGTGCGGAGTAGGTAGATGTTGTACAGGTCGAGCTGGCGGGGTGACTGATTGTGTATGTACACCATACACTGCATCTGCAGTGAACACAAGACCTTTTCAAGCCATCGTTACATCTGCAATAGAGTCATATGGATTAAGTGACTATCAATCAGAAAGCCTCTTTCGGGCATGCTCCGCAGCAATCGAGATAGGGGTGGTTGTCTTCGGTCTCTTGGATGTGGGGTATGTTCATGCGCAGGCTCTCATGCAATGCAAGATGACCGTTTAAACAGGAGGGGCGGGCGAAGTTTAGGGTAAAACAGTCCGCTTTCTCCAAGGTACTAAGTGGTTTAAGAGCAAGCGAGATCCTCTCAGCCTCGCATAGGAAATTCCTCTCCAGTAAGGCAACCATCAGATTGCGCAATCCACGGGGATATTCAGGATCCTCTTGCCAGTTACCGGTCGTGGCTGAGAAGGATCTTTCAGGGTTGCTATTCCCCTTGTGTTAGATTTCAGTTTCCAAAAGTGGTCGGTCGCAGAGCTGAGGGGGGCATGCGGGGATGATTGGATGGAGATGGCTGACAATCGACGGTTCTCAATCCTCGCACAGGTGTCAGTCCTGTCCAAACACATCACCTCTACCTCCACAGACAAGTGAATGCGTATCTAAGACCTAAGTGGGCATTACTTCATGTATTCAATCGCCGACAAGGAAGGCAGGAAAACAGACATCAAGGGATTACATCAGATGGAACTGCTATACACGAACTTACGATTATCATATCCATCAGGGGAAGGTTGGTTCTCATCTGAAGCCATGCGTTGAGTTGCTGATCTCCGAGCGTATCAGAATGCCACTGCCTTTTTTTGAGCAATGAAGATTCTCGTCTGTTTGAATGACTCCGATAACGGCACGAGGATGAGACATCCTCAGACATCCTCAAAATTATAGATGACATGATGGACGAGGATGTCCTCCAAGATAGGAGTTGTGATGGGAAGAGTGCACCGCTGTCGTTAGCTATGCCCTTTGGTAAAAGAGGTGGGCTCAGCGAAAAGGGCCGTCGGTTCGCATGGTTGTAGGCAACCGCGAGGCGTCAACTCCGTAGCCGCTTCGGAGGGTACTCGGCGTATATACCTACCTGGGTACCCAGGCACACGGAGACCTCAGATACTTGCCGATAACCTCCTACCCAAGACTAACTAAATGTCTAACCCAGTAATCAAGTCGTCAGCGTGGTGAGCGCTATCTGGTAGTGTAGAGGACTAAGGAACGACTATCCATTGCGCTGGTTGTATCAGCTCCACTAACGGCCTAACGCTCCGGCAAGGTACCACGCTACCTAAATCTTCTGTTGCGTGATAGACACTTGAGTAGCCGTTGAAAGGTCACTCCTGCCCGGAAAATTCCAATCAGGCTCCGGAAATACAAGGAGGATCCGGCTGGTCAACGTCTCTGGAGAAGCACCCATAATCTCCAGCAAATAGCCGGATACTTGCCTAACTTCGCAGGTAGTTCAATCGACGAGGGGGAATCGAGTCCCATGGAAGTGATGGCACAGTTGCAGAGCAGGCTGATAGGCGGATGCCAGAGAAGCCAAGTATCGGTTTTCAACTGTGCCGCAGGTGACGCTGTACTTGTCATTCACGGATGTGTGTGAATAGCTAATCCGGTTGGGCCTGCAACGGTGACATTTTGTCAGGGAGTACCCTGCAGATTGGGTGTTGGTGACTTAGCGCTGTGCCTATCAATGCGCCGAGCCTCAGGGCATAGAGACACCCCAAATTAAGGGAAAGTCTTAACTGGAGTCTAGTTGCTCAGGGTGGGGGTTTAACCATAAGTGCCCTACTATGGAGTAGAACAAATTTGCCTTGACGTCACTGCCTGTGTCGATCTACATCCTGTCACTCCATATTACGCCGTATACTCAGTAGTTGATGTCACCCTAGGTGCACGAGAGGTGATTAAATCAATACTGCCGTAGACGTAGAGATAGCCCTGTGACTGCCAGCGTGTCCACGGCTTTAGATTATTCTTTGAACACAGTGTGAATACTAGATAACTGCTGCCCACTTAGGTAGGTAGTTGTATGTACAGTACCTACTGTACCTACGAGACATCTCTCTTGCCGACTTCTCTTGCCGGGATTTCTCCGCCCAGAAAGCCAGCCTGTCTGCATGACTCTAGCCGATTGACTTCCTCTTTTGTTTTGCTACATAGTTGTCTCAGACCCTTGCATGAGGCAGCCTATAGTGGAAGGCAGTGGATCAATATGCTCTTGATGACACACAATAACGCGTTTGTATACGGTTTCGGTTTAAGGGGGCTGGAGCTGCAAAGGTCAATGTTGGATAATTACAGCAGAATGCTCCAGAAGCTTCTCAGCCAACTGTTACTGGTAGTTTACTATGGGCGCTTAGTAACCTTGGAAAAATTTTTGGATTTACTGCCAGCCCTAATTACCAGCCTTGCAGTCGCACCAGGGGAGGAGTAGTCAGGAGACCCCTGGAAGCCGTATATTCTTGTCTGGAGAACAAATCACAGGACCGATCTGCTCTATCGGACCGAATTGGTTCTATTTAAGACTGAGAAATCTGCGTGACTAAATAAACAGCTCAGGAGCCGCCTCTGATTCGACAAGGTAGATTCCCATGATCGACCGCGTGTGGTCTCGAATCACAGCATGAACGTCTGACAGGTTGCCTAGATACTAGAGCGCAAAATGTCAATCAATATTGTCAACGTTTATACGGCACTCTTAACGCCGCAATAATGTGCTGTTGGGCAAAAGTTGCCTCGCTCAACTTGGGTTGCGTCGTTGGCAATGAAGTCATAAGGTACTTTTTTCTTTGTTTAATCTCGTATGTAAGTTATGTGTATGTGGATTTTCAAAAGCAACCAGGAAATAATGCCTGCCTCTTTTATGCGGTCTCAGTCCCTGGGAAATTGAGTGTCAGTCTGGAAGCTGTTGAATTAAAATGCGATGGTTCCAAGCCTTAAAGCCTCAATCTGTATCAGGTTTCGGGCGATGTGGACCTCTTAACTTAAGGATACTTGCAGCGTAAAAATTCCGACAGCGTAAGCTGTCGTAACCTTCTGGAAATCTCATGTGGGTCTCTGAATGCGGATCTGAAGGTAGAGAAGACCACATAGCATTATATCTTTTCTGACATTAAGCTTTTCTTGTGTTGTGGGGTGGTGGAGGCTTCGAAAAGGACTACTCTGTATGTAGTTTCTGGTGTCGACTTCGGTGTTAGGAGCGCCGATTACGTAGTAGGTCCAAAGTAGGTACACGTGCCCAGGTACCTACTGCATGGTTATCTGCGTTTCAGACTTGAGTTGGGGCAAAAGGAACGTCAAATCATATGAGCGTGTCTGGGTAAGTCGGAATGCAATTAGCTGCTGCAGTCGCGATAAAAGCTGGGACAAATAAGGTGTTTTGACTAAACGTCTACTCCGTACGTGCAGGCGCTTATGCATGCAAGTCATTAAAGACGAATCACATTAGGATTTGTGGAGACCCGTGTAAATACTTGCCAACTTCCCTTCGAGAGCGCTGGCCCATCAACGCTTGGTCCTGTCCTCAGAATCTGATTTCATCCGAACTGATGTGGCCGATGTTGTTACCCGGAAAACACCATGCACGTGGCTATCCGTGGAGATACCCTTGCTCACCAGTACTATTTAAAAGACAGTTTGTCCATTTGGATCAAACGGAGCTTCCGGGTAATCAATTATATTATGCATGAAAGGCAACTGCGATAAGGACTGAATCTAAAGCTTCGATTTATATCTTTAAAGTCCTGTAGGAGAATGACATACATGCCAAGTGCGTTTCCTGCCTCTCTAGTAGGACGTAATGTATTCAATTGGAGAGATAAAATTGCTGTAACCTGTGAGTAAAATTTCCTGCGGTTTCGCGGTTGAAGATAAATCAAATCATTAGTCCAAATACAGACGGGGTGCGTCAATGGAAAAAATATCGCATTATCCTGTGGCATGACAGCTTCAAGAATCGCACAGAGATGGAGGACACACCGACCAATTTAGAAGACCGACGTCACACATGTGATTTTCAGTGGCCGCATAAGCAGATATGCTGTCATGCAGGTTCACCTACTCTCATTGACCAGTACCGTGTCAAGGAATCCATCTGAATGGGATCGAAATGCACGTGCAGAATTGACTATCGGGAATGTCGCAATATCATCTCTTAAAGCCTGGATAAAGGGGCAGAATTAAATACTTCCTAAGGTACAGTGCCTACCTAGTTAGGTACTGTACATGTATGCAAGGAACCTAGTATCCAGGCCCAGTGGATTCAAGGTTGCCTCGGAGCATTCCGAAATTGACAGGCTTATTCCTCACATGTACCACGGCACACACTGCACTGCATAGTACCCAATTCGAAGATTCATCTTTAGTCGGGGCTTTTCCTTTGCCAAATATCTATCGATAATGAGGAAATTGGATTGTGAAATTACATCTGCATAGTCACAGCAAGAATCGTTGTCAATTACTGCAATGTATATTTCGACTGCATACCTCTGGAAGCAGTGGTTTCAGGCAAAGAATGCAAGACAAACCCGTTGCGGTCTGGAAGTCTAGTAATAGAAAATCTTCTTTCAGATTTGTCTATCCCATGTTGCTCGTCAAGCTTTCAGCTATCTCGACTGATTCTTAAATTGGTGCCGTTCCAGCGGTCCGTATATGGGTACTTACAATGCGTTTCAAGGCAGCCTGCATGGGAAAACGCTCTCGGCAGAGATGTCAACGAAACATCCTTACCCGTTGGTCCTTCTGTCCTCTGCTGGTATGAGAGGTAAGTAGTACCTCTCGGTTGCCTTTTGCCTTCTGTTCTTTTGAGAAACAGACGGAGTCCCTCGACCCTAGCGGGGTGTTGGCAGGGGTGTTTGAAATATTAGCAGGACTGGCAATGATGACCAGGTAAAGTTGCGGATCAGCCTGCTTTGCTCCAAGAAAAGTCCTACGTCATGCTGCAGCAACGAGCATTATGTGGAACCCATGCCTAATGTGCACCAAACACTAAATTGGACATTTACTGTGTTCCGTCCGCCCTGCGTCTCTTCAGTATTGAAGGCAACTCAGCACCGCAACATAATATGAAGTGATCTCTATGCACCCACATATCAAAATTAGCGCGGTTTTTGTTTGCTGAGTCGTCCCCGTAATCAGACCAGTAAGCTGTACACCGGAACAACACCGATACTCCAGATCAGCTGTCACTGTACTAGACACCATGCCAGCGCCGTCCAGTTGATGTTTCAAGTGTGGGCCAGGTAGGAACATACGGGTGAAACTAAGTGTCAACTTTCAACTACCCATAGGGTAAGGAATCGAAGTACCTGCTAGAAATTGCGGGTGGGGACAGAGCTTTCAGCGGGCGTGCACGGGAGGATCCACGTAGAATCTGCGGTTCAAGAGTCTCGTTATCCATCATCGGAAAAGGCTCCGAAGGGCTGTAGATGGCGTTCCTCTTAAATTTTGATCCGCATTGAAGAGTTTCTTCCTTTACCGCTTCCTCTGCGGCCTTGCGGGTGTGGGGAGAACCGTTCCGAAAGTCCCCAGTCTTTTACCGACAATGCTCCCGAGCCTCGCTGTGCTTTGACACTCGTAAGAGCCCCAAGACGCGAACAAAATTATTCGAAAGATTCTCCACATAGTGTCGCTATGCCTGCCGTGTCCACCAGTTTGGTCATGTGAGTGATTTATGAGATTGATGACCACTGATTAATCGGCAAGAAACCTGAAGAGCAACCTTCAGCCTGAACAAGCAGACCGATCTTTTAGCGGCCCCCCTTCAGGCTTCAGCGGCCAAAGGCGGTGCAAAACGAAAACCGCAAATGCGTGAATAATAGAGTTGCCCCGTCTTACAGACGGGTCAACAATTCGAGCGACGACCGGTGGCAAGGTGCAAGTGGTGCAATAATCAGTGAGGGCTGAGCGGAGTCTATCGTCAGCCAAACGAACGCCCGCGTATGTCTGACTGGTGGCCTGTTTGATTTCATGCTTCTGTCCGTCGTGTTTATGGAACACTCTGTACGAACAGTCCGTGCTGGTCTGCAGTGTGAGGACCCGATAATAGTTCTGGTCTCAATCGAATTCAAACGGGCAACGCAGAGCTCTGGTGGTCACAGACGTGGTCCGCCAAGTTTGCCGTCGGGTATATGCACATAAGTAGTATTTCTGCTCTCAGCTCTGTAGACTTGATCCTCTATACCTATTTAAACTCTGAAGGCGTCTTTGGCCTCGTGGTCCACCTGTAGCAGGAAACCGCTTGCGCGAACCGCTTGTAAGTACATCTTTGAGACCCAGTGCGGTGAGGAAGACACTGTTAGAGGTCAACGAGTACACATGACATGAGATAATATGAGCGTTTAAAGCAAAGAAGTGCTCTTTAATGAAAGACATATGAGCAAAGCGGTGAAGTATACAGTTTTAGATGGATAGTCATGTCATTCTCTGCACTCACTTGGTGATTCCTGCCATCCACCAATCAGAGAAAGCTAAGCAGAGTTTTAAAGTAGTAAGATAAGATCACAATAAGATAAGAAAGATAGGCTGCTGCTAGCTTAAAAAAATTGCGGAGGTATTTAGACCATTAGATAACTGATTTCTAGAATGAGAGACACGCAGGAAGCGTACTGTAGAATCCGGGGTTAAAAAATTAAAGAAAGGAATTTAGTCAAGTGTTCATCTGGCTGGGGCAGAAGATTTTGCTGCTAGTAAGAGCTGGACATCTAATAAGTATCCATGAGAATCTGGGGGATTGTGTTCGACAGAGTCAGCAGCCACACTCTGTAGAGATCGTGAACGTACTAGCCGAGAGTCTGAGGAGGGAGGGACGTCCATGTAAAACAGCCTCTCTACGCATATGGGCACATGCTACCCTTGTAGGCAGTATGTAAGTTCATTTTGAACAGGAAATACAGCTATTCCCCCAGCCTCAAAGTCGCAGACTACCTACCTAGGTAGGTAGTACTCCGCAGCCTTTCCACTCCGGTGGCAGATTTGGTAAATTACCGAGAGGAGTCCCAATCGGGAAATTTGCAACTTGCGTCATTTTACCACCGCGTTACCCGGGAGGAAGCACGGACCAGCGGGCGTTCACCCGTGGAGCAAAGGATTTCAGGTGGGCAGACTTCAATGACGTGCCGCGCCCCAACTTTACCCGAATCTTCTATCCTAAGAACCCAACGACTGCCTCCCTATCTTACGCAGTAGTGCAACAAGTGCCTATCGTGGACTGCCATGCCTATCTAATGAGTCGCAAATGGTTTGCCTGATCTTAAGGCAACGAGCCGCATCCGAGTCACATGGTTGTCGAAGAGCTATGTGCAGGTACCCTGAGTCCTAGCCTTCCAGACTAGATATATAGAACATAGAATAATAATATCCTATTTCCTCATCTCGGAGGACTCACTTGCTGGTCATGGATGTTCATTTTTTGCTGGTAAGTTGAGGCTGATGCCTTTTTCTCCTTTCTTTCCAAACCGATTTTTTCTTCACGGTCGTGATTCTCAAAACTGCTGCTTTGTCGAACACTCTTCCTTTACCCCGCCATGTTCTCGTAGACCTGACCTTAGTGGTTTTCTGCACAGCTTCTAGTGTCTGTTTCTGTGTGGCATCTAGCGTGCTCATGACGTTTCCTTTCCCCCGAACTTGTCCTTTGCTGAGGCTTTTTTAGACTCCGTGCCCTCTAGACTTCGACCAGCCACTACTGATAACCCGCGGTCAGATGATGTGTTACTCTTGTATATACAATGACTGATCCTTTTAGTGAAAAACTGATCCGTTATCGCCGAGAAACAGAATCTTTAAGGCGTCGCGCCAAGGCCAGCATGCAATATCCTGCTAGTGCATTGGCCAACGGTCCAGTCGACCCAATCGAAAGAAATAATGAAAACTGTTTTACGAAGTAAGACCCCCTGTAGTTTTTTTTCATCTCTCTTTGCCGTTTTCTGACTTTCATCGTAGGAGGCCATCTAACAAATTCTCATCGAGAGAGCGCACATCATCAGGTTCTTCGGCCGCCAACCAAGCGGGTAATGTTGCGAGCCCGTCAGCGTCATTTGAACGGCCGTATTCTGCAGAGGTGTCACCCGACGCGCCCCGTATAGAAAATCTCAATATTCAGGGGGCAAGCAAAGCTTCTGCAGAGCATGGCTTCCCCGGTGTCGGTGCGGAACACACTCCGTCATCCAGTCAGACGACTCCTCGAGCGGCCAATGAGCGACGGAAGAGGCCTGCCAGCACCCTGGACCGCCAGACCACCGAGCAGGCGGCTGAAACAGGGATAGGGGGGAGTCATATCCCGCCAAAGATGCCTCTAAATCCTGCAGAAGACATGGATGAATTTGACCGTGGTCCCTCACATGCAGGACCAGGGAAAGTCCTTTTCAACCCAGACCTGGATGATGTTAACCGAAGAGCTTACTTGGGCAACACCAAGTACAACGCTAATAATGAATACAACACCGCTGCTGCCACAACTCCAAGACGGAATGATCCTCGTACGCATACACCTCGTCAAAAACGGCAACATGAGCACCATAAGGCATCAGGTCAACATCATGACGCTAATACATCTCCACAAACATGGAGAGGCGGCGATGCTGGGCGCGCCAAATATGCAGATATGTTCCTCCAACCGGAAACACATCCAATAACAGAGGAACAATTGGTCAACGAGGTCCGTGGCATATATGCCGGTTTAGTCATGGTCGAAAAGAAATGCATGGAAATCGACAAGCAACAATCGCAGTCGCAAAATGAACTTGGTGATGTCCAGTGGCAAGCCCTAATTGCTTTGCATCGAACACTGCTGCATGAGCATCACGACTTCTTCTTGGCTTCTCAGCATCCCTCGGCCAGTCCTGTTCTGAGAAAACTGGCAGAAAAGTATGCCATGCCCGCTCGCATGTGGCGCTACGGAATCCATTCCTTTCTGGAGTTGCTACGACATAGGCTTCCCGACTCCCTGGAACACATGCTCACGTTCATATATCTGGCATATTCCATGATGACCTTGCTTTTGGAAAGCGTCCCGGCCTTTGAAGAGACGTGGATTGAATGCCTCGGGGATCTAGCAAGATATCGCATGGCTGTAGAAGAGGCTGACATGAGAGACCGTGAAGTCTGGGCTGGAGTGGCTAGATATTGGTACAATAAAGCTGCAGATAAAAGCCCAAACGTTGGAAGAATTCAACATCATCTCGCCGTGCTTGCCCGTCCGAACATTGTGCAGCAGCTCTTCTATTACACGAAATCATTGGTCAGCATCTCTCCTTTCCCAAGTGCCAGGGAAAGTATACTTCTCCTCTTCAATCCGCTTCTTGATTCTTCGAAAACAGTTAACAATCGTTATCCTACACTCATCACTGCCTTTGTCAGTGCTCATGGTGTACTCTTCACCAAGGGTTCTGTTGATCAATTTATCAAATTTGTCGACGAGTTCCTTTCCCTCCTCGATAATTACATCGGAAGAGTTGGGACCTTGTTTCGGGAGCATGGTGTCTATATTGCATCGTCTAATTTTGCCGCTATTTTTGAATATGGTCAGCAAGATGCCATAATGCCAGACATGTTTGATCATCGGAAAATTAAAGCGCAATCATACGAGGAAACATATCAGTCTGCTCAACGGTTTTGGGGGAGTCCGGAAAACATATCATCGTCCAAAGATCTTCTGGTCTCTCAGGTCAACGCTTCGACGTCAGAAGATGCCCAATTTTCAAACTCGCTTCAGATAATTTCTTACGGATCTCATCTTGCATTTTCGACGTTAGCGATAGTCCTTCAGCGGATTGGCGATAAAAATGTCCTTCCACATATTCATGTCTCGTTGGCATTTCTCTGGTGTTTGGCACTGAACCCAAAGAGTATGAAGTACGTTCAAGCAGAGATTCCATGGGCACAGATTGCTGCATTCCTCAATTCCTTGATTCGCCATGATACGGACATCGCCAAAATCGAGAGCGAGGAGTTTCCTCGTTCCGAGAATGGCACTGTGCAGCAATTGCCTGAGGACTTCCTTATACGTGGTCAGGCATGGAGCCAGCTCTACTTCCCTGATAGGTTCTTCGACGACTCTCTCGATGAAGAGGAGCGGTCCATTGAACTTCCCTCCATTGTGGTGCCACGAACCCACCGATGTCTGTGGCTAGGAGTTCGCATTGCGACGGTGAGTCCTACTGTCGAAAAAATTGACTTTGATTGTTCTGCTAACATATTGAGAAGTTCAAACGCTGGATTACGTATAATTATAACTCTAAGAACTTTTCAGCTACTCCTCTGGCTTTCGAGCCCGAGAATGCGCCAAGAGAAGTGAATCCCTTGGATCGCAGATCGAAGACCCTATCGCCCGGGCTGCAGGATGACGATGCGAAGATGATGGACGTGTGACCCTATCATAATCTGCCTCCTGAGATACCACCTCAGACCACATCCGACTCGCTCACAGTCGGGCTTAAGAAGATGGCGTACTGTAAGTCGACTCTTTGCAACTGATATATTTGATTCTCACAGGGGTGCACGCGAATGCTTCATATTTGTTCAGCTCTGACCAAAAATATATGTGAAAGGAATGCCAACAACCTCATTGCCTGCCTCGTGGATTGACCTTACAATGAGTTCCGGAGCCGTCTCGGGTTCAAGGTTTCAGGGGGCAGGATGATCATAATGTCCTACACATGTATACGACCTTCGACAATGCTCCGTGTTATCCTCCGACAGATGCCACCGTCGCAGGGGTGCGCTCATACAGAGGACGGTTGGTCTGGTAGCGTATTTCTCTCTTTTCAGAGGGGAAACGTAATAGGAAGAATGATGAATTAATCTCGGAGCAGATTTACGCTATGTACGTGGCACTGCTGAGTCGCACACCGCATCACAGTGAAATATCCTTAACGGCAGACGTCGGCAGCTGCTTTGAAGCATTTGCTTCATCCTAATGAATACGTCTTTTGTATCTCACATAAGTTCCATATTCACGTATATATATCGCTATCTTTGCTCCCTTAGCAAGCTGATTCGAGGAACAGTTCTACGCACTGAGAAAATTGCACTGTTCTCGTCATAATAGACCGTAGGACGTTGTGAGAAGCATGAGGGTTATCTGTGGGTAGGTAGCATGGCAGCCCCCTAGCCCCAGATCGTCTTGGATCATGTGATGCTCTTGACATCTCTCATACGTGATTTTCATCTTCACCAAGTGACTGAGTTGGTTAGGTAGAAGGAATAGAGGGTAGAAAAGGAAAAGTCTGAGAGTATTACGATTCCCTAAATCTCGAACAGAGGGAATGGAAGCTTCGCAGTTGGACTGCGCTGATCCTCGTGATCCTCAAACCCAGCACCTAAGAACGCGTACAGGAAGAAACCACACTCTCTGTATGTCTGGACAGAGATAGCATTCTTAATACCCTCCCTGCAAGCCATTATACTGCTAGTAAGACAGCGGAGATATCTAGCCAGAGTCTTCGCAAAAAAAGGTCATATCCGTGCTCTTTGATCGAGAGTTGATTCTACTGGCCAGTTCAACCACGAGAGAGATTCTTTCCGACATATGCCCCCAGTGTGTTTTAGCATATTTTGCAAATGCCTCCGCTCCTATGACGTCGATAAATCTGGAGTTTTGGATGTACTCGATTTCACATATGATCAGACGGAGACATATGGCCAGCTCGCCTGCTAACCATCTTTCTTCTGTAGAATGATATGATCTGTGCCAGTCATGCTGCTGTGAAGCCGAGAGCAGGTCATGCTAACATGATATAGGCCACTCTCACAGTCCTCAAGAGTCCTGGACACCCTGGGAACTTGAAATTTAGGTTCAAGTCTCATATTTCTCTGTAATTCCGGGTCCGCATAAATTCTAGTCCATTCTCTGGCAGTGCGGTTGAAGCTTTCTCGATTCTCTCTGAACTCTTCCGCGATACCAGGTTCAATGGCATCCAAAGGATCGGGTGACGGCGTCGCCAACAGTTCTCTCACCATTTCTATCCATCGTGAAAAGGTTTCATCTGGACACCAAGAGCGATTTTGATGGACACGATCCAAAAGCACAGGAACGGTCTCACCAGTACGTCGCGAGATATTGGGATGATATATCTTTGTCTCGAAATTCCAATGTAATGGCTCCATGGGATATTTAGGAGGAACTCAGACTCTGATCTTGAAGATTCCTCCCTCGTAAGGTGTCTGTGTTGGACCCTTGATTATCGCACGCCATTCGTATATATTGTCTCCAATGGGCGCCATGCTGCATCCGCGCGTGGGGAGGATGGGATCAAATTCCCCTGAAATTTTTGTAATCAGATCCTTGAGTTCCAGCTGTATCCGGCGTTCCAGACTGATAGACCGTGGCCTCGCTGATAGACGTGTCAGCACACTCTCACAATGGGCCAGGTCGTCTCTCCGAAGATGTAGAATAAGACTTCCAACTCCTGCCATGGTTTCCAACAAAGCACTACTTTGACGACCAGAAAGGAAGGGTGCGTTCCGAGTTTGATCATCCAAATAACCTTCCAGGTCTAAAGCTGAATTTCTGCTTCCAAGGGACCCATTAATTGTCGCGAGCTTCTGATCGCTCTGGTGCCGAGGTTTAGGTGACGAATGCGTCTTCTGCATACCACTGGACTCTCTCCGATCCTCGACAAGCTCCATACTCGTTAACCGGTCCTCCAGAGCTGATATCTGCTGACTGGCAACATCAGATATCCCGTTCTCATTTCCCATATATGCCATCGATAATATCTCAAGAGCGTCAGTGTCGGTACAAGACTGGATTTCCTTGTGGAGTTCACGTCGATATGTGGACAGACGAGCGTGAGAAGCAACAGTATCCTCGAATATATCGTTCAGCGATTTCAAATCTTCAACTAGACCCTCGAATTTCTCCTTGTCCTGAATGACCCAACGAACCGGGTGCGACAGGTTGTTTTCCTTCCGGTCTGAACGCTTCAGGAGTTTTTGAAATATCCTCCCGATGGGTTTTGGTGCCGTCTCGCCCGTCGATGCGGCCTCTCTCAAACCGTACCGCTGCCTCATCACCTCCACGTCCTCGATGAGCGATTTGACAAGATCAAGGTATGCCGTCGTGCGGGAATCCAGAGGTTGTCCACCGTCATGTACAGCCGAGGGTTGCCTACTCGTGTCGGTGACATCGATATTCAACCCCATCACCTTGCCCAGCTGGTAGAACCTTTCGCGTTCGAATTCGAACTTGATCTCCAGTATCCGATAGTCGCGGTCCCGCTTCTGGGCCGCTGATATATATTTGAGGCATTCGATGCAGGAGTCGAAAAGCGTGGCCGCACCACTTATGCTGCCCACGGCAAAACCGATAGGGTCCATAAGTTGGTATCTAGCAGCTGGCTGGACCGCTTCTAAATATGATATCACAACAAATCATAGAAGCAATAATGCATATAAACCCGCCCCCCCCCCCCCACCAGAGATATTTGCGTACCAAAAAGGTATATCCAAAGAAAATAGGTGTTGACATACAAAAATGATAGTGATAGGTCTGATCCAAGATCCGTGGGTGGATGAAAACTCATCGCAGCGCCTTGTATCAGCCTTGGGGGCTGTTCCTGGACTGATCGGTCTAACGTTGTCGGGCTGCATGCTTGATTGGATGGCGCTTAGAGGGAACCAATGATGATGCGTCGATGGATAACGAGAGCGTATAGATCAGCGGGCGAACAGATGTTTTAAACAGATGTTTCGATTCTCTATATGAATTATTAAAGGTGAATCTCATTATCAGCGTAGATAGCATTATAGCATGAAACTGATGTACAGATTCTGTGATCTACTGTACTGCATATATAGGTACCGACAAACTCCAATTGCACAGCTCGGAGACGCGAATTATTGTAGGGACAGTACCATGTATCAAGGATAGTCTAGATACTGTATATTAACATGCCGCAGAACAATGACGAAGACACTTATCATCAGAATCTACGAGGTAATTAAGCAGATTAGGTCCGCGCTTCGCCATCTTGAAATGTGTGAGGACTAGCACTATATATCATATCACCATCCTCGAAAGACCGAAACTGCTCGAAAGCGGCGAAAGAAAAAGTCCTTTGAAAGATATGTATGTACAGTACGTACTCTTAGAGCAAAGTATACGAGAGATATTGGTCTCGACAAAAAGTTCTAGAATGGGCTGCAGTTATGAAAAGAGTGTTCATGTCTTTGCATTAATTGTTTTCTATCTTTTTTTATTTGTCTCTTTAGCTCTGCCAAAGAGCCTGGATATTGTCATTTCAGAGATACAAGAACAATTTTCTATTTTGTTTATACTTTGAAATATTCTACATATTCATTCTGTCGCGAATTGCGCAAGTCCTGACTTTTCAGGTGTGTACTGTACAGATAAATATCAGTCCAAAATCTAATAGTAACAGAAAACTCAAGATCCGAGTTTAAAGACACACTTAAGTTATCGTCCCTCCTGTCATTGCGCAGGACGTAATATCGGGCCCCCCCCCCCCCAAGGGGCTCACATGAAACCAGTGAATACTTGCTTGAAATTAACAGATGTCAACTTAGTAGGGAAATAGATTAGTTTGTCGGCCATTAAGGACCGCTTGACAAAAAAATCTATATTATATCCTAAATCAGAGTCTCCGAAGTACACACAATTAATATATGATAGACAAATGTGCGCATTACCAACTACACAAGCCCGGGGAAAAAATAAATTTCCATGTACGCCCCGTTTCTATGCTATGCCGTAGAGTAGGGCGGCAGTAGGGAACTTCTATGTATCCGTGGATGAGACGAGACAATCCATCCATCAAAATTGGCAACAGCTAGATACAAGTGCAATTGCAATTACAATTCCCACCCCAACTCCAACCTGCAGTTCCAGCTCCCAATTGCAATTACAATTGGAACGGAAAACTTCTCCGGCCACGCTGTGATGATCTGCGCTTCTTCTGTAGATCCGTTGCCTTTTTCTTTTTCTGACAAATCACATCATATTGCGGCAATTGATCATCTTTTCCCCCATATGTAAGTACTCTATACAGCTACTTCCAGCCAGCCAGCCAGCCAGCCAGCGACCGTCTCACTTGTTTTACGAGGAAATAAAGGGACGGCGTCTTGGTGAGTAAACACTAATTTGAACTTTTCAGCTTGTTTCACACAGCCACCTATGTCATGGTACATGTACAGCACATTACTAGGTACAGTACTTTGTATATGCATGCATGCTGTATGCATGGCTGATCCGAATAATAGTCTCAATGCAGCAAGAGTATATATCTGCGAGGCTATACTGTGCTATGCTATACTGTATAATAGGTAGGACTCTCGCCCTTTTGGCTCGTTTTTCAGCGTTAAGGCAGGGAAAAAAGCGTCTTTTTTTAATGTTGTGTGGTATGTGTTGCTGCTGCCTACATTACAACGTTCCTCTCCATCCCGACTTAGGTAGATAGATAGGTAGCCGATCCATCGGTCGGTCGGTTGCCTTGCTTACTGTGTACCTAAGGTAATACTTCGTATACTTATATGTAAATGAAGCTTAATGCAAGCTAGGTCACAAGCTTATCATCCGATGATGAGGAGGATCTGGACAAATAGGGAAAGGGGAAGCGATTGTTTATCCGGATCCGGGGGATTCGGGCAAGATGCATTGCATTGTATCTGCCAAAAGCTGTCCGGTTGTATACAGGAGTGCGATCTTCTAAGAATCTTTTTTTAAACTGGGCCGAAAACAAGTCTCCTATTCGAACGGAGGTATATAATGTATATACAATGAGTTATCAGGACTGTTATGTTTAATTGGCTACGGACGGATGGAAGATGATATTTGCTGGACGGGACAAATAGATAGATGCCTACTACGTGGATCTTTCTTGAACTGTATGTGGCATTTAGTGTCCAATATGATTTGTTCAGATAATATCGGCGAAAAGGCTATGAATGGGTGGATTTGACTATGTAATGGTTGCAGCAATGGCCCATCATCTCGTATATTGCAGCAGCCTCTGGCTTTTGGGCGCGAAGACATTCTTAGGCTAATGCCCTCGTGACAATTGCTGCCTATACTATACCAAGCTGTCGCAATTCGTGTAACGGGTGTGGTGAATGTTATCCACATTCCTTAATAATAATGCATGCCAATATAGGTAACACATATCCATTGTGATTGCGCATAGGTAACACGTGCATGAAGTGTATAAATTCAACTGGGCATCTCATCCGACAGGATTTAGAAAAGAGCAGCACTGGGCACTGGAAGGCAACCGCCATCATACCTAAGCTGTTAGTCTCCTGACCTCGGTATATGGAGCACATGTCACATGCAACGCAACGTTCCTCCAGCAAGGGACACCGCTTCCCTGCTGTCACGCCACGTTAAGAGTCACTCCAACTGTCGACTTACCAGCCCAGCTGAGGTGTCGGTGCCTTCTTTTCGCGCAACCAAAGAGAGTGGGGGAAGGGATTTCTACATACGAGTGTGTGGTGGCAATGCTGCCGCTCTATGCTTGCACGAGCGGATATTGTCAGGCGTAGGGCGGTATCATCAGCTGGTTGCCTTCAACTATCGATGAAAAGGAGCGTAAGCTGAATGTCCAAGCCACCTCAGCGGTCAGTAGATCATAGTAGCCATTTGCCTTTTTCGGTAGTAGTTCGGGCAAAGATGGCGAGTGTCTTGAAGCCGGGGCCAACTAGCCTAATCCGGGCTTTCTGTCACACTTGTATCGCCTCGTTACCGTTTGGAAAAAGAATCCTGACACGTAAAGGACAGTGATTCTTCATTACTGACATGCGAAATTTTCAACTTTGATTTCGACCGTCGGACTCTGCCGGTACTCAAGTGGCGGTGGTGGCAAATATGAATTATGAATCAAGACGGCTGCAATCAGATGACAGAAGACAGCTTTGTCAGATGAGTCAGAACAGGTGATATTTTATGCACCAGTGCTCTTCTGACGTAGGAATGCCAGGCCAAATGTCAATAGACAAATAAACAAAATGAGGCTATTCATGGTACATATCGCCCTCGCATCAATGTCCCAAATAATCATTGGATAGAGGCCAGTTCTTTTGTATAAAGCATAAATAGACAAAAAGCATCAGAACACAAGATGAATCCACCCTTTTCAATCACGCTGTAAATGAGTGCTATAAACTAACGACTAAGGAACCTTGCACAATAGTTTTGATTAAATTCTGTCGGGAATAAGCATCGCAAAGAATTCGAGTCTGAAAATAGCATTGCTATGAGCCACTGTGAGCCATAACATAAGTGTGTGGCCCTTGTAGAGACAACATATCGGTGCATTGGCGATGAACACATTGGTCCAATGCTTGAACAAAACACTCATTGTAGGTTAAGAGAATGAAAGGGATAGGCTCAAATCGGCACGGTCTGGCATCTCCCGGAATCGCAGACTCGTCCTCTAATTGTGAAAAAGCTTTGCGAAGGTGAAAAGACCATAAACGACTAGGATAACTGGTGTGACACGGCATTTATGACGAAAGAATTCCGGAAGAAAGAAGGCACATAAATAAGTCGACCACTAGACATCAATCAAGTGAGCAGATGGGGAAGACGAGTTGGATCCATTGATGTTGAAAGATAGGCAGATGACGGCCGGGTATGAACAGGTGGAAATCAATAAAACTGGGAACCGGTACGTCCCTTGAGTTTTCATAGACTTGCATGAAAGCCTACCGGGAAGATAATATTACTGATATAAGGATGTAACGGCCAGTTTGAGAATCAGAGAAATCCTGGAGTTTCACATAGTCTCAGCTGATCAATCAGCAAGCAGTCGGGGCTATGTAGCCCAAGAACATTCCGGGGTCGAGGATTGCAGGCCCAATCTGTGTAGCCAGAAGTAAAGATATAGTCACAGAATTCATTCTTGCTTCTCGCGAACAAAGATGAAACAGGGAGGTAGGATAGGAGATTGTGGAGAGGAGGCGAGGATGACGACTCCTGGGGCGCAGAGATAACGGTCCGGGGACAAACGGCCCAAGCCGCGCGGCGCCGCTAATGCTGAAACCCGCGCCAAGCCCCGTTAAACGCCCGGATAAGGACAAGCTGGCGCTTTCACGCAACGCGATCATCGATGTAGGGCCATAACTATTATAAGACGTGTCTTTGCATACAGATAAAAAACCACGGCGCAGCACCCTCCCTCTGCCAACTGTCGCGTAACCCGAGGGAAGGAATCGCAGATTCGTCCCATCGCATGGCTGGCCAAGGGACGAAGTCCGCGCATTCTTGAGCAATTCCGCTCTTCTCGAGCTCCCTGCGACCGCTGTCGTCGCTGCGGACCGCAGAGTCCGTCGACAATGGCGGAAACAGTGAGCGAAATCTGCTTCCGCTGTGTGGAGCTGATCAGCAAGGTTCCTGCTCACATTCTACTCGTTTCTCTCCTGTCAAGCATTCTAGGCTTTTGTGTGCTGGTACGTTTGCTTCAATGAACTCCTTGACTAATAGAGCAAGCTTACTGACACCAGCGGCGTAGTTCTACGTCTTCCTCTTCGCAGTAGCTCCCGAACCTCGAAAGCCTTTCCCCGAAGAGAAGAAATACAGGACATTAGCAGACGACGGATCGGTCACTGAGCCTCGACCACTGCCATGCTGGCAGGACGCCTTCGACTCTCACAAGCGCAATGGCAAGGGAACGGATGAATTTGTCATGGATAAGGCAGACCTGTTCATGTCTGTGGTCGTTCCGGCCTATAATGAGGAAGAGCGCCTGGGAGGGATGCTGGAAGAGGCGGTGAACTTCCTGGAGCACGCTTACGGGACATTGGCCGACAAAAAGGGCCCTCACCAGGCGCAGAAGAACATACGACAGCGCAAAGCCAACAAGGAGGGGACGAATGGACACGCTGGCAGGCCAGCACCCTCCAAAGGCTGGGAGATCCTAATCGTGTCTGACGGCTCCACAGATAAAACGGAGGAGACCGCGTTCGCATTTGCGCGGGACCATCAGTTGTCTTTACACCCCAAGGGCTACGTTGGTCCGTGGACACCACACAACAAGGAGGGCGTGCGTATCCCACCTGGTACCATCCGTGTTGTCTCCTTGACCAAGAATCGAGGGAAAGGCGGCGCGGTGACACATGGGATGCGACATGTCAGAGGACAATACGTGGTCTTCGCGGACGCGGACGGAGCTAGCAAATTCGACGACCTTGCGAAGCTGGTGGCGGCCTGCCAAGAGATCGAGGACTCAGAGGGTCGTGGTGTCGCTGTTGGCTCGCGAGCGCATATGGTCGGCAGCGAAGCGGTTGTCAAGGTACGAGACTCCTTCAAACTGCTTTCTGGACAGGATCTGACGTAAACAGCGATCCAAGTTACGCAACTTCTTGATGCACTCATTTCACTTGATCCTGTGGCTGTTGACACCCCCAGCAACCGCAGCCATCAAAGATACGCAATGCGGGTTCAAACTCTTTTCGCGCGCTTCCCTGCCGTACATCATCCCGTACATGCATTGCGAGGGCTGGATCTTCGACGTGGAAATGCTCATGCTCGCTGAGTTCGCCGGGATACCTGTCGCGGAGGTGCCAGTGGGCTGGCGGGAAGTGAAAGGGAGCAAGCTGAATGTCATCTGGGACAGTATTGGGATGGCTTGGGGGCTGACGATCCTCCGAGCCGCATGGGGACTAGGGGTCTATAGAAGGACATGAGAGTGACAGACTTTTTCTGGAATTTTTGATTGGCATTTGACGGGCGTTCTCGGGATAAGTATACCGTGTATTATCGCCCTAGGGCTTTTTCACTGTGTATTCTGAGTCACAATGGGGGCGTATGATGCAAGCATGAACCGAGGCAAAGGCCTCCCCCTGAGCCGCCGTTTATGTTTCGCGAGTGTACCGCCAGTTATGATATCAAACTGCGAGGCGCGACAGCGAATCCGCACATATTGCTTAGGAGCTGTAGCGGCGCAAGACTCCGTATCCTTTGCGAAGCAAAAATTTGACCCGTAGTCCCAACCTTGTCGGGCACCAATTACCGGCATAACACAGCGCTGACGTAGCGGCTGAGGTGCCGAGGCGGCGGCCCGAAGATCTGGACCGCCAGGGCGCGACCGGCTGCCCGGTTCGGGTTCCGCCGAGCGCCACGGGCCTGGAACGGCAACGGGGCCGGCCTTAGGCGCTGATCCCACCGGTCGGGATGCCCAGCAGCGACACAAGACCACCACGACGTTTTCTTTCCTCGCATGCTGTGGTGGACCACGCTCCTCGTGGTGACACGATGGTGGTCTGAGGGGCCAGCACTCTCTCTAACAGCAGATCCCGGCCCAACTATGCGCTGTTGTCTTGGACACCCGTCCTTGCATGTATCATCGCAACACGCCTCCAAGGCACACCACTCGGACCGGGCCCGGCATGCTCCGATCCGCTGATCGACTCATCCTTAAAAGCCCGAGTGCAGAGTTTGCCTCTGGGCCTTCCTCGTCCACGATGTCGTGACAGGCAAGCAGAATCCTCTATCTGTGTGCCTTGGAATCGTCTGTGTCCCTCCTGTTGGGCAGTTGAGCACAAGATGGATGCTGGGCAGGTCCCCGAACCCGTCGCGCAGGATACCAAACCTAATTACAAGAGAGCTCATCTCCTCGGATTGCCTCCCGAACTCCGTCTCAAGATCTACGACTACGCGCTCTCGGTTCCCAATGAGTTCATGGACCGCCCGTTGATCGTGATCAACGATCGCGGAAACATCTTCACCTCCCGCGGCCGATATCGAGCTCTCTCCATGTGCCCCAGCTGGGTGGGCGACGATGGAACGGCGCGCAAGCTGCTGGCCGTCAACCGGCAGATCCACGACGAGGCAGAGGACCTCCTCTACTCGAAATACACGCTCTTCTTCCTCAACTCCTTCAACCTCGACCGCGCGGGCGACTTCCTCGACACCATGAGCGCGACAGCGCGCAACCGCATCCGCAGCGTCGGCTTCGAGATCTTCTTCTTCGTCCACAACCTGACGGGCGTCCCCAAGCGGACGCTGCGACAGTACGAGCAGGTCGGTCGCATGATGATGGAGAAGCTCCCACGGTGGAAGACTGTCATCTTCTACCTCGACCCCCGGTTCTACTACCCTTCCTCCACCGTGGGCGGGCGGGAGCTGTCCGCGCGTGGCGTCCTCTACCTGGCGACGGTCTTCGGGTCCATGGGCAAGGAGGTCCATTTCTATCCGATGCAGTCGGCTCACAAGCATGTGCTCGAGGAGGCTGAGCGCATGGTGCGCAGAGGGAGCCGTGGTGGTCAGGATCGCCCTTCCCTCTAGTGGCCCTAATTTCTGCTCACGGTCACCTACATACACCGTTCTATTGACCCATCGAATGAGTGTTACATCAAAAACGCGATAATCATCAGTAGACGAGTCGAAGGTCACGTCCTCAAGCAGCCATTATGATACCCGGGTTGTTTTGGAAGTTGCCGCATACATGATAATCTTGCATTGGCGTTGGGTGTTGGATATCACGGGGGAAATCTCCTTTCATGACCCTTCAATTTTGGGGGAAAATCATGGCGCAGTGATTTAGAAAGGGGCTGGAGTTTGTGTTTTGATGTCGTGACGATCTCCTCCAAGGCACACATGGAATCTAATGTGTAGGTGCTAGTCAGCTGGTAGAAATACCCATGCATCCTTTTGTTGGAAGCAAGTCCCTAAGTCGTAAAAACTTGAGGCGATTTATACGACCAAGGTAGTACTATTGGCCTGTCGAGAAGAATGGATGAGTTGTTGCTACTGAGCCGACCGATCCTCAGCGCTCTAGCGGCCCACGACGTCATCGGCAAGGGTTCTCGAGAACGCCTCGTGAACACTGCTGTTCTCCTCTCTTTTCACGATTGCTCCCTCTCTGTTTTTCTTTCTTCATCTACTTTTCCCGTATTCTATCTGTATACGTTCTGTCCCCCTCGTCAGCGTCTCCACTGCTCTGGGGCTCGGTTGATCTCCCGCCAGCCCCGTAAAACGCTCCCCGACACATGGCGATTCGGTACCTGAGAACAGCGCCTGTCATCGCGCTACAGACGCCGCTTCTGCTCGCTTCCCCGCACGAGAACTGGCCCCTGTACGTCTCAATTGCCGGCCTCGCAATCTGGAATTTTCTTCCACTTTCTTACGCATGCGTGGTTGACCGAATAGGAGCACCCAATGTGAATGCAATGATCCCTCCGTGCTCCGCGGCCTTTTTCCTCGGTCACAGTGAGTGATTTTCTTCCTGCGTGTAACCACTTCTTCCTATGTTATGTTCTTGTCCGGCCTGCCAGCTGCAGGTCGAGCGGATCTATAACTAACAGCGTTTCGCCAATCAATAATATAGGACGGTATTAAGAAGATCGGCCCGCCCTTCCGCCTCCACGGAGCCTCTCCGCCGCACACCCCTCATGGCAATAGCCGTACCTATTTGAAACTGCAGCGCAGTTCTCTGCAACAGAAGTCCAAAGGTGATTATGAAGTCAGCGTCCTCGCAGTCACTTAATTACCACGGGAGCGTCTATAAAGAGGTTCAGTTCTCCCATTCCGCAACCCCGGTCCGTCGTGCGCAGTCGGTGGCAACCAGCAGTCCTCTGCTGGATCCCGTCTATGCATCAGGCATCTGACTCCAAAACGTCCAGTGTAGATCCATACGCTGAATTTTCTGCGTATGCAGAACAGTCGCGAGCACTTCTCGAGAGCCTCCGGGTAAATTTCGAGCGAGAGAGAGCAATGTTCGCTGAGGAAAGGAAGATGTGGGAGCGAGAGAGAGCCGAGTTGCAGTCAAGAATCGCAGAACTCGAATCTGCGCTGAATGAAAGGTCTGAGAAACCAGGGACTTCCGCGGAAGGACCGTTCCGGTCCGACATCAGCTTGCAGCGGAGCTCTCCAGGAAGTCAGTTGCAGCAGGGTAGTTCAAGCAATGGTCACCAGGTGTGCGAAGGTTCAAGCCAACGTTCGAAGCTAACGCGAGTATTTGCAGATGAGAACAGGAAGCCAGATGCGGACATTCCCCCGCTCCGAGAGCATGGATTGGAGCCCCCGCCTGCACTCGATAGCGCTCTTTCTCCCCGGTCTGGAACTGCCGATTGCTCTGTGACTACCAACGTGCCAGTGCCAATGGAGAAGATCGGCAGCAACCCGGATGGGATCACACTCAAATCCACCGCTTTACCCCCTGAGGCAGTGGCCGAGGACATGACTCCGCCGTCCCAATCACCCTTGGTCGGCTCGCCTTCTCAAAAGCCAGATCCCAAGACTCGGAAAGAAGGTTCAGAACGCAGGGGCAGCCTCAGGCTCAAACTGTCCGATCTAGGATCTCCGGATGAGAACCTCAAGAGGGACGCTGGGCATACCCCGATGGTCATCCTCGATATGGAGACCGAGATTAACCAACGGTCTCCCAGCGAGGCTATGTCTTACGCAGAAAACCCTCTGGAGCCTGTGTCGACGTCGGCTCTTCGAATGCCGGCGGAGCAGTCTGACTCCTACTTTGGAGATTTTGACGACGACCCTGCCCTGACAGGGCCCCTATCCCTCCTGAACGACGAAGAGAAAGATAGAGAGTTTCTTAAAGAGCTCGACCAGAAACTCCTAGATGAGGCCAGGAAGGCTCTATCGAACTCTCCAGGCCCCTCGTAGAACAGCTGGGAAAAATGACGAGCCGACAGGTGACGCGAACAGGAGCCCGAAGTAAAGTTTGGAAACACTAGCAATTTTGGGACGGCCTTCGGGACCGTAGAGAGGCGTGCAGAGTAAAACTTGATATCTGCCATTTATTCTTGATGATCTTTACGCTATTTATACCATCAGCACATATATAGAGCATTGTCTTGATTTGAGTTGGCTGACGTGTTGAATGTGTGATGATATGTGTCATGACATATGTATCTTTTTTCGCTCCGCGGATGATCTTCATAGCCAAGTCGACATGCACCCGGGGTCTGACGGTCAGAACTCTATCTGCTCAATAATATTTTTTGCTTTACTAGCTCTGTTCGTGATCTGAAGTATCTAGTGTGTGTTGTTCTGATCGATTATGATTCTTGGCACCGTAGTTCTCCCACTTTTTTTGGCAGGGAGTCATCTGCTGGCGCGCTATCGAGATCTCCGAGATCAGCCGCATCTTGCTCTCGACGATCTTGTTTGAATTCGACCATCGATGTAGCTTGACTGGTGAGCTTGATTTCGATAATTTGAAGTGTAAGTGTAGCATATTCAGCGGCTTGAGGCCTGGTTATTCCCCGACTACTCTTCAGATTGATGTTTACTCTCGTGGTCCCTCTTGTCTTCGTGCATGATCTTCTATTCGACATAGCAATACAAAGTACTACTGACAGCGGTGAAAGGAAACCTTGCTGGCTGCTATTTGACTTCATCACTTTCACAATAATGCCCCGCAGACCTGCTGCAGGAATACAAAAGGGGCTATATGGCCATCTGAATTCAGAGGTTTTCTTTCTGTCTTCCAGCAGACAAGTTGTCGCTCCTAATATCTGCTTCCTCCTCGTCCATATTTTTTACTGTCTTCAATATATCATTTACTTCGATACCTGTTTCTCTGAATATTTTACGACGAGGACAGATATACCGGCAACATCTGTGAATATTTCCTTTTTTTTGTCCAAAGGCGATCAATAAATAGAAGACAGAGCTGCGCTTTTTGCCCTTTTGCTGGCTGTCGGCCCTCAAGATGTTCTCTCTCTCGCGGTCCCGAAAGGGGAAGTGTCTAGTCTCGATGGGAACCCGGGTTCAGGACCTCCAGTCTGTGGTACGTATTCTACAGTACATACATTATGTGCCAAGGATGCAACTACCTCTAATGGGAAAGATTGGATGAAGACCTAGATCTGGTCCTATCTCGTTTGTTGTTGCGTCGAGTCTTGTTGACTTTTACATCTATATCCTCTCCCCAGACCAATGATATCTGGAGTGATAAAGAGATTTCTGGACTAACTCCTATTCGGTTTGTAACAGACCGACAGTGTGAAGGACGTCACCAACAGTGATATCCATCCTGAGGATCTCCAACAAGGAGATGTCCAAGCGGTCCGGCTTCCTGAAAAGGATTCCATTCGACCAGTCCGTGTACCCCATATGGGTGACCTTGTGAATGGCTCCTCAAAGACTCGCCGTCACCTTTCCCTGCCTGGAGCCATTGGAGGAAATTTGAACTCTATGGGAGATTTCGCAGGTGTAGGTGTTCTTCAGTCGTTACCCCTCTTGGCAGGGTCATTCTTTCTCAGGATGTCAACGATCTCATTCCTCCGGAGGTCGGTGATGGTTTCACGTTCACCGAGGATGAAGGAAACACTTAGTTTTCCATTCTGATGGAGTTAGGTTTCCAGGGCTAACTCTGAATAAGTTGAGGAGCGTGATAACACTCCAGACGAAGAAGAGAATGGTCTGGGAAAACGCTTATTGGGCATCCCCGCCCTGAGGCTCTCCAGGCCCGGCAAGGGCGGCGCATGCAAATCTGGTCAGAATGGTGCGGGGGGGACGCTCACCCCGCCTTTCCAGCCTCTTGAGCAGTGCTCCCAAACTGGTTAAGGAAGCCTTGGGAGATGTCAGCTGTTAGAGACGAGATGGAGGACGGAGAATGAGCAAGAGCATAATTTCCATGACGGTACTACTGTACCATATCTTGACTCAACTGATGAGTGCAGAGGGCATTTTAAATGAGATCGGAAGAAGGCATCTTGTTTCTCTTGTCTTGTGTGCTTGCCTTCCTCAAGGTCTTTCCTGAGATAGATGGAGTAAGGGTTTCAATTGGAGGGCTTGGCTGGCCAGTTGTGTTACATGTATCTTGGGCCCTATATATGAAGCCCATTTTTTTGAATATGATGACAGATAGATGTTAGGTGGGTAATGGATGTATATGATCTGTCGCCACTTTCTGTATGCTTGGAAATACACCTTGCTTTCTGTCTAGTAGGTGTAATCTGTCACGACCCTTCGCAATACGAAACAGGAAGTCGACCTTGCATACTGGTACCGTCTCAACCCCCAAGTTCCAGTGCCTACAACCAACTTACACGGCATCTTGTCCCTCCTGCGAAGCCCTCAAAGGATCTCCTTCTCCTTATCCCTCCCTGCATGAGCAGTTTCTAGCAGCCGTAGGGAGAGCAGGCATAAAAAAAGTCGACAATGCCTCTACACAACTGACTTATTCCTTCCGGCAATCAAGCAAGCCGTCGCTCTTTTATTTATTACCTTGTCTGCGATCTTCAGGAACAGAAATATCACTCTCTATCTTCTTCCACTATTCTGCACCCATTATTGTTTTGCACCTTCTTAATACTATACCTACTACCTAGTTCAAATAATTGATTATACTGCTACCTCTAAACATCTATCTTTATACGACACAATACAATATTCACAAGTCCTGTCAATAATAACTACCTAAACTACCTACCTCTACTACATACCCGCCCCGCACTTATCTCCCTCCTGCTTTCTATTGCTATTGCTGTCGGCCCTGCTGCCGTTCTCTCTCTCTCTTGAACAAATAGGTACCTACTATAGGTACCTAACTAGTAACTAAAGGGCCGGTTATTTACTTACTCGTCTCTCCGACAGGCTAAAATGAAGCTCCTGCTCCTCGTGGTCTCCTCCCTTCCCCCCCCCCCCCCCCCCCCCCCCCCCCCCCCCCCCCCCCCCCCC
>Ga0008109_10000389_pt1 | contig 28917 bp, 27 predicted proteins | sample HigsolmetaGSP18D_FD_59306 | JGI IMG/M metagenome (GOLD analysis project Ga0008109, IMG submission 59306) | High solid enriched microbial communities from the Joint BioEnergy Institute, USA - SP1-8-D | ecosystem: Engineered > Bioreactor > SSF (Solid state fermentation) > Aerobic > Biomass ...
CATCTGCTCGTTTTCTTGATACTGTCAAACTTGATCCTCAGCTCAAGATGCTGAAAAAGCTCACACCCCCGGCCCATCCACCTCCAGTGGAGGTGGGCAGGGGAAGGGGTGCAGGTCAAAAAGATTGTTTCTTACCTGTTCTTTTGTGGAATTTCTTAAATGTCTTGATAGTTGATAGCTCAGGATTAACTAAGGCTGTTGTTCAGAGTTCATAGGATTTCTCTGTCCTTAGTATTAATAATATTAAGTGAAGAGATACAAGCACAATGTGATATAATGATTCAGGAAGCGGCAGGATAGTGATTGAGACTACCTAGAATGAACCAGAGAATGGGAAGTAGTGAGAAGAACGGCATACTGTAAGATAATCTGGGTATCTTTCATAAGTAATTACACTTTTATGGCTTCAAGACCTCGAGTTTCTTTGACTCATCCACATGCCTAGACATAGGGCTTAGTAGCTTCCTAAGGTCTTCGAACACATCTATAAACAAAGGGGTATTTCCACTAAGAAGGAACTGATCGAAATTCCCAATTCTTGCAGACCTATGTATAAAGAGGTCTTTCAGCGGTCTGAGATCACCGGATTCAACAAATAACCCCCGGCTGCAGCGCGAGAAACATTACTCTTGTCTTTTTCAGCACTACCTCCTCTAAGATTATTCACATAGGATAACAGCTCAAGCGTGTCCCAGATGTGACTCCTTTAACAGATGACATTTCTAGGCATTAGTGCCTCTAGGAAGATCAATTCCCTCTCTCTCCTATTCACGCATTTTCAGAACATATCTCCGCATTTTTCCTCAACTAACATCTTCTCAGTGCACAATAAGCTTCAAGACCATACGATTGCAGAAATAGTACCCTGGGACTCAAAGCGCGAGTGGGACTGATGATAGCGGAGGACAGACCTTTTCCATGAAGGTGGCTCGTGGAAGACAGATATACATCGTGCTCATGCGCCATATTCTTGGCCGCTCGCTGAGCGATTGCTCTTCATGGGCAAGGAGAGGACCATACGATGTCTTAGTTCAGTCCTGAGAAAATGGCGTCTCTTGAGAAGCTGCTGAGAGCAATGCTTGCTTATGAGCCTTCTGAGTGCATCACGACTAGTGCAGCCGTTGCCTCTGAATGGATGGAGAGATGGGGCAGGACTGCGATAGACAACTGTAACTCGAATTGACCTCCTCACTCAACAGCACCAATATCCAACGAGCATTCCATGGAATACCTGGTAGACGAGTTGAAGGTCTTCGGGGAGGTACAATCAGCCTATAGAGACAAGAATGCCACCTTGGACGTAGCCTATACGTTCCTTTGGATGTTTTCGAGATGGAAGTCTCTGTCGGTTAAGGTTTGCAGTTTTGCCACATGCTGCATAAAAGCCTTAATACTGGAGATGACTGAGGAAATGGTCTATTCCTTGAGTTGCTCTTAGTTGTCAGTTTGTCAAGGATACAGGAATCGCAGCTCCTCAGCTTCTTGTCCATATATATATATATATATATATGGTTTTCCTATTCAGTGTTCTCTATGCCAACTTCGTTAGCGAATAGAACGCTACAGGTCAGTAAAGCCGTACCCAGGTACTGTACGATGGAGTCAAGTCTGTATCTCGTGATCACGCATGGCGAGGTGCAGGGCTGACTAATAGTGCTGGGTCACGTGATAGGCAGGGTGCTCCTTAGCTAAGACAAGCCGAGCGCTCCGTTCATCGATCGGGGGTGTTTTAGGTGACGGGTTCAGGACCTTCAAGTTCTCCTTGGGTCCCAGGGAAGGGATTGCGAAGTGCATTTTTCGATGTCTTAGCCTCTTCAGAGGGGCTGCGGATCCAAATACGGAACCCACGGGGGCCAGATCGCACCGCTGAAGCGAAAGGTGTTCGGATTCTGTTACCGATCCAGGAGATTTCGGCCGTCCAAGGGGACTTCGGCCATTGGCTTCAAACCCCGAGCGCAGCGACCCTCGAGAGCAGGCAGCTGGGACTATATCAGCAGATCGAATATATGAAACCGACAAAATGTCAGGTATGCAGGAGACGATCCTCATACCAGAAATGGCGCCCAGGCCTGAACAGCGTCCGAGAAAGCGGCGCAGGCGGACAATGGCCTGTCTGCAGTGCCGGAGCAGGAAACTGAAGTGTGACCGTGAATATCCAACATGCGGCCGTTGCATGAAGAGCAAGACGCCTACGAAGTGTACTTATGAAGATGGATTTCTGTGGCAGCAGCCTGCCACGATCGCTTCGTCTGCGTTTTCAGAGCGTGCAGAGCGTGCTAGCGCCGGCGCGACCATTTCCTGCCCGAGCGGAATAGCGGCGGACTGCTGCTCGTCCGCAGACTCGGGGATAACGCCCACCCCGTCTCGGGCGGCCCCCGCGGTGCCGGAGAGGCCGCTCGGGGAAGAGAGAAGAGATCGGTTTTTGGAAACCGTTCTTGGTGCTTCCAACCCGACTGCTGTCCAACAGCCACCATGTAAAGCCGGGGAGCTGTTCCATACGCCACCAGCCCCTCCCGATGCTGTGCCGGTTCGCAGTGATCGGGAGAGTCGTGGCCTTGTATCTGCATCCCAGCCATTAAACATGGCAAACAGGACCATCCTCAGAGGAAAGCAAACCAGGACTCGCTTTAATGGCAGTGGGATCGTTGCGAACCTAATGTTGCAGGTGATTTCCTCCTTGACGTTGTGGGACATAGCAGGATATTCTGACCACCATACTAGTTTACGGAGCTGAAGCCATTTGTGGAGGAGATAAAGTCGGCCAATCCGACTCTCTCACGAATGCGCCACGAGGTGGAGATGATAAAGAGAGGTGGTCATAAGAAGAAGCATGACCTACTACCTTTTCCAGACACGGCATCGCTCATAGCAATGATTCCGTCCCGGGAAGTCGTTGATCGGCTGGTTGAGCTGTATCTGGTCTACATAGAGTCCACACATCGCATTCTACATATCCCTTCCTTTCGTCGTGAGATCGATGAGCTCTGGGAGAAGAAGAATGACCCCGATTCGATTCCCACAGCACTCGTTGTTCAGCTGCTTCTAGTTTTAGCTTGTGCTTGGAATCTCACAGAGGCAGATCAATTGTTTAATATGGGTGTGACTACCCCCAATCGGAGCCTGGCGCTCGATTGGATTATGCAGGCTGATAAATGGCTCCGGCACACCTATATAAAGCGGCCGGATATCACTACACTCCGCATCCATTGTCTTCTGCACATTGCCAAGAACAACCAAGGCATCAAACGCAGCCAGGCGTGGTTGGCCACGGGCACATTAGTTAAACTGGCCATGATGGCTGGCTATCATCGAGAACTGGACGAGCGGGCGAAGGTCTCTACATTCAATAGGGAGATGCGAAGGCGCATCTGGACCACTATCGTAGAATTGGACCTTCAAGTGGCCCTTGATAGAGGAATGCCTCCGACGTTGCAACCATCTGACTTTGACATAGGTCCTGCTCTGAACATCAATGATGAAGAGATAAATGAGGAGAGTGTCGAACTCCCGCCCTCGAGACCTCTCGAGGAAATCACGGATTCGTCCTTCCAGGCTGCACTGACTCAATCTCTACCATTACGATTAAAGGCATGTGCCATGATGAACGCTCCTACAATAACGTGCCGTTACGAAGATATCCAGAAGATGGACTGGGAATTCACCCGATATCTGTCCAGCATTCCGAGCTGGCCGACTTCTGGAACCGTGGATGGAACAGGGGATCAGAAGACGACGCTGTGGCGAGCTCTGATTGAAGCGAAGCTGGCTCAGGCTCTCCTGTCTATTCACACCCCATTCGCAATAGATGCCGTCAAGGAGCCCATTTTCACCCCTTCTTCCCGGGCGCGGCTCGAGGCAGCAACAGTCGTCCTGTCAAGACAAAAGCTGCTGCATGAAAAATCGAATCGATTGTCCTTCTGCCACCTCACAGACACCACTCTTCAGGCGGCTCTCTCGATATGTCAGCATCTTTACACGATAGATGATAGCTACGGTGAGTTCTATTTGTAAGAGGTTCCTCCGCAGCGATGTGACTTTACTGACACTACCATTTAGCTTCGAATTTGATTAGGCAGGCAGTTCCGGCGCTTAGTGACTCCCTCCTCTCGCTGGTCGAGAAGACGTTGAAAGCCCTTGAGGACAAGGTCCTCGTTGTCGCGAAGGGCGTGAAACACTACTTCTTTCTCACCATGATCTTCACACTTGTAAAGTGTAAGCTCCGACCGGATCAAGCAGACATGTATAAAAAGGAAACCGGGGACAAAATCACGTCTCTTGCATTTCGCCTTCTTTCGCGTGACGCGGATGCGTATGATCCTAGGAACACATGTGCGAATTATAAGCATAAAGATAAGAGAGACCACGTTAGCAAAGACCCACGACTTTGACCGCTACGAGAAAGCGACGCTGATGTTTTGGAAGGCCTCCAGGTTTACCCTGGGCTCAGAGCCAGCTCAACCTCTCGATGGCTTCGACGGCATATTCCCTCAGATGGCGGATTTTGGAATCACGGTGAGTCTGAAGTTCCCATTCTCGTAACCAAGGGACATAGAACCTTGATAGATAACTTGGCACAGCCGCATGAAGATTTCGAGGCCTTCCTCAACGCATTCAACTGGGAAGAGCTTGCCGAATTTTCGTACGGCGAGTAAAATAGGAGTGCGGAGTAGTTACACTGAAAGTTTGAAGAGTTCTTGCGCATCCCCGAACTCCGTGCAGAGAGTACGGGCGTGAGGCGACTTGTCTTCTGTGTCGAACACTGATCTCCCTAGGACTCGGGACTATATTCTTTGCTTTTAAGTCTCCTAAGGGTCGCGCGCCTGTGGAGTCTGGAGTTGCCTTGGGTGGATTTTCAATCATGTTAGGAGGAAAACTGCACTGTCAACTCCGTATACTAATGATGTAGTGACATGGTGATATGGGATGAAGATCACGAGTACTGCTCCTAGATGACACTATCAGGGGTCCGCTGACCTGGTCCTCATTTTGTACGAAGTTGATCTTCGTTCTGGGGGACGTTTGCTTTATTTTCCGATTTCGGATTTACTACATGTTGCCCGATATTTGTAAGAATACGGAGTATTTTTTTTATTATGGGTCTGCAAGAGTTGGGGTCTGGGAAAACATATACAACGCCTCTCAATTTCGTTGGTAAGGGTTTAAACGTCTCATTCGAGAGCAGGATGTACAGTACAGATGCGATTCGCCGTCCATTTATGAACTCAAGTCGGGCCAGGATGAAGAGATAACAACGCAGCTTTCGGAGGATAACCAGAAATCCTAATTCAAACAATTCTCGTCTTTGCTCCAACAGCAACTCACAGTCTCGCTTCATTATGTGCATGCAGAACAGCGCTTACCAACTCGAAACCGACGCAATGGACAAGTCAGTCTACTACGGGAGCTACTGGACGGACATCTGGCAGGTGCCCCTGGCCGATGATCTGCTGTCCGTGAACAGCCCTCACGGACCGGACGCCGTAAACCTCGCCTTCCTCACGATCGAAGGGAGGAGTAATACGATTGAGGATTAGCCGATCGTGAGCGATCCCCAGGGACCATGTCCGGAGGAGGGATCCTTCATGTGCTACAAATACCCTTTTACTATCTCTGGTTCAGTCATGGGTAGTGCTCCCATTTCAGTGTGACTGGTCTCCCGCCTGCTGGGAAGAGCTTGCGTCTTCTTCGTTCTGGTCTCACCTATTTTATAGTATACTAAATACTATAAATGACAAAACGAAGATATCCAGCTCTTCCTGGACGACCAACTGCTAGTCCTTTGTCTGACAATGGGGATATATGAACTCGGACTCGCGTTTTGACATCCAAACGACGACATAAATACAAGGTTATTACGCATAAGATAATCTCATCAGCAATCCCAGCCTCCATCGACGCTGTAGACAGCACCCGTCGTGTAGCAAGATGCATCGCTCAACAGGAACAGGACCGTCTGCGCAACCTCGTCCGCCGTCCCTAGCCGCTGAATCGCGTGCGGCATAGCAGGCGCCGCTCCGCCCATGATATCAATCGACTTGTCCAGCAGTGGTGTCTGGATCGTTCCTCTGCAGATATCCTCATCAGCTCCTGACCATACTGGATCAATGTCTATTTAATAGGGGTACTTACGGCGCAACCGCATTAACCCGCACCCCATCTCCTGCGACCTCCTTCGCCACGGACCTCGTCAACCCGATCACCCCATGCTTGCTCGCTGAATACGCTGCATGCTTCGCGAATCCCCTCAACCCCTGGATACTCGCCGCGTTGACAATACTCCTGGTACTACTCCCGCCCTCCTTCGGCGGGCCCAGCTCCGCCATCTTCCGCAGCTGCGCCCGCATGCAGTACATCAGCCCCGTCAGGTTCACGCGCATAATCAGGTCCCACTCCGAATCCTCCTGCTCGACCAGCTTCCGGATGCCGTGGTGCCTGCCGATCACGCCGGCCATGTTGGCGCAGCCGTCAAGGCGGCCGAATCGTTCGACCGTGGCCGCGATCCAGGCGTCGACCTGCGCGGCGGAGCCGACGTCCACCTGGGTCGTCATGATGGAGTCCGGGTCGGAGGAAGGGGAGGAGGCGGTTAGGTGCTTGACGGCGTCGGAGAGCGCTTGCGGGTCAATGTCGGCGAGGGAGACCTTTGCGCCGCGGGCGTAGAGCTGCCGGGCGACGGCGAGGCCGATGCCCGCGACACCGGTGATGGTGTAGACTTTGCCGGTGAAGAAGGAGGGGTCCATTTTTCCTTCTTCTCTCTCTGATTTCTCTCTGTGTGTGAGGTGTGTATGGATGTGTGTGTATATGTTGGACAGTTGAATTGAACTGCTGCCCGCGGGGAAGGGGGTTGATTAGGTCCCTAGGTTCCTATGCGCCGAGATATACACTGTATATGTTTCGTCTCGAGCGAATGGAACCGTGAAGAGAAGGAGAAGAGAACAATTGGATCTTTTAAACAAAGCAATGAAAGCAGCAGAGAGCTTCTGGCATTGAGCTGCAGTAGCTTAAAAGTCTCCGAGGCGCATGGATAAATCGACTGCACCTACCCCGTCCATCCCACCTCGGAGTATCTCCGGGGACAAAAGGAGGGGGAGGAGAAAGCGCTGGGGGAGTCTGTTGCATTATTTAGCTGCTGCCACCCGTTGTATCCAAATATGCAACTCGATCTACAGCCACAACCGAAAGTAACGTAACTTGGGTAGGTAGTCATTGGGAAATATCCCGGCTCATCGTGCGATAGGGCGCGTTGTGAAGAGGATGCGGTGCGGAGCGGGATGAAGAATGGGGAAAATCTCCACAATTACTCCACCTCTCGGATGAATGCGGGGTGTTCACAAGTTGCACAATAATAATGAGTCAATGTGCAAGCCATCTTATCAATCCGGTTCTTTAGCGTCGGAATATGAATGGAATCGACTATCGCGATCTATCTGCGCTTCTGCATTTTGCCAACTCTCTTGGTTCGAAATACCAAGATCAGTTCGTCTGTTTCAGAGGTGTGGATCTAGTCTACTAGGTACTTATCCATGTTTGTGCAGTCTATGAGGCTTGCTAGGCATCTAGGTAGGGCCATGATGAGCTTGAGAAAGCTTATCTCGATTAAGAGTTTACCTGATTTGCTTCAGGGCTAAGTGATAGGTACAGTACAGTGCATGCATGCAGACCGCGTGGTATTCGTGCCACCCATTTCATCGAGTCCAGAAACAGGAGTATGGGAACGACCGGTTATAATATAGGAATCAGTGAATGTTAATATCATGAGCTTGCACAGTATTGTACAGGACATTTGAGAGCGAATCTCCTCTGCAAGAGCTAATGAGGCTCTCCGAACCGAGCAAGGAACGGATGCTCCAGATTGTCTGGGATCATTACACAGATGGATGTGACAAAGTCTGTCGATGAGATTGCGTCGGAGCTTGTCTGAATATGTTCGACTCGGACAAGCCATCTGAAGGGGTTCCTGTTTGGACAAGATATGGAGTATTCGATCCTCCTCTGTAATCCAGCGCTCCCGCGCTGTGCGCAGTGCATCTACCTCCCAGTTGAAGTTATCGGAAGACATCTGGCTAGAAATGTAGCCCGGACTGGGACCTGTTGCTGTTTCCTTGTTGGAACACATCTGTCACGTCTTGCTGCGAGGCGGATTGTCGCGCTTCAAGTGACGTCTCCTGATGCACGAAAGCTGTTCTGATGTATCCTCCTCCATTCCCTTGGAGATATCGAGAATGTCTAACTTTTCAATGTTGTGCGGTGGTTGAAGTCGTTGTGATAGTTATTGCGCAGATGTATCCCAGAATCGTATTGTTGGGATATCGCGGTTTGATAGGAGCTCAGGCACCCGCTATATCGTGGTATTCTGTCGGCGAGAGATCACAATATTGCTGATGTGGTGCGCCCGCGCAGTGTCTATCCGTACTTGGTCTGTTTGTGCTGAGTGATATCTCGTGTTTCCAACCATATCGATTTCGCGTAGGGCAGATGGAGGGATTGCAAGAACATCTAAGAAAGCAAAGTTAGAAAAGAACGCAGTTGAGTAACGAGGTAAGTACCTGTTGACATTGATATTTCTGTTTGATGCAGCCCCAGTTGGACGCGAGTTAACATCATTAAGTGGTGCAGTCAGTCTTGGATATGAAAAACAGTAGCTTACCTATTCAGGTACAGTATATAAAAAACGAAAAGCTCACCCCCTCGGCTCACCCCCTTGGGGCCAGGCTAAGGGGGCTACGAAAACCCCCGCCTATGCTTTTGGCGGGCAGAGAATTTTCATTACCTGGATCCTCGCCAAGGCTTCACCGGAATGTTAGCAGGTATTGATTAATATCAAACCACTGCACCTCGGCAAGAATCGAACCCGGGACTTGGGTCCGGTGACAGGGGAGCCACTGGCCATGGCCCACTGGCTTAACCACTGCACTATTCCCGGGTTCCTATTGCCAGGTAGAGGGCGATAGGGGGACATAACTCAGAAACGGGAGGGCGCCTGGTTACCTGGGAGGTTGGGAGGGAGAGGGGGTTACGCATGTGATATACACAGAGGTGACAGACTCTTCTCCTCTCGGGAGTACTACCACTTCATAGTTGCTAGTCAGATTTAGCAAGAATGTGCCATGTGGGGGACATAGAAGGATAAATGGAGCATTTCCAACCATACGGGTACCTTCTATGTCCATAATCTGGATATTTAAACAAGCTTCCACTGCAAAAAAAGAAGCTACGTGGAAAGTTTTATGCGTTTCCAGTGTTCTCTTGCGAGATACAATGATGGATCTGATCCAGCAATTGTAAGTCTGGATTAAAGATGCCTATCTGAAGGAATTCCTCAAGCGTGAAATTTGTCGCACCTAGCTGGGATGTTCTTCTATATCTTTGGGTGACCGGTCCTATGCCAGGTTTGTAATGGCATAAACTACTTTCTTGCATAGATACTAAATTTCCTTCACACTGTTTGTTGGCTCCACTTGTCTGCAATTAACGATTTCCCTGCAGGAAGCCTCACCATTTACTAATTATGCTCGTACAAATTATAGCATATAGCAAGTAATCATGAAGCCTACGCAGACTCTAATTGCATTTTAACAGGGCTGATCTACAGTCGCATTAAGTACTCCTCTGCTTTGTTGGCATATGTTCCTTGTATATTGCGGGATTGTCATGAATTGACCTGGGATCGTCTTGCATGGCCAAGTGCGAGTGAAGCTTAGGTTTCACTGCAAACTCCAGCCCCAAATCCTACTTTCGTTTCCCCTCATTCTTTTCTTTCTTCGTAGTCAAGTTTCGCCCACTTCTTTCTCTCTGACAGTACAATAAGCCCTTGAAGAGGACGTTTGTATGTAATTTCTTGGAGCCCTTTATTATTTTACCTCCTCGGGACATTCCGGCTTGGAATCCCAACTTTCGCTTACTTTTATATTATACTTGAGGGACGCTTCTCGCAAAGATAGCCACGTTGAGAGAGGAAGGGAAGGATTTCTCGGGAAGCAAAGCTAATCGCGATATTGGAATGACAACAGGTGCAATTGACTCCAGAAATCTCATTCGTCGCTTGATCGTCCCATAGCATCCTATCTCCATCCAAAGATGGTAACATAGCCAATGTCCAGACTGGAAAAGTAGAAATAACCTTCGATGGAGTTCTTCACCAAGACATCATGGCGCGTCTCGGGCGAGTTCCCCGAGACCTTGTTCGGCGATTGCAGAATAAACCTATCCAACGGTCCTCTTTTCGAGGACTATTAGCCAATATAGGAAACAGTGGATGGTCTAAGTCAGCGTGGTTCCCTTGGGAGCGATCTTTCGTCCAGAAACAGCATAGGGTCGCCGCTACGGCGAGAATACCAATGTTGTACGTTGGACGGCGGCGGAACTCCAAGTCAACTCTGCCCCTATGACAGGAACGGATCTGATCAGGAACGAATGTGCGGCAGGAAGGGGACGGGAGAAAATGCCACAACAATCAATTATAGTGCTCCTACTGTACCTTTGTTTCGTACTTTGCATGTGCAAATATCGGTGTTTGAAAGAGAGCGTCAGGAAGACTCTGATGTGTGTGTACCCGGGTGAGCGTTGCTGTCCTGGTGGATGCCTTGTTGAAGCCTCGGGCATCACAACGGGGAGCCTCGGCGCTAAGGGTTCTCCACGTCCCGATGGAATAATGCCTCCCTCAGGCAACATCCATGGGAAGCCCCGGCGCTTACAGCATCATTCAAACGTCCATTTCCCAAGCAACAGCGGTGAGTGTGGCGCCGTCTGACCGCAATTCTTCGATGTAACCACCAGTCGGACGAAAGGAGGGAGCGCCGTGACAAGACGGACGCTGGAGCTGCCATCGGATGTCGTTACTCTGCTCTCACATCTCATCATATCGACCAAGCTGGAGACTTGTATCCTCAGCCAAGAGTCTGGCCCCAAATCTGATGCCAGCTGCCAGGGATATAGGGGCCACTGCCAGTGCCATGGCACGTCTTCCTTGCTGTGCAAGTGGACGGATACCTACAAGTCAGCGTCCCACCACATAGCGCTAGGCATGCGCTTGATTGAACGTCAACCGCGAGGTCCCCGCCAACTTGTACGGTGCAGAAAGTTGAAGTCTGGACCCTGAACAAGCCCAGACAAGCAACGTTTTGGGACGTTGGAGCAAGGGCTGAAAAGGCCTCAGGGTTTCGGCGGCAAGAATTCGCCTTGGCCAATATGACTTTGCCAAGGGGCTGCTGATCGCACGCCAGAATCTGGTTCTGCCAAGAGGTTGATAAACAGACGTGGACCGCTGTTCCGCGGCCCGCTGGCGCCGTCCAGCCAGATCGGCGCGGTTCGCCGCGCATGGACGCATTCAGATCCCCTGGGATTTTCCAGCTTATTTCCAGGTACGGACAGAATCGACAGGATTCACAGAGAACCGACACGGACTTTGCCACAGCTGAGCCTGCGAAGGACTCACGGATGAGATATCGGCATATACAGTCTTCTTGTTCGAACCTCCATGATCATGGCCTCAGAGCAATACCAAGTGAGGAGTACACAGTACTGCATAACTTCCCCTACAGCGCCTGCATAAGATGACAGCTACAGTGATCGACGCTGCCATCGTACGGTGCTGCAGCAAATCCAGATGGGTCTCACTTCGCGTTCGTGGCTGGTGCGTCGCATGAGCCTCTTTCCCTGGGGCTGTACACAGTATTTCATTGCCCTCGAGCTCTCCACACACTCCTCGCATAGGGGTGGATCTGCACAATTCGAAATTTCAGAGGCACGTTGGGACGATCAGACATCTGCCCGCCCCGAATATGGAGCAATTACTCGGTTCGGCATGTCCGACAATGGTTCTCCTTTTTGGGCCTCCTACGCCAGCTCGGTTACGGGCCCAAAGCTGTGGTAGAGTCGAGACAGGCTCCAGTCTAACCCAACAATCACACTGTTGGCCAACATGTGCTTTGGATGATCAGCGATTTGCATATCTTGCCCGAAAATTGAACAGGGCTCGCGTCTGCGGCGTGGCAATGTTGAGGACTTCTGTCCCTGATTGACCGTCCCAGCGATATGACTGGGTTCGGCATATAAAGAGCCCTCTGTCGTCCTCGCCTCAGACCCCGTGTGACTGTCTTCAGCTCACACTCTTTTCATTCAGTCCCTTTGACAGCTGGAACTGGTTCTATAAACCCATTCAGATTCAGTCCTTGCCGCCGTCCGGAACGTCCATCGCTTTAGTTCGAGTCAGACAGTGCGCCATATACCACCTTCAACATGAAGTTCTCGTCCGCCGTGGCCGCCTTTGGCATCGTGAACGCCGCTCTCGCTGTCCCAGCTGCCGTCAACAAGTACCATGAAGGCTTCCCTTCCGGCCTCCCTTCTGAGCTGCCTTCTGGTGTCTCCCCTACCCCGGCCGGTGGATTCCCATTTGCTACTGGTAGCTTCCCCGTTACGCCGTCTGCTACGATCCTGCCAACACAGGCCGTTCCAGCTGTCAAGATCCCTGGCGAGCCTCCTGTCAAGCGTGATTTCACTTCTGGCAGCTTCCCTGCCACCCCGTCCGCTACAGGCCTCTCAACTCAGGCTGTTCCCGCCGGCAAGGTCCCGGGTGACAAGTCTGTCCGACACCTCGACTCTGTCGTCCGTCGCAACCTTGACGCCCGCGACTCTGCGGACGACTGGCCCGCTGGCTATTCCTCTGGTTTCCCTTCCGCAACAAGTGGCTTCGCTGCTCCCACCAGTGGCGTCCCGACCGCGACGGCTACTCCCTCCGGTACCTACTAAGCAGTGTCGCCAGTGGCTACCCTTTCCCTCCTTCCGACATCTAAGCTAGCATTCTCCTGCGAGCGAGACATTGCATGTTTTCCACGATACTTGCCAAGTCGGGAACAAAACAACGGTTCAACAAATCCACTAAGTCAATTGGTGGCCAAGTTACCAATATGCGGATGCCATAAAGTTTCAGCGGGGACATAGATAGCCTTTGGGGCACTGTCAATTGGAAATACCGTTGGTCCGGAGTGTGGACGTGGGCTTTTGAGATGTTTTACGATTCCACCAAGCATAATTACATAGACTTTTGTTCCAGTCACCCCTTGATTTTGTGTACATAACGTGGTACATAGCTGTCAGCCGAATATTACCACTATAACCTATCGGTATGCCAAGAATCTTATCAACCTAATCAGCACCAGCCGATCCGGACCCTTCAAGGTCAGAATTCCTGCAAATAAAGGAATCATACTGCCCCTATTCCCACAGTCGCCTATTTTCCTTTGTTATAACTTGATATATCATCTTTTTCGGGTTTCCATATTCGGAAGGTCATAGGCCCCTAATTCATGAGACAAATAGCTAGTCAGATAGGTAGCTTAAGAAAATCAGAGCTTCATCATCATACCTTCGGATTACTAGGTTCGCTCAGTCTGACAGTACAGTAGGTACCGACGGGAGTACCTACTCCGTAGGCAGGTAGCTTCGACGTGCGGAAATTATGACATGAGTGCAAACTTTAAAAAATAAAAGAATGTACCACCTAAGTATCAATGCAGGGAAATTATTGGAATATCTAGGTAATAACGACAATGGACATGAGATAATTGATAGTAAGGTTGGTCGTCAAATTCTGAAATTCAAAAAAAACATCTCAGGTTTTTGCATCTGTCATTTAACAATAATGAGTAGGATTTTGGTCCCAGAATGAAATCAAGTACTAAGGTAGGTAGGCGCAGGGATATGGTCAAGTTTCAATAAGATCCCAAGGGGAGATTTATTTCCAGATCGGGAAGAGTTGTCACCACCGACTTACCCGTGGACCCGACCGAACCTAGGTGAGCAACTTTAAATGCGCGTGTCGTGCGTGAGGGTGGGGAACGGGGAATCACGAGGCTGCTTTGGCTTTCTCTTCCTTTTGCATGATTTTATGTCGTATAGGTTACTTATTGTATTGCTGGATTTCAACGGTTATAAGGAAGAAGGTGTCAGACAGCTTAAATACTAGTCAGTATATGACTGCAACTAGTGGCCTTTGCCTCTCTTGTTTTTGTAGTTGAGCAGTATTTTCATTCAACAGAAGGTTATGAAAAAAAAAAGCCATATATTAGAGGCTCTGCAAGGCATCCTGCCTAAAATGCACAAGATACCTAAATCGAGATTGGATAATGATTCGTGGATTGAGATAAGGAAGGAGATATTATATGTACATTCCATGTATGCAATGATGAGGAAGAGGAGGGAGAATGGCCGCCGGTCTCAAATGGGCACAGAGAGAGACTTGCATGATTGACGGTCAACTGATGACATTTGGGCATTAGATATACGATGGTGACATTGGACCCTGAGTTCTAAGTAAGTAAAGTACTGTACTTCACATACATACATGGGTTCTTGTTGGTCAGCTCTCTTCGGCTGGAGTGGGTAGTTTTTGGTGAATGGGCATGATTCCATGGGCGGTTAGGTTATATACGGATGGTAATATGAGGAGGACGCTAATGCTCCATGACAAGCCGTTGGTTATGAGTAGGTAGGTAAACGGAAGCTGTCACATTGAACACATACAGAGGAATGAAGTTCGCTTCAGTGCGTGATGTTCCGCGTCGCCGTCCGCGTATGCAACCTGCCCAGCCACGACCTCGTCGTGATCTTCCGTATCCTCTTCCCGAAGACCATGAACACCAGCAGGGCCAGGTTATTCGCGAGCAGCACGCCGCCAAAGATGCCCGAGATGACGACCGCGTACCCGTTCTCGATGATCCAGTCGAGCAGGAACGAGCCCATGCCGAACGAGATGGCCTGCTTGCCGAGGTTCATCGCGATCAGCATCTCCGGAGTGTTGGCGTAGTACGAGTCGACCGCGTACGCCAGCGTGAAGGTGAAGTAGAAGTAGGCGCCCCAGTTCTCCATCGCCACGCCCGCAAAGTACGCGACCCAGTGCAGGTTGCGCTCCGCGGCGAAGCCGTACAGGACTAGCCCCGCGGGAGCGATGAGCATCGCGGGGAGCATGACGCCCAGGCGCATCTCCGCTTCGCGGATGCCGTTGTTGCGCTTCGTGAGGTACGCCGCGAGGCGGTCGGAGCTCGAGGTGAAGGGGAAGGCGAGGAAGAAGCCAAGTGCGGTGCCGACGGCGATGAGGCCGGAGTTGTACTAGCAGGTATTCGTTAGGTCCTTTCATGTTGAGTGGAATAAATAAGTTTAGGAAGAAAATGTACCTGGCTCCAATTATATGGCGGCTCCGTGATCTTGAGCGGGAAGGTATAGTTGAAGGTCAAAGCACCCAAGCCGATGTAAATTCCTTGGAACAATTATTAGCATAAAAAGCAAAATAAACGCTCCAGATACAATCCATACCGAAGCTGGAAATGACCCAAAATACAGCCGGCACGAAGAAATATGTAAACGAGCGGAACATGGTGGTGAAGAAAGGCGTCTTGTTATCAACGTGGCTCCAGAGTTTGAGCGTCGCAAGAAAGCTCTTGCGCTCAGGTATGACGGCCGGTGTCACGTTTTCATACTCGACCGGCTGTTGAATCTTCTCGTCCGCCTCAGCCACGGTTGCTGGCGGAGATTGCTTTGGCTCTGGTCGGTGGTACATGCTTTCCTCGACAAATAAAAAGGCCAAGACCAGTAATGCGGCTGCAAAGGCTATCTCGACGTAGAAGAACAGCCGCCAGGAATACCCTCCCGCTAGCATGTATCCGGCGTACAGCGGTCCAGTGGATCCCAGACAGAGACACACTAGAAGAGAGTCAATTAACTGGGAGTACCATCAGCAGGGCGCTTATTACACTTACCCGTATAATACCCGATTCTCTTTCCACGTTCATGAAGAAAGAACACGTCATTCACCATCTGCACTGGAATTGATTCGCAGATACCACTTCCGAAGGTATGAAATATGCGTGCTATCATGAGCCCAGTATAGGTAGTTGCTCGAGATGCCCCAATAAGTCCGGCAACAAACTACATCGCGGCAGTCAGCCCAGAGCAGGCTCATTTTCGATAGACGAATATAGAATACCATTGCCATTGAAAGCAACATGACAGGTCGCCGCCCTATCTTCATATACAGGGGAACAAGGAAAAGAGAGCCTGGATGTAAATGAGCGAACTGCATTCATACCATTTGAAAAAGGAGGGACAGTACCAAAGCCATAAGCGAGGTTGGGGTACGAAATAAGCCCCGAAGCCGTAGCGGGAGAAATTCCAAACTCTTCGCTGTAGATGGCGATGTATACTGAAGGCCCGAGCAGCGCACTATTTCCAAGGAAAGAGTACAATGACACGATGACAAGAATCATCGTCTTCTTCCAGTTCGGCCACTTCGCAGGTACTCAGCCACTCGTTCAAGCCTTTGTCAAGAGAGATGCTACCTGGAGGGGGTCATTGGGATCCTCCGCCGGCACTGGGAACAGTGCCTGTCCATATGCAGTGTCATCTCCTTCGGTCACGGTGAGGTCGACGGTACCCGGAAGATCTGTTTCATGGGCATGGCTGTAAATAGTCAGTTTTACGCAGTCACAATCGTGAAACCAAGCTCTCAATGGCTGAATAAAACATGCCTGTGCGCGAGATGTTGGCGGGCGTGGCCGCCCCGAGCTTCGATATCTCTGGCCATGTTGTTGAGCTGTCAAGGTTGTCCACCCTGGCGCGTTCTTAGACGGACTGATTGCCCCTTTAAGAAGAACAAGCAGCTTGAGGGGGCGGTTTTGGCCTCCGTCCTCCCCGGATCTTCATTGCTCTTCCCCAGACCGCATCACCAATAAGCCCCGGCAAGGTTTGCGGGGCCCCAAGCCACGTGTGGGACTCTGGTCTGGAATTTCCTGATAAATTCTGGCAGATTTCGTGCTGCAATCATGACTTCATCCTCCAACCAAGCCAAGGAATGAGAATTCCCGAGGACCACGCCAATTGAGGGAGCCAACAGAAATCGATCGATGAATGATTGAGATGTGATTATTCAACGGGACATTTGTCAGCGGATTGCAGAGATGGGGGCTCATAAAAGGCTCTCTGCAAGAGCTTCAGCTGACGGACCTAATCTGGCCAACCGTTAGAGATCTGGTACCTGCTGGGGTTCGTTCCAGCTAACCTACAGGTGACACAGCAGCGCAGCAGACACGACCAGCATGTCAGAACCTCTTCCAGCCACATGGAGAGCTTGCTGTCCCATGTATATTCGACGCCCTTGGACGGCTCGCTGGGAGCTCGAGAACTGCCGAACGCCACGGGAAACCCCCGTCCACGTGGGGAAGTTCGATTTTGCGGGGAAATGACAGCATACCCCATGGGGCTCCGCTGCCATATCGTCTCCGGCCCCACAAGTAAGACTCAAGGAGCGCATAAAGCGTCGACTTTCGTTGAGACGTCACGAGTTTTATCATCTGTGCCGGGGGAGACTGGCTGACAGAGTCAACCAGCGGAAGGAACGGAGACCCTATTCTATTCCCAACTCGGCCATTAGTCACGCTGTCTTCAACCCCGTATCGTGTCAAAAGCATTCGTCTGAGATCGTTAGAACCTTTTGATACAGGTAGTTGCTGCGTAGACAAAGGGGGGAAAAGGACGTTCTGCGTCGCAGAAGTCTATGTCGTCATAGCGCAGTTTTCCGTTATCAGTAACCTGGAAATGCATCCACAGATCACTTTAATCTCACATCTCTGCTCATTCAAATAATATGCAGATATTTTCCGCGTCATGATCTGATATCTCGGTCTTATGCAGCAGCATGTTCGGCGGCTCGGGATAGCGCTGTGGGCAACCATGCCATCTCCTCTCGGAACGCGGCCGGAGCATCCCCTTCCGGAGAAAAGCCGCATATCATTTCTTTTTTTGTTGGCCAGAGAAAGCAGTTTTCGCATCTCTTGAACGCTAGTGCCTAGCACTTCTTTGCTTGATCATGCTCTGAAACAAGCTGTCCCTTGTTGATCAGGATCAGATCGGACCCTCAATCGATTCAACTGAGTCGCGGAGCTCTTGCCTTTGTTAATCTCCGACTCGGATTCTTGAGAGCCTAATTTTTTTTTCATAGACCCGATGAACAAATTTATCACCTTGCAGGCTGGGCCTGCAGCTGCTTTATGTGTACGACATGGCTGGAAACCTTAGGAATCGAAGCTCTATGTCAGGCATCGTGAAAACCCTCCGACACCAGTACTGGAACAATTCCTTGACTTTCTTTCTTTTTCTTTTCTTTTTCGCCTTTCGATCTTATATAGGTGTTATCAGTTTTAGACATCTTATTTTTCATCATTTGATTTTTATTCGAGATTAAGATTTCCTTCTACTTTTTTTTAAAGTGCGCCATATTCTTAAGATTGATAGTTATAACCGTGACAGAGGATTGTTGATGCGCTAAGTCGCTGCCTGGGACTTTGGAGATCTGAACCGTGTCATCCATTAGTATCTACAAAAACTCAGGATTAAATATATATGAATGGAAACCCAGAACAGAAATCTGGGTCATGTTCCCATGACATTAGCTTTGTCCACTGGTGGATGATCTCAAGTGGCCATACTCCAGCCCTACTGCGCCATCTTCTCCATCATGCCCTTTAACTCTTCAATCACTTTTTCCATCCACACTCCTTCAACGATCCCCTCTAGCCAGGAAAACCCAAAGGTCAACCGTCCATCTCCGCCCGTGACGAGGCATGCCTCGAACCCCGCTCCGACGACATCCGCACTCTGGCTGAAGATCATCCTGCCGATTCTCCATCCCTCCTCTTCTTCTCCTTTAGAACCCTCCTGCTGGACCGCCGGCTTGAACACTCCAATGTTGGACAACTCGAAGCTGTGTTCTCGAGGCTTTCCTACCTTCTTCTTGAAGAACCTATGGGAGTCACGTACGTACCGTAACAGGCCCGCGGCGGTATTTCTGCCGTTCTTACGCAGCTCGGCGTCAATTGTGGCTTTGACCCGGCGGGCCTCTTCCCAGGAGAATAGCTCCAGCGCGTTGCTGTTGTTGCTGATGCTGTTCCTGCTGGAAGAAACGCCGCTGAGGCGGTGGTGCACCTCCTCATAGCGCGACACCCATGTGCCGATTGAGTCATCGTCCACAATATCAGACGGGAGGAATCGTCTCAGCGACACCGGGCAGTTGCAGCGCACGCTCGAGTACCGTTCTGGTGGGAGGTGCGCGAGCACCGCGGTGGCCAGAAGCACTTCGACTGCCGCTGTCAAGGTGGTGGAGTTGGCGCGGGAAGCCGCTAGAAGACCTGCACTCGTGCTCTGCGAGAGGGTCACGGAGCGGAATCGGACCCTTCGCGCGGATGGTGCTGTTGAGATGGGACCCCCTGTCCAGAGGGTGCGCGGTGCGCGGGGGAACCAGTCGTTCCAGAGTGCTTTGAGGATGTATGGAATGGAGAGTGGAAGGGGGTGCAGTGACTCCAGGTTCGGGATGAGGGGCGTCTGGGGAGGGTATACGATCGTGTCTGCTTCATGACCGTTATCTGCATCTCCGTTTACTGGAGCGGATGCTTCAGACCCAGTCGTGGCAGACGCAAGGTCGGGGATTGCTGACAGCGCGGAGAGAAATGAGCGGTGAAAGGCCAGCCCCGATTTCCCATCACCGATAACATGGTGATAGATAAAGCAGGCGACGAAATGCGCGGTGTTTCCAGCTCCGTGTAGGATGACAACCCGCCAGAAGGGCAGCTCCCCATATCGCTCCTTGAAGTTGATGTTGTGCTGCTGCTCGAGAATTTCATCGAGCTCCTTGTCGCTCCCCTCGTCATGCCCATCGTAGACCTGCTTTCTGGTGACAAAGGTCACTGCATCCCGGAGATCAATGCGCGGCAGCCGCGCGAAGTACGGGGCGCGCTTATCCTCGTCGACGGGGATAGCGCTCAGGACGGGATAATGAGCAATGACTGCGGCAAGTGCACGGTAAACAAGCTGCTGGAGTGGATAGGAGGACGTGGGCTTTGAGTAGTACGCGCTCGTCGCGACATTGTTATAGAAGTTGAGGGAGTGACGAGCAGTCGCGTGTCTTTCGAGTAGGCCTATCGCACGCGTTAATTAAGATGTCCGACTAGCGTGGTCGAAGAACACACACCAACTGGCCGAAGCTTCTCAAACGAGTGTGGATCGGGCATGACTTCGATGCAACATATGTTTCTGTGGATGATTCAAAGGTTCATGTTATTTGACACGGGACTGTATATGAATCGTGGGGTTTCGTTGTAATATTAGCGCTTACCGGCGGTAAGCCTTAAGCTATTCTGGGGCGTAGCCAGGCACGATCCCATCCAGTGGGAGTTGGACAGGAGTCAACAGCGACACCATCGCTGCACACTTGCCTGTCAATCTTGGATTGGGCTCGAATTTCAAAATGGGCATATATCAAATGGAATTTTGATGGAGGTTGAGGTGCTTCCAGATCTGCCTCCTTGACGTTTTTCGTCACATGTTTCCCATCACAGCTTGTCTGAAATGTCATGTGAAATTCGTCTGATTTGTTAAAAACCTCAATAATTCTTAGAGCTGGCTTATAGCCAGCTACTTGCGAGTCTGGAGATCTTTGGAGTTGTGAGGCTCCAGTGTAAAGATAGTACTGGTAATCGTGTGGGGGTATCTCTTAATGGAAGCTTTGCTAAAATAAGATCCCTGCAGGCTTTAGCTAGGTAGGTAATTTAGTACCTAGTGACACTGGTTCAAGAAGCGAATAAAACTCCAAATTCAATAACCAAAAAGAGCAAAAGAGCAAAAAAGCTCACACCCCAGGCCCATTCCACCCGGAGGTGGGCAGGGTTTTGCTCATCCCGAAGGCTCAGAGGTCATCTGGTGATGTTAGCAGATATTGGTAATTACCGCACCGCTTCAACCATCTTCCCCCTCCGGGATTCGAACCGGGGACCCCTAGCAGGAGGGTAGAAGTTGGGACTACTGAGCTAGGAGTCCCCGGTTTTGTTGAGGGGGAGGGCTGTGAATGAAATGTATGGGGGCGTTGCTGGGGAGGCCTCCGGGGAGAGGAGGGATCCGGGAAACGGTACAGGGGGAGGGCGAGTCGCATCACAGCAGCATTGATGTTGCAGCGGCTGGATAATGTCAATATCACATGTTTGACACTGCTCTCGATTCGAGGAATTAGAATATCTCAATCTGAATAAGGGATTGCAGTGGAGGAATCCCGTCTGAGTTACTATGGAGGATCCAGCTCTACCCAGGTAGCAGAGTTGGCGTGTTGGAACCAATACTCGGTTTTATCGTCTTGCCCCTTTGAGTGCAGAGAACATTCTCATATTGATTATCATCAAATGTTATCTTGCTTTGAAGCATGAAGGGAGACAAGCTCAGTGATTTTGAATAAGATGCTTGAGAAATTCATCCCGTGAGCATTTCATGCGGAGCCCAATCGGTGGAAACTGTACTGTGCATCTCTTAATGAAAATGCATATTCAGCAGTTTAGTTAACATAAAGAGTTCTATGTCAGGGACAAAGTATTATAAGTGAACCGGGACAAAAGCCAATGCTGGCTGAAGGGATTGAGGATATAGACAAAAATAGAGAAGATACATATGACTTAGGAGCAAGCAAAAGATCCGGAGGATAAACATAACCCAATGTAGAATACAGAGGAATTTGCTCACACAACATTAAATACATGAGCAAGATGCCAAGAAAATTGTCATAGATGGAAGCCAGCTCCAGAAACTGGATAGGGGCCCCGGCATTTGCCAAGATGCCGAGTTCTGTCACGGCCGAAAGGCTCCATATATATATATATATATATATATTTCACGCTTGATTAATAATAATACAGTAATCATATCCCGCGGCTACGCCGGATTGTTCGCCGTGCCATTTTGTGTATCTCGCGACAGGCCGCCGGCCAGCTCCCCCGGAGTTCGCCCCACCCCCACCCCCGCGTCGGTCCTCGATGCGGGTCGAGGTGACAAGCTCCAGCTCTAAGTTTTAGTGTTGCGCCTATTCTCAACGTCCCGTCATCGATGCAACTGGAATACTTCAGCCGAGCTTGTATTTCCTGGGTGTGGTAGTGGTACTAACCAGCACAGGGCAGGTTCCCGACCCGCCTGTTTAATAACTGGAAGAGACATTGACTTGGGTGGTCATCTTGATTCCTTGAACTTCCCCCTGAGTCTGGCGAGTCTCGCGCAGGATGCTCTCGTCACTGGTGTTTCCCGTTCGCCCACATCCGTATGTCACTGTCGACTCACTAACACCATTGTTCTTCCCACCCAGCGAGCGGCTGAGTCGCGACAGGTGGTAGCCACTCTCAACTTTGTTCCCTTTGGACCCCGACGCGTATGGTTGTCCACCTGATTGGTATGGGTCACTGGAGCTACCCTTGCCGCGGACATGCTTGTACAGGGGACGAAGGGCCGGGACGGTCGCGCAGAACAAGCATACCAGCAGTTCCGTGGAACCCCAGAGAATGAGGGGGACAGTTTCATCTGTCAGGGTCTGGTCAGTTTATTGTCCAGGATGGATGTCTTTTTTTCTTTTTTGACTTTGACTGATATTTCTATCACTTGACTAGCTTTTTTGCAGCCAGTGACCGTCACAACGTGCAGGGAAGGAAGGAAAGAAGAGGCCTCACATAAATAATCAGATTTTGCAGAAAGACCGCGCAACTCTATCGCTCGAACAATACCACAGATACCAGCGCTGGGTCAGATTAGCAGGGAGACCGGCACATGGAAACGGGATCGACCTACAAGACGCCAAGCGAAAGCCCAAAGGCGATGGTCAATCGCTCTTTGCGCTTCATATTAAGATTCCACAAGACAAACCAGGGGAATATGGCCAGCACAAAGTCCATTGCTGCGGTATAACCTGTGAGCCAAGGTCAGCATCCCCGTGGTCTCACGATAAGGAGAAAGGTGAAAGGCTTAGCTACTTACTCCCGGAAAATATGGCATCGGCCGTGAAGTTGAAGTAGCATACCTTAGGAATTGTCGGATTGAAAATGCCCTCCACCGGGGAGCACTGAGTGAACATAAGGATGATGCACGAGATGCAGACAAACACTGTTGAGGCGATACAGAACCATAGGAAGGCAAAATGCCATTTATTGACCAGGATGCGCATCAGGAACACCGCAACGGAACTCTTACTAGTTGCAATGGCGACAATATTACATGACTGCCCTATAATCTCAAGTTTGACCGCCTTTGCGAACTGCTCTATTGTGAGTTCCGAGAGATGACTCCCAAGACCGTTGACTGCAGACGCTGTCACAAAGATGCTGTACAGAATAAACAACACCTGGTGTTGGATTCGATTAGCAAAAAGGGGAGAGGACCTCGCAGACAAGGAACAGTGACAATCGTACCATCGAAGCTGCAGCCAGATGGTCATCCCATCCTATGTTGTTTACGAGCTTCTTTCTGGTATACAGGCGCAGAGCGGTGAAGATAAAAGCAATCACCGTCTCAACCCACATCACCGCGATGACGGTCGGACCCAAAGCCGTGAGAATCATGGTGACCGGCAGACAGCAATTTCCATGGAATCGAAAACTGTTGGAGGAATTGACAGGAGCAAATCCACGGATTCTCGATGGAAAAGCCAGGAACGAAGAGCATAACTATGAACCCACATTTTCTTTTCAGGAGACCCTCGTCCAGAGTTTGTATGTACCAGATGCCCAGGGCATGGGCAGGAACCACCAGCCTGGCTGAGGAATGATCTGTGCTCAGATCCCAGGATCTTACTGAAACTGTTCCGTGTGTATCAGAAAAGGAATACGGCTAAGTCCTTTGGGGCATGAAGAATATGTGAACTGACTCTATGGAAGCCTTTGCAGCCTTTGGGCTATCGCCCGCGCGCGTGAGTGGTCCGGAAGCCAGGGAACAGGGTTCCGGCCCGCCGGGGAAAGTCTAATTCGACCTGTCGCGAAGGCCCATGCCATCTCTCGCATCTTACCGCTACGCTTGACCATCGTCTCGTTTCGGGCCTTCTCCGGGGGAGCGTGAGGCTTGCACGGGCTCTCTTGACGATCACGGGCTTGAATCCGTTGGCCCATGTATATCGACTCCACAGCGAACAGCAGAGGCGTTCGCGAGGAGCACGGTACGATGGGTCTTTCACAGTCTGATGTCGAACAGTGGAGTGCAAATATGGAGACGTCATGGATGATGAATGCGGATCCGAAGAAAAAGGACCGATCAGCCTGATCTGCGGGAATTCTCTTTCTTCTCGTCTACCTACCTCTCTCAGGACACGGCACGGGAGACTCCCAACATGTCATGGCTGACGACTGCCGAGGTGGCTGTTTCACTGTTCTGCAACGCTCCTGGAACGCTGACGACGGCTAGGGCTTCGGAAACTATCCGAGCGGATGGTGACCTGTGCAGGTGGGGTTTTTCAGAAGTCAAACGTCTTACGCCTACTCCTTATGAAATAATTTTTTTTTCTGTCTTGTCTGCAGATGTATGGATTGCTAGCACTAGCAGATCCGACAGGCGCCACACACGCTGTTCACGAACTTTACTTGGCCAAGTGGTCCACGCACCTAAGCAGCGAATCAAGATCGACGTCTCCATTATTGGGGATTTACGAAGTAGTCCAAGGTTTAGCAACCCGTACTCGTCAACTGTCAGGCCATCCGGGGGCGCTATTGTGCGCCCCTGCGATGATCTCGAGTCCCCGACGCTGCTGTGTTGGACGGGTTCCATGAAATAATACAGTACTGTCAGGGGTGTTGCATGACCTACATGAATCCGATGCTGTCTCACCCGTGCTTGTTCTAGTTGAGCTCTAGATTGTGTGTGCTAGCCACAGAGAGCGGGCTTCTCCTGCACACTTTTACACCGTCTCTGTCTCCCAGATGTCTAGAGAGAGGCCGGCGCCTCTTCCCGCGGAAAAGAATGGCTGTAAATGGTGCCTGCATCTCCAACGCAGTCCGAGCCTTGGGGCTACTGCAGTACAACATGCTCACCCCATTTCCAGAGACCCGCGGCAGATCCTCGGCAGATGGAAGGGAATGGTGGGATTGAGTTATATACCAGGGCTATGTTCTGCGTGGCTTCGTCCTGTATCGCCAGCTCTGGTGATTCGATTCACCTCTTTGTTCCCTCAGGTTTACTTCGTAGAAGATTGATAACCCTAACCTCGTCCGTGCACAAACATGGCCTCCGTGGGCGAGAAGTCACTCCCCTTGCGCACACCCAATTCCTCTGGTCCCAAGGGCCCTGACGATCCTCTCGTACTGCCTCCGGGGATCAGCTCGAAGCAATTCCACGAATACATTGCACGGGCAATCGATATTTGCGGTGCCGAGAATGTGACAATTATCAGGAAAGCCGAGGAGCTGACCAAGGAGAGCTACAACGATCCCTCCAAGGCGCACGACATGTTCCACATCTTCGACAAGGACTACTTCGTGGCCTCTGCGGTGGTCGCCCCCCGCAAAGTCACCGAAGTCCAGGCCATCATGCGGCTGTCCAACGAGTTCGAGATCCCCGTCTGGCCCTTTTCGATCGGCCGAAACGTCGGCTACGGAGGGGCCGCGCCCCGAGTTCCTGGTAGCATTGGTCTGGATCTGGGCAAGAACATGAACAGGGTGCTCGAGGTGAACGTGGAGGGTGCATATGCCTTGGTTGAGCCCGGCGTAACCTACGCAGATCTCTACCAGTACTTGGTCGATAGGAAGCTCGACCAGAAGCTGTGGATTGACTGCCCTGATCTCGGAGGAGGTTCCGTCTTGGGAAATGCCATCGAGCGAGGTGTTGGCTATACACCTTATGGAGGTATCGTACCTTTCCAAGGCGTCATATGATTGGTGGAGATCAAGCTGAACGATCATCCTAGATCACTTCATGATGCACTGTGGCATGGAGGTTGTGTTGCCCAATGGAGACCTTGTCCGGACCGGCATGGGCGCCCTGCCCGACCCGACACAACCAAAGGTGGATGGGACACCAGATGAGCAGCCAGGAAACAAGTGCTGGCAGGTTAGTAGAATCGATCCGATGTCTTGAGGTATACTGAACTAGTCGCCAGCTCTTCAACTACGGATTCGGTCCATACAACGATGGCATCTTTACCCAGAGCAACCTGGGTGTTGTTGTGAAGATGGTACGTCCTCATGAATTACACACAAGTCGACAAAGCTAACATGGATGATGCTCTAGGGTATCTGGGTATGCTACAATCAACAAAAGGTTCAATCAATGTCAAATGTCTTACTAACGAATAATTCAGCTCATGGTCAACCCCGGCGGTTACCAGCCCTACCTGGTCACGTTCCCCAGGGATGACGATCTGCCTAAGATTGTCGATGTTATCCGGGAGCTTCGACTCGCGATGGTTATCCAGAATGTCCCTAGCATTCGCCACATCCTTCTCGACGCGGCCGTCATGGGCCCGAAATCCTCATACACCTCTTCCAACAAGCCCCTTAGCGACGAGGAGCTCGACGCCATTGCTAAGAAGCTGAACCTGGGTCGCTGGAACTTCTACGGAGCGATGTACGGGCCGGAGCCCATCCGCAAGGCCATGTGGGAGGTTATCAAAGCGTCCTTCGGCCGGATCGAAGGCGCGAAGTTCTTCTTCCCAGAGGATGTGCCGGACCCGAAAGCGGTGCTGCACATCCGCGCGAAGACCCTGCAGGGCATTCCCACGTTCGACGAGCTAAAATGGGTCGACTGGCTGCCCAACGGCGCACACCTCTTCTTCTCGCCCATCAGCAAGATCTCCGGCGAGGACGCCAACCTGCAGTATGCCATCACGAAGAAGCGGATCCTCGAAGCCGGCTTCGACTTCATCGGCACCTTTACGATTGGCATGCGCGAGATGCACCACATCGTCTGCCTCGTCTTCGACCGCAACGACCCGGACTCCAAGGAGCGCGCCCACAAGCTGATCCGCACCCTGATCGACGACTGCGCCCAGCAGGGCTGGGGCGAGTACCGCACCCACCTGGCGCTCATGGACCACATCGCGTCGACGTACTGCTTCAACGACAACGCGCAGATGAGGCTCAACGAGACAATCAAGAACGCACTCGACCCGAAGGGCATCTTGGCCCCCGGTAAGAACGGCATCTGGCCGCAGACCTACGACAAGGAGGCCTGGAGGCTCACGGCCGAGTCGTCGCGGTCGAGATGCAAATGACTTTATGATCTATGTATACTAAATGACTATCGCAGGGTAGATGATGATGCTGACGAAACCGTCAGATCAAATTGAGGTGGTATCATTATATCTCACCTCTCTATATATAGAATGAATAGGAAATGAAAATGTTTGGAAATAGCATCTTATCACACACGTTTAATTGCTCTACTTTTGTAACCTAACGCACGACAGGCCGAGAATCATGTGGAAAGGGAAGTCTTCACTTCAAACCTTCAGTAACATGAGGAAGAGAGAGTTACTGTACGTACAAAGAGATAGTGTACTGCTCACAAGACTTTCCGAAACAGGTCAGCACTTGGATACATCACCCACGGAGGGATTAGCATCCTCCCTTTCTGGAAAAAGAAAGTGTAAAAGCTTTCGCGTACTATGTGTCTGAAAGGTCTCTTCTAGTCTGGATTGCATTTTCCGTGCATTCCTAAGAATAGCTATTCACCAGGCTGAGGTTATAATTAATTAACCTCTTCAGCGTTATAGAATAGAGCATTATTGCAGTATCGTCATCATTATCATTGTTCATATTGATATACTCTCGAATAATATGAAATTAGGCAATACTGAAATGTCGTACGAGGCGGCACCGCCGGATATTCCCCGGCTTTTTTTCGCGGGAAAGCGTCTGGTTTGCCCGAGGGTAATGCGACCCTTACTATGTACTACATGTACTACGGAGTACTAGCCGAATCTTAGGGGAAAAAAGGTCTTCAAAGCTTACATGTAATATCACTTAATAATTATTCTACCTACTTATTTCTTAAGCAGTTTTATGTAGATCTCAAGTTGACTCATTTAACCTATTGGGTTTCAGTACTGATGCGTTCTGCAAAGCCGGACGGAAGGAGTTCCGGTATCATGTACAGTACCTCAGGGAGTATGGTCCCACCCACCGACCAACTGACAGGGGTCTGTCAGATTCTAATCCAATGCAGTCTTAATTAAATGTTGCCAAGAATGCGCTTAATTAGGTACCGTACTGTACATACATGGGTATACGGAGCTCTGGAGCGGCGGCGGTAGCTAGGTCCTAGGCCTTATCAAGGCTAATTTGATTAATTAGTTTGGTGAGAATGCTGGTGGCGGTGAGGCTTTCGAGGGCAGCAAATCAACGGTCTTGTCTGTCAGTTGCGACCATACAATTTACCTAGGACTCTTTCCGGGATCAACCGCAGGAGTTGTAGAGAGCTGAGACAGTATTAGAGAGCTGCCGGGAAACAGGCTGGGGTTTGGTTACCTGATGGAACCCTTCAACAAAGGGACTTCAAGGATATTTTTCTTCAATAGCTTCTTCTTCAACAATGATGGTTCTTTATCTAGGTGTGAGTAGGTCCTCGTCTGTATGCTGGTGCATGGGAAACCATTTGAAGGCTTCTCGCGAGGTAGAGAAGCTGGGGATATTGTCCTAGTCCAGCAGCACAGTTGAGACTAAGAAATATTTCCACTCCTAGTGATTTTAAAAAGGATTCTGGATTTTGTACTCCGTATATATCTGGCAGATGTGTTATCTGCCTTTAGATTGCGGGTTTTTTTAACTGGAATATTTTAAATGAAGAAATAGCTTGGTTCAGACAAGTAGTATGTTTAACTTGTTACTCGATCTGTTATAAGCATGCATCTGTAGTCTCTCAAAATAACTAAACCATGGATTTATGGGTTCAAAGTAGCTGAGCCCCGAGCTCTACATAGGACCAGCACGCTGGCCGAAGGCCTCCATGTCTCCGAGACCTCTCTGCTGGGTTATCCCTTCTCGAAGTGTAGACGATATTCTTACCTTATATACCACATCAGGATGAAAACAGGTACATGCGGCCATAGGGTGTGGAAAACAGGGCTTCCCGTCCGCTCAGCCGTACTTAAGC